>Ga0310697_10004018_pt1 | contig 14656 bp, 14 predicted proteins | sample 172DNAGHGlowgp2_FD_203883 | JGI IMG/M metagenome (GOLD analysis project Ga0310697, IMG submission 203883) | Sheep rumen microbial communities from Palmerston North, Manawatu-Wanganui, New Zealand - 1728 DNA GHGlow gp2 (v2) (version 2) | ecosystem: Host-associated > Mammals > Digestive system >...
ACCTTTGCAGTCGTTTTCAGGCAAGTCTAATATTAGGCAAACCCAATAAACCACTATTAAATATAAAAATATGGAATTCAATATGACGGCGGCAGAAATGCTGGCCTATATGAGAAATGAGGTATTCAAAGGCGTGGGCATCTACGCAGTAGCTGTATGAAAATAGTATCATTCTTCGCTGGTTGCGGAGGTCTTGACCTTGGATTTGAAAAGGCTGGTTATAAGGTAGTGTGGGCAAATGAGTTTGAGCCAAGCGTCCACGCCACTTACGAAAAGAACCATCCTTCAACCATTCTCTGCAAAGGTGACATCAACTTGGTTGACCCCAAAGATGTGCCAGATTGTGATGGCTTCATTGGTGGTCCTCCTTGTCAGTCTTGGAGTGTGGCTGGCAAGCAACAGGGACTTGATGATAAGCGAGGCCAGTTGTTTCTCACCTATATTGGCATGATTAGGGCAAAGATGCCCAAGTTCTTTGTGATTGAGAATGTCAAGGGATTGCTCGATGAAAAGTTCAAGGATGTTTTTGAAAACTTCCTTGCTGAACTGGACGAGATTGGCTATGATGTGAAATATCGCTTGCTCGACGCTGTTGACTATGAGGTTCCTCAGAATCGTGAACGTGTGTTCCTAATTGGTTTCCGTCACGACTTGGGAATTGACTACCATTTCCCTCAGCCTTCAGCTAATAAGCCATTGACGCTAAAGGATGCTATTGGTGACATTACTGCTACCCCCATTCCATGTGAAGAAAATGAGGTGATGACTGATAGTGACTCTTATTATAGCGGCAAGTTTGGGCCACATTATTATCGCGGCAATCGCCGCCGCAATTGGGATAAGCCATCATTTACTATCCACGCTACAGGTTACAATATACCCCTGCATCCATCCTCGCCAAGCATGATTTACAATGCACATGAAGATTGGTCGTTTATCAAGGGAAAGTATCGTGAATACAGGCGTTTGACTGTGCGCGAATGTGCCAAAATACAAACCTTCCCTGATAACTTTGAGATAGATTGCCCCAACATCATTGATGCCTACAAGATGATAGGCAATGCTGTGCCTGTAAGGATGGCAGAGATTCTGGCAACTTCTATCAAAGAGGCTATCGAGAAAGCCACCTCTGAGCGCAAACAGCAACGTGGCGACATCAAGCCTGCGGATCGTGTGTTAGTTGGTTTCTACAAGGGCTATCCTCATTGGAAGATTATTACCCACCAAGGTTTCTATTACGTCAGAGTTGATGGTCGCAAAGGTGCCATGAGCATCGAAGATTTGATGCCACTGCCCAGATTACTGCTGCTTCATTCTAACGACAGGATGCAACTATATGAAATGACAGACATCGAGCCGCGTTACTATGGCAAAGACTACATTCAACGTCTGGGCTTTGAGCCGTCTGGAGAAACCTATATTGGCGTTGGTTTTGATGCTTCAGCCAAATATAAACTGAAAGAAGTAGGCATCGACAAGAAAAAAATAATTATTAAAGAGCGCTTTGCGCCCTATATCACAACATTTGGAGAATTGATTGATAAGAAATGAGAGCAAAAGAATACATAGCACAGAATTCAGATAACATCGCCCATTTGGCCGAGGTCAGTCAGGTTTTGGCTGACCTCACACCGTTGAGACTGGATAAGCAGGCAACAGACGAGTATTTTAATCACAGGCTTTCTGCTGATATTCGCCGTCGTGATTATCTTCTGAGAATGGAGCTCTACGAGCAGGGCAATGCCATGCAGAAAGAGAAGCCTGTACTGGAGGAAATAGCAGATGAATTACCAGTAGAGATTTCAGCAGAAGTACGCGAACAATTGTTCCATGTGATTGCTGAGGATGAATCCTTTGGTTACCTCTACTTTCTGCTTGGTACAGAACAGAACTCAAAGCGTAAGCACAATCCTATAGACTGTCTGCCTGATGAGGGTAAAATTCGCGATGCCATTGTTCGGTATCGTGATGACTACCCCAGGACCAATCTCGATGATTATTTGAATGATGATCTGAACTATCAGCAATATGATCGCTTGACATCAGGCGGCTACATGGCTGATGAAGACCAGACTTTGCTCCATTATTTCAACAATGCTTTCGAGATATATGATCGACTGCGACTGCACAAACAAAGCGTGTCAGGTGCTCGCAGCTATCTGCGCACACTTCAATTCACAGATGATAACCAGAAGTATTGGATTTTGGAATATGTCATCACGTTGATAGACGAGTACGAACATGAAGATGAGCAATTGGCTCGTTGCAGAAAAGAAATCGAAAAGATTATCCTGCCCCTACAGCAAACCGTCGTTAAACAGGAGGACATGTTGCTGGAGAAGAGCAAGGTGTATCTGAATTCACGCAAGGGAACCAAACTTGACTTGATTCGCATTGTCAATGTCCTCTATGAGTTGGGCTTCTTTACTGATGAAGCAGGCAACAAGATTCAGAAGAAGATAGTGTTTGCCACCATTGGCAAGGCTCTCAATATCGATTTAACATCCTATGACAAGGATCTCTCTCGCTCGCTGTCAGATAGCACAGCGTTAGATAAGCATCAGAAGATATTCAACGACATGTTACAATGTATGACGAGCATTTTCAATAGCAAATAGTCACTTTTTCCTGATAAAGCTCTTTTTTCAAGGAATTTTTGACTACTTTTGCAAGCAAAAGTATTAGAAACTATCAGATAGAACTACATATGCCACTTAGATTCATAGATCTATTTGCCGGATTGGGAGGTTTCCACTTTGCCCTAAGTGAGTTGGGACATGAGTGCGTCTTTGCCTCTGAATTGCGTGAGGATTTGCGCAAACTCTATCACGTAAACTTTCCTGGCACACGGATAGAAGGAGATATTACAAAGATAAGACCAGAGGATATACCACCACATGACATCCTTTGTGCAGGTTTCCCATGTCAACCTTTCAGCCAAGCAGGTAAACGGCAAGGCTTCAATGATGAGAAAGACAGGGGTAATCTGTTTACGTATATCTGTAAGATTCTGGATTATCACCATCCGCAATACGTTTTTCTTGAAAACGTCTCGAATCTCAAAGGGCATGATGGAGGTAACACGTGGAGAACGATTAAAGCGATGTTGGATGATTTGGAATATGATGTGGCTGAACCAGCAATCCTTTCACCCCATCAATGGGGTATTCCCCAACATCGTCGCCGTATATACATCGTTTGTAGATACCGCCATAATGGCGACCTCAGTTATTTTAAATTCCCTGAGCCGCCAAGGAAAAAGAACAGTAATATCAAGCAGATTATTGATGAAGCCGACCCTGACTACATTAAGTTAAAGGCAGACACTCGCGAGCAATTGGCTATATGGCAGGAGTTCATTGACCAAACGATTGCCCATGGTCAGAAGATACCACGTTTCCCCATTTGGGCAATGGAGTTTGGTGCGAACTATGACTATATTGACAAGGCACCTGCTTTCCAGACGCTCAATCAGCTAAGAGGCAAACTTGGCCATCTTGGTAAAGAAATAAGTGGAGCAACAAAAGCAGCATGTCTGGAATGTCTGCCCGTCTATGCGCGAACTAACAAGACAGAGAAATTCCCAGAGTGGAAAATCAGCTATATCAGGCGAAATCGTGCTTTCTATCAAGAAAACAGAGAATGGCTTGTTCCTTGGATTGACAGGGTTAGACATTACGAGAATAGCCATCTGAAGTTAGAGTGGAATTGTGGTGATGATGCCACAACGACATTAGAAGATAAGATAATCCAGTTCAGAGCTTCTGGCATCCGTGTGAAATTGCCAACATTCTCACCTGCTCTGAATTTGGTTGGAACCCAAATCCCAATATTCCCTTGGGTGAAACTGCCAATAGAAACGTTGCAACCAGGCGAGCCTGATCATGGCCGATACATGACACGTTGGGAAGCTGCCAAACTGCAAGGCATGAAGAAATTGAGATTTGAAGATGAGACCTTTGCACTATCTGTGCCCCGCTCTTTTGAGGCATTAGGCAATGCCGTTAATGTGACAATAGTAAAACATATTGCAAAGAACCTGATAATAGAAGAATGAAGGAAGAAGATATTTTGGCAACAAGTCAAGAAACCAGCATCGCGACTGTTGATATTACGATAGGTGCGAATATGTATGGTCGTATTTCTGACATCACCAACACACCATCACATGTGCTGGCTGAGTTTGTTGACAATGCCATCCAATCATATATTGACAACAAGGACGAACTGCTTGCACAAGACCCTGACTACAAACTGAAAGTGGAGATTACTTTCGAGTGGGATGCAGAAGATGACAATCGTGCTTCAAAAATTTGTATCAGAGATAATGCAGGCGGCATAGGAAAGGATAATTTTGCAAAAGCGTTCAAGTTGGCTCATACTCCAGATGACAATACTGGTCTGAATGAGTTTGGCATGGGTATGAAAACCGCTGCCTTGTGGTTGGGTGAAGAGTGGAGTGTTGAAAGTACTGCTATTGGTGAAGGTGTGTCGAGAAAGATTCTCTTCGATTTGAATAGCGTGATGGCCAACGAACTAAAATCCCTGCCTGTAACACAAAAGGAAGCAGAAGCCAACAGCCACTTCACCCTCGTCACCATTACATCAGCGACTAAGAATGTCCCCTCTCTCAAAAGCCTACAAAAGATAAAAGACGAACTGGCAAGCATCTATCGCAAGTATCTTAGAGTAGATGAAATAGACCTTATCGTCAACGACACCAAACTATCTTTCCAAGACCCATTAATTCTGACAGCAGCTTTCCATAAGAAGGCAGGACAGCCAGAAGGTGAGAAGATGTATTGGCGTAAAGATATTGATTTCAAGTTTGGGCCATATCGTGCAAAAGGATTCATCGCACTTCTAAAAAACATGCAAAATAACAAGAACGGTCTGGCTCTCCTTCGCAGAGGCAGAGTCGTTGTTGGTGCAGAAACAGATGGTCGATATTTGCCCAAAGTTTTATTTGGCAACGTAGGTAGTCCACGCTATAAGCGTATGTTTGGCGAATTGGAGTTGGAAGGTTTTGATGTAGCTTTCAACAAAAATGACATTCAGGATCGTGAGAATCTTGAAATGCTCATGGAGGCTTTGAAGAGCGAAATCCATACCAAAGACTTCGACCTCTATACTCAGGCTGAAAACTATCGTGAAGACGAGAGGGTTAAGTTTGTGAAGAAGATTGTGAGAGGTCACAATACTTCGAGAGAGAAAAATGAAAAGATTGAGTTTACGACTCAGCCACAGCCTACACCCACAATTGAAGTTACTCCGTTGTTCCCAACTGAGCCAACAGTTATAGACCAGTATAACGATACGTATGTCATTAATGGGGTGCAATATACGCTGAAAGTACAGTTTGTTGACTCTGGTAAAGATTTAGTATGGATTGCATTAGAAAAGGATGCTGAGAACACTATTATTTGCAACATTAATACGCATCATGCATATTTTAGTCAGTTTGGCAATCCCACACCTGCAATGATTGCATTAATAAAAACAATAGCTATTGCAAAATACATTGCTCAAAAGAAAGGCAATGACTCTACTGGCGAAATGCTTGAAAACTTCAATCAGTTAATTCTCAAAACAAAGGTATAAGGACTATGCAGAAGATTATCATCAACAATACAACTACTCCAAATGGGAGCAACCAGCCCTCTGTGCTTAACGAGGTTCAGATGGGAGAGCATTTTAATGCCTTTGTTGAATCACAGAAACAAGGCGTGAAACCTGATGGCAGCTATAAACGCAAAGGTATTACCACACTTGGTGCTGCTAATCTGCGTGAAGAGACGATGCATATTCTTTCGCATTGCAACCCCCATAATGCTACGCAGAATCCTGAAACCACACACCTTGTGGTTGGTTATGTGCAAAGTGGAAAAACCATGTCGTTTACTGGCTTAACAGCATTGGCACTCGACAATGGCTATCGCGTCGTCATCTATCTGGCAGGCACGAAGAATAACTTGTTGAACCAGACAGCCCAGCGACTGGAGAAAGACTTGATAGGAAAGAATGGTCAGAACAAAGACTTCTATCGTCTGCATAAGGACCCCAACCCTGACGAGGCTGAGCAAATTGCAGGTCATCTATTCTTGTCGAGCCATCCTATTATTCTTATCCCAATCCTGAAGCATTGGAAGCATATTGATAAGTTGGTTCAGATACTTACAGACCCTGATTTCAAGGATGCAATGGAGGGCGAAACAGTCCTAATCATTGACGATGAAGCAGATCAGGCTTCGCTTAACAGCTATGGTCGTAAGAATAGCAAAAGGGATGCTGATGGATTAACAGAAGAAGAACAGCAATCTAAAACTTATGAATCAATCCTGAAGATGAGAGCTGTTCTGCCAGGGAATACGTACATTCAATATACGGCTACGCCACAGGCAAACATTCTTATAAGTATGCAAGACCTTTTGTCGCCAAAGAGTCATACGCTTCTGACTCCAGGCGAAGGTTATATTGGCGGCAAACTTTATTTCGGCAAGGGTCAGAACCATGATTTATTCAATGGTGCTCTTGTGCTCAATATTCCAGATGCTGAAGTTTTCCACAAGAAGGAGAATCCGCTTAAACGAATGCCACAATCGCTAAAGGACGCTTTGATGCTTCACATATTGGCAGTTGCTATTGTCGTTAAGTGTCTGCGTATTGATGATGTGGAATACCTGTCAATGATGGTACACCCAGACAATACGAAGCAGTGGAACAAGAAGTTTAAAGACTGGATTGATGCAGAACTGAAGAAATGGCGCAAACTCCTTCGCAAGCCAGATGGAGAAATCGATAAGGAGGAAATGATGACTCGTTTCGAGGAACTTTACCAGATGGCTGTTGGGTTCTACGATGAATATGAAAGACCATCGTTTGACGAAATCAAGAAATTCATTCCTGATGTTCTGAACGATTATAAGACATACCTTGTCAATACTGATGCAGAGGCAGAAACAGAGATTGATTGGAATCGCTATAGTATGCACATTCTCGTGGGTGCAGAAATGCTGAATCGTGGTTTTACAGTCGAAAAATTGGCTACCACCTATATGCCCAGATATACCAAAGGCCCATCTAATGCAGATACCATTCAGCAAAGATGCCGTTTCTTTGGTTATAAGGATGATTACATCAAGTCTTGTAGAGTGTTTTTGCCCTCATGGTCAGTCGCTGACTATATGGAATACATCACCCATGAAGAGGAACTTCGCTCTACATTGGCATCATGTGATACGCTGGCACAAGCAGAACGAAAAATACTTCTGTCACCACGCCTAAAGCCAACACGTTCTAATGTGCTGCCTATTTCTGTGGTCAACACCAAGTTGAAAGGTATGCATGGAATGCAGGCGTTTGAGAGCAAAGAGCGTATCGAAGCAAATGATAAGGTTGTTAATGCATTCTTAACTGTGCATGAAAATGACTTTGTTGTTCACAATGAATACACGACAGCAGACCGTACCCATAGGTGGATGAAACTGCCAGTTGAAGATGCTATTGAGTTCTTAGACTCTTTCCGCTTTGGTAATTATCAGGATGCAGCTCGCAAGGCCGCAACTATCAGATACCTGCGCTATCTATCAGGTTCTGATAATCCAGACGCTTTGAAGTATGTCTATTTCATACAGATGGCCTATGCTGCTCCTATTCGTAAACGTTCGTTTGACAAAACAACCTTGCGACTTGCAGAAAATACAGCTCTGTTTGCAGGTCCAAGTTCTGCAGGCGATTCCACCAACTATCCTGGCGACAGCAAAATCTGTGGCGATGACTCTATTACAATCCAATTGCACCATATCTACTTGGATGGTGCTGAACTGGGATTCCCTCATGAAGCATATACTTTGGCTATCAATTATCCTGTTCATTTGGCAATCAACTACTGTGAAAGCGAGAAGACTTTGCAGGAGGATGAGGAAGAGAGCGATAACGATTAAAGAGACAGACTATGCAGAGAAGAGAATTGTTTGAACAATTGAAAGCCCTTCGCGAGGGTCAGTCTGAAGGAAGAGAGTTTACTGTCATTCCTTTGGAAGGCATGTTACATAAAGTGGGCGTGTCTGTAGAAGGCTATCCCAAGTTCTTTATATGTACGAATGATACTGCGTCTTCAACCAAGAATACAACGCTGGAGATTCTTTCAGTAGAGTATAATCTGTCATGTACCTTCGTTGACGATAACGAATCTGAGACACCTCACTTCTATACGGTCATTACGCTTCGTTCTTTGGATATGACCCTGCAATCAGAATTTATCGACATTGTGTTGATGATGCTTCAGCGACTGCCAGAAATGCCGTCTAAACGAGAGATTGCCATAGAGGTAGAGAATTTGATTTCAATATTCTCAGCCATGTCCTGCCCTCCACGCAAACAAATTCAAGGATTGTGGGCTGAGTTGTTAGTTATAGAGCGTAGTTTGGTGCCAGAAGCAGTCATTAATGCCTGGCATGAATCACCAACATCAAAATATGATTTCACCTTGGGGCGCGACAAGGTGGAGGTAAAAAGTACATCTGGTGAAGAACGCAAGCACCATTTCTCGTTAGATCAGTTGAATCCTTCACGTAATTCAAGATTGCTGATAGCATCAATTATCGTCAGGGAATCTGGTCATGGTAATGGAGGAATGTCTGTACGTGAACTCTATGATAAGATTTGTGCGCGAGTGACTTCTATTGACGCTCGAATGCACTTATATCAGGTCATAGCAGAAACGATAGGCACAGACATGCACAAATTGGAAAATGTGTTCTTTGACTACGTGGAAGCATCAGACACCCTTCGATTCTATGATGCCAATGAAGTGCCAGGCATCAGCAAGGATGGAATTATGCAAGGAGTTTCGAGCGTTGGTTTTAACAGCGACTTGACAGGAGTGATTGACGTTCTAAGTCCTGAGTCTACATTCTCTGTTACAGATAGCCCATTATTCAACAGCATATTCAGAAAGTAGGTATGGCGAAGATAAGTGGAAAGGTATTAAGAGAGATATTCGAAGAATCCATCAAAGATTCTGGTACATATAAGAGGCTGGATGACGGGCTGAAGAATCCTGCTCATATCATCTTCAATGGTGTGGAATGTTACGTCTACATTAAAAACCTCTCATATGCATATCTTGGGAATCCTGATGTATGGAGAGCACAGCTAACTGGCGTAGATGTGCTGAATGAAATAAAGGAATCACCTGCAATGTTTATTTTGCTAGGGTATGATTCTGATAATGATGTGTATGCCACATGGAATCCGCATCAGGTGAAACAAAGAATAGGAACGGCCAGCAGTCCCTCTCTCTACTCAAGGCTGTCGTTGCAGCAAGAAGTTGGTAGAACAGGAGAAATCAAGTCAATGGTCTTAAACAATGATCTTGAAGTGTTGGTATTCCCTAATGGCCGTCTTGTTGATGTCCTGTCAAACTTAGACCAGTTTTTTCCTGATACATCTGACTATGTGGCAATGGGTTCTAAGCGCAGAAGCGAAGCAAATGCCGCATATAAAGAGTTGACCAATACGAAGAAACTGGATGAGTATGCCAAGTTCTTATTGAAAGCTGGCGTTCTGCCAACAGAAGTGGAAAGACTTTGTCAGGCATTGAAGCGGCTTTTTAACAGCAACCTTATATCTCTCCATAGGAAGGTGTTCTTGGCGCATGATTCATTAGAGGATTATCACGATGCTTTAGTGGAATTCTTTAATCTCGACGATGTTGTTGAGTTTAAAGAGAAGTGGGGCAATATATTCCCTGCTGTGTTCTCATCGTACATTGGTTTTCTTCAGCATTCACAAATCTCTGAATATGAAGAACCAGAAGAGAATGAAGAAGATGAGGATATTGAGGACGAGATAGAGGAAGATATTTCTGAAGACGGTTCTGATGAGCAGGTTAACTTTGCCAAAGATTGGGAGAAAGCATACGAGGATGAACACGGCAATCTCACTAAGTTGATGAATCCTGAACTTTTGAAAATGCTTCGTCCCTATCTGGATACAGACTATCCATCACTGCCACCCTGCTATAATATTATTGGTGATTTCTATGCCGGCAGGTATCCCAAAATGCAGTTGAAGGACTGGGGGCGTCTGTTCAATGGTATCGAATGGGATAAATGTAATGAAGATGGAATCATACCAGAAGAAATAAAGACTGGAAAAAAGAAATCTCATATATTACGAGTAACGTTCCCTGATGGTTTTGTTATCGAAGATAGGAATGTAAGCAAGACATTTGCAAAAACCATTGAAATGTGTACGCCTGACTTGGTGAAAGAACTGAATATTGTTTTGGCTGGCGTTGATCTTGTATCTGATAAGGTTTCTGAGCAATATGGCAGAGCTCAGCACCAAATTAACGATGGTAGCTATGTGATGACACATATGTCAACAGAGAAAAAGCGTGAGATACTACAGTATATTTCTAATTCGCTTGGGTTGGATTTGAAAATCGACAAAGTTCTAATTGATAGTGGTGAAATTGTGGATGAGTCACCCATATCAACACAACCATTCAAACTATCGTCGAGACAAAAAATCTGGGTGCAGTTCCCTGATGGCCATATTTCTAACCACGCAAGGGTTATGCAGACATTGGTTGATGTCGTTATTTTTGCTGGCCCAGAAAGAGTCAGAGACCTAAATATTATCGTATGTGGCGACAATCTTGTTACTTCCAATCTGAATCCTACATATACTAAGGCGTATAAGGAAGTTGGTGAAGGTCTTTACGTCAATACGGCATCAGATACGAAAAGGAAGTACCAACAGATTATGGAGATAAATGAAGCCCTCGATTTAGACCTAATCGTTAGGCTTGATTAACAAAAATCATCGTAGGGTTTACATAGGGTTTACGAAAAAATGAGTAATTTTGCAGGCAAGATATGACGAAAGAAGATATACTGAAACTCAGAGATCATTGCGAGGTGACCAAGGTGCAGTTCAAAGAGCGCATCACAGACAAGTACGATGTTGGCTGTGAAATGGTGGCTTTCTGCAATTCGCATGGTGGACAGCTGGTGATTGGAATCAACGACAAGACTGGCGTGATGAACCCCTTGTCGTATCAGGAGGTGCAGGAAACAACCAACATGCTGAGCAATATGGCGTCGGAAAATGTCATACCCAGTATTCTGCTGGATGTTGATACGGCACAGGTAGATGGAGGCAGCATTGTGGTTGCGACGATAAAGGAGGGATTGAACAAGCCATACCACGACAATAAGGGCATCGTGTGGGTGAAGAATGGTGCAGACAAGCGTAAGGTGTTTGACAATGCTGAACTGGCTGAAATGATGAGCCAGTGTGGCAGTTTTGCACCTGACGAGGCGGCTGTAAAGAACTTTGGCATCAAGGATATGGACGAGCAGGTGTTGAAGAAGTATCTGCTGAATCGTTTTGCAGTTGTGATGCAGAAGAGCGGCGTAAGCGAGGTGAACCTGCGCGATTTTACGGTAGAACAGATGGCTCATTTCGTAGTGGGTGGTATCAGTCTGGAAGGTCTGCTGAGGAATCTACGCTTTATCCGTCCTGACGGTAAGATGACGGTTGCCGCTGTGCTGCTGTTTGGTAAGTATCCGCAACGATGGCTGCCTGCCTATACTGCCAAGTGTATCAGTTATGTGGGTAATTCTGTTGGCGGCACCGTGTTTCGCGATAAGGTGAGAGACGAGGATATGGAGGGTTGTCTGCTGCATCAGTACGACACCATCATGAACTTCTTTACGAGGAATCTGCGCAACGTACAGGTGGAACCAGAGTTCAACTCATTGGGTAAACTGGAAATACCATACGCTGCATTGGTTGAGTTCACTGTGAATGCACTGGTACATAGGTCGCTAAACTGGAAAGCGCCCATACGCATCTTTATCTTCGATGACAGGGTGGAGATACATAGCCCTGGCGAACTGCCTAATGGCCTGACCGTGGAGGATATCATGAAGGGTACGTCAATGCCAAGAAATGAGTTCCTGTTTACTAATGCCAACTACCTGTTGCCGTATACTGGTGCAGGAACTGGTATCATTCGCGCGATGGAAGAGAAGCCTGATGTGACGTTCGAAAATCATGAAACGGCGCATGAGTTTGTGATAGTTTTCCGTAGAAAAAGTAACCAAGAAGGTAACCAAGTAAGTAACCAAGAAACGAACCAAGTAACGAACCAAGAAACGAACCAAGAAACGAACCAAGTAACGCACCAAGTTCATCCTTCAAAACCCTTATTAACAAAGGCTCAGAAGGATATCGTGAATTTCTGCTCTGTACCAAGAAGCGCTCAAGAGATTTTAGATAGGGTTGGCGTCTCTAATCAGAACAGAACGCGCAAGAAATATATCCAGACTTTAGTCAATATGGGCGTGTTGGAAATGACGATTCCAGATAATCCTAACGATAGAAATCAGAAATATCGCAAAGTAACAAAAAAGTAAAAAAATCATCGTAGGGTTTACATAGGGTTTACGAACCGCCCCACGAAAACATCGTAAATTTGCACCCGTAAGACGGGAAGTCCGTTCTTGCGGGTGCTTCTTTTGTTGGAGCAATCTTTCATTGGAGCACTCGGCTGGTGACAACAGCCACATTATTAATTATTTAAAGCTATAAGCAATGAAAGAAGTAACATTCGACAAGGCAACTGAGAAGGCTCTGATAGGAGCCTTGGCCACAATGGAAGTGACAGAAGATTTGTGTGGTAAGGAGTTTACTGACGCGCTAGTACGACAGGTGTCGCCATTGAACTTCACAGACCGCCTGACGTTCTGGAATCTGATTAACGTGAGCATGAATCCTAACAAGAGTACGCACATCATCTATGGTCCCAAAGCTTTCCATCCTGATATGGTGGCGTTGGTAGCAACTGTATGTGAGATGATGCTGAAAGAAATGAAGAAGTAAACAAATGTAGAATTCGAGGTTTGTGAGAGTTCTCATGAGATAAAGTTCGAACACCTCCACATATCTCACAAATCATCGAATGACAATGACAAAGAATTTTAGTGAATACATCTTTTTGGATGGAATGTGGCTTCAGGAGAAACAGTTGCTGAAGTTGGCGATGAACGTGGGTAGCTTTACACTGGCTGAACATTATCTTTGTGCGCTGCTGGCCAATGCTGTTATCTACGGCAAGCGTGATGTGATTTTGAAGGTGAACGAGGTGCGTGAGTTTTATCATGTGCCACAGATTCCTCTGCCTGAAGACAGGGACGAGGAAGATGATGCCTGGCACCACACTGGACTGAATTGTACGGCTGACGATCAGGCGAGATTCGTTTTTCAGAAGATGACCAAGGAGGAACGTCGCGATGTGCTGAAAAGGAGCATGAGTTTTCTACAGGAGAATTACCACCTGTTTGTATATACGCGCCACTGGCTATCGATCTATATGGTTGTAAGAGACCGCTTGGTGGGTGAGAGTCTGAAACAGACGGGGTTCTTCGGCTTTGCCAACGAGATTACGCCAGATAATTGGCCTGCTAAACTAAGAATCGGCGAGAATACCTCGAAGAACTTTGGACGCGAAATAGATGAAGATGATCGTGGTGAGGCATACTACGACATGAAGCAGAATCCTCAGAAGAAACTGTGCGATACGTTCTGGGAGATAGTGAAAAGCATGATATTGACGGAGAAATGACGGAGGAAACCATCGATTTGACGGAGCATTTGACGGAGTTTTGACGGACTGACGGAAATAAAGGTAGTGCATGCTTTTTTGCTGTACTTTTGCATCGTCAATCAGACAAAACAGGTCTCAATAAACACCCAAAGAAGTCGATGGCGAAGAGAGTTATAAACAAGAGTTATTAATTAAATTAAAATGTAAGTAGTATGAAGAAGAAAGAAATCATGAATGAAGAGGTGATGGCACAGAAGAAAACAACCATCTCAGTGAGAACAAAGGTAAACGGCTATCTGCTGGAAGTGAATGATGAGGGCTATATGTTCTTTGATGTTCGGAAGTTGCTGGCAGGCATGTTCATCCATGTGGGGATGGAACGACTGGAGGCGATGACGAAGGAGGAGATCGACATTATGATGGCGGCCACAAAGGACGGCTCGCTGGTGAAACGACTCCAGGCTGAGGTGACGGCACTGAAAGCCGAGATAGCTGAACAGAAGAAACTGATCAGAGATCAGAAGCGAGAGATTAAGGAACTGAAACGTGAACTTAAAATGGAGGATTAAGAAGATGGAGAAGGTAATCAGGATTGTAAGTGTAAAGAACACGTACGGCATTAAGGTGAAGAAGTGCTGCGCCAGCTGTCAGCACAAGTGCATCGAGAAGGATGGCACAAGGACCTGCGCCCTGATGATGATCAAGGTGGAGCAGATATTTAAGTGCAAGCAATGGCTGATGAGCGACGGACTGAAGAATGCCGGCAAGGGTGGCGGCACAGTGCGCCATCTGGAAACCAAGGAGGTAGTTATTGATTAAGTATTAATCGAGTTGAAGCGAGTGGAGGAAGTCTACGTAGTGAAAATGGCCAAATTCCGACATGACCTTCACTCACAATTCAACAAGATTTATGCGAAAGTTTATAGAAATTTCGGAAGAGGTACTCGTACGCCTTGTAAGTGGAAAGTGCGTAGAAGGACGTCTGCGTCGTGACGAGTGGACAGGTAAGGTAATGTTTATGGCATATAACCGCCA
>Ga0310697_10004020_pt1 | contig 14651 bp, 11 predicted proteins | sample 172DNAGHGlowgp2_FD_203883 | JGI IMG/M metagenome (GOLD analysis project Ga0310697, IMG submission 203883) | Sheep rumen microbial communities from Palmerston North, Manawatu-Wanganui, New Zealand - 1728 DNA GHGlow gp2 (v2) (version 2) | ecosystem: Host-associated > Mammals > Digestive system >...
TGATCATGTTCGGCTCATCGGTGATGTTCTGGATCTCATAGGTCATACTCAGCTCGGTGGCTGGCATTTGGGCAATGGTGAGTGTCGTTTGGCACAAGGGATCACTGCCGTCCTGGTTGAACGAGAACACGCAGGTGTACACGCCTGGTGCTGTGGGCAGGAACCTGAACGGCACGTCACCTGACTCGCCATGCTCGAGACCCACAAGGCCTGTTGAGTTGAAGTTGCCGTTGACATGCATGTAGAGCAGGTTGTTCTGCGAGTAACCGTCGTTGGTCAGGTTCAAGGTGAGATCGACGGGGCGGTTGTGGTGCATGGAACCTGAATGGGTGATGGAGTTGACGATGTAGCTCCGGGCTCCGGCTGTACCATGGCCTGTGACGGTGCAGTTGTCACCCTCGATGGTCACCTCGATGAAGTTCACGTCACCGCCCTTGCAGGGGCGCCAGTTGTTGGCATAAAACTCGCTGTAGATGGGAACGATGCGGTAGGTGCCGCTGGTGATGCCTTGGCCAAAGTTCAGCGCCTGGTTATTGGTCGAGAAGTAATAACCCGATGGGAGCGAGGAACTGCCGCTCTGGTACAGAACCGATACCAGCTCATCGCCTTGATACAGGCCCCAACCGAAGCTCACGGCCATCGACTGGTTGGTATAGTTATAGAAGCGTCCTGTCACTGTGGCTGTAAAGCTGGATGCACTCGATGCTCGGGTGGTGACGGCGCCATTCAGGGCAACACTGCCTGAGGTCAAGGCAAACTCGCCGGCTCCATCGCCTGGCTCAATGCCGCTGACGATATACTGGCTATAGATGTAGCCATAGGCTTCGCTGGCAGCGCCTGTGCCCTGGGCGTCGGGATTGAGCACGTTGAGCAGATAATAGCCGTTGCTCATGCCGTCCCACCCCCAATTGATGTGGAACATGCCCTGGCCGTCATAGCCGTCGCAGATAAAGGCGTGACCGCCCGAGGCCTTGCTGCCGCTGTAAACCACGGGGCGACCCTCGGCCAGTTCGTTGTAGATGTAGTCGGCCCAGCTCTGCGTGTTGAAGTTCTCGCGGTACTCGCAGTGGGCACTACCCTTGAAACCAAAGTAGGTATTCAGCACGCGGGGTATGTGATTGGTGTTGGCTCCCGAGTAACCATAATAGTAGTCCATCTTGACCGACTGGGCACAGTACAGCGTGAGGCGGGCGGCTGCCTGTGCGCCTTCACTGTCGAGGTCGTTGCGCAGGTAGGTGTCCTGCATGGACTCCCAGTTGAAGTCCACCGGCTCCAGTGCTGGCATATAGATGCCCAGGCTCTGGGACGTGTATTCGGGTAGGGTAGTCGTGACTTGGACGGGCTGTTTCCAGTAATACAGCAACTGGGCCATCGCTGTGGCGACACAGCCTGCAACGGCCTGCTTGCCGTCAGGCAGCATGGGCAGCAGCATGTTGTAAGGGGCGTTCTGAGACCATGCAGCGGTAACCAGGGGGCTGATGGCTTCGCCCGAGGGCTGCAACTTGACGGTTTGCCCTCCCTTGCTCAGTGCCGCTATCTGTGCTGCATATCCATCCAGCAGTTCCTGCAGGGCGGCAGGCACATTGTTGGCATCAAAGGTGCCGTTGTCGCTATATCCCAGTACGGCGGGAGCGCGGTCGTCACCGGCAACGATGACATAGCCGCTGTGGGCTTGGGACCCGTTGAAGACGTAGTAGGCCGATTGGCCGGAGCTCGCGTTGGGCACGCTCAGCTGGGGACCCCTGATGGCCATTTTCAGGGTTGTTGACGGCATGGCATGGTTGGCCATGAAACGGGCGGCAATGGTCCTTGCCTGATGTTCGCTGATGGGGTTAGCCATCATGGTAGTGACTGCCATTAGGCACATCATTACCACAAGAGTTTTTACTTTTTTCATTTTTTAAAGACACAGATTAAATCGTTTATTATATGATGATGTATTGATGCTGTAGTGTTAAGCCTGGTTGCATCTTGCAGGTCAATCTTGGCAATATGATTCAAAGAAATGCTAGCGCACGGCAAAGGTAAACATTTTTTTCTGATATAAAAAGTGCAGCCGCTGTACGATAGCAAAAAACTGCATTTCTACTACTTCTGGTAGAAATGCAGTGTGCGCTGGCTCTTGTGACGCAACTCATCAGGGGCGGGAAAGCAGCAGTACAACACGGGCGCGGTGCAGCCGCCATGCCGTGCCATAGATACTGTCTTCATCGCCATACAGCGACATGAGCGTGTAGTTGGCCAGGGCGCCAACGATGGCGCTCTTCAGCTCACTGGCAATCGTGAGCAGGGGGCGTTTCTCTAAACCGATGCCCAGCATGATGTTCTGGTGGTCAAGGTTGAAGTTGATGTTCTGGCTCACGATGTAACCGCTCATGCGGGACAGCAGGTCGTCAAGCCCCTCTCTAACGCGGCGGTCAACAATGGGTTCATTACTCGGGGTCACCCCCCAGGCGGTGGCATTGTCGGCGGGATGCCAAACCCCTTCGGTGTAAATGGCTTGCTGGATTTCGTCCAGGTCGATGGTGATATCAATGCGGTATTTCATGGTTTCTCTGTTTTGAGTGGTTGGGTTGTGGTTTGATTGGATTCTGTGTTCTTGAATAGCGGGATGGGTTTGCTGGTCTAGGATGGATTAGCGCAGGGCGCGTGAGCGGGACAGGGGACAAATCTTGGTCAACGCCGTGGCGGGAGTGATGAAGAACCGCGATGCTCGGCAGTGTTCCAGCACGTGATCGATGGCGCGCTCCACGCTCATGCCGCGCTTGAGTAGCGTCTTGACGTGCTCGGTGATCTCATACCACATCTGACGGCGAAGCCGGCTCTTGACAAAGGGGGTGCCATCTTCTTCATGGAGGATGTTGCGGTAGGTGCGGGAGCCGGCGCCTCGTTTATCTTCGGCTTGAAGCAGGTGGCACACACAACGGTAGGCGCGCTCATGATCCACATGGTAGTGGGGATGCCCATTGGCGATGGTGAATTCTACAGCGGCACGACGGGCCTTGCTTTCCTCCAGGCCTTGCGCGAGCAGGGCATCCAGGGTGGGGTGGTACAGTGCCAAGAATTCCTTGTCTCGTTGCTGGCACAACTCGCGGTGTTCAATTTCATGATTAGTGTTGCTCATGGTGAAATTTGATTTAAATGGTAAAACAATAATTTTGACGTTGCAAAATTACAATAAAATTGGTATCATGTCAATACAATTAACTTTTTTTAATAAATCTACCTTCGTTGAGGGGTTGCATTGAGTTTTTGATGGTTTGAAGCCGTTTTTTGTGGTTTTGGGAAAATGGTTGTAACTTTGCGGCGTAACTCAAGATTTTTATGGTATGAAGCATTTTTTGATGACCATATTGGCAACGCTGTTGTCGGTGAACGCTGTGGCGCAAAGCCTTAGCCGTATCTACATTGAGGATTTTGAGATTTTCCCCGATTCTTCGGTGACTGTTCCGGTGATGTTGGCCAATGTGGAGCGCACACGTGGAGTACAGTTCTATCTCACTTTGCCCGAGGGACTGCAACTGGGACAATCTGAGTTGACGCAGTATTCCATCGATAGTAAGATGATATTGACTTGCCGCTATAGCGAGAAGAACGCTTGTTACATGATCTTTATCTACCCATCGATTAGTAACATGTACCCTCCCGATACCTTGGCTGTGATGAACATGGAATTTCAGGCAAGCTCTGACTTCAAGGGGGGCGATATGCTGGTGTGGAAATGCAGGGGATCGACGGCCAATAACAGGGCTATCGTATATCAGGACGACACCACTACGGTGACTGTCCCCACAGCTTCACTCATCGGCATACCCATGGATAAGCAGCAGCTCCGCGAACAGTACTTTAATTTGCAGGGACAGCCCATCGATTCTCCCCTGGTGACGACAGTTGCCATACAGGTGACGACCCTGCCCAATGGACAGCGTTACTCCCGCAAGGTCGCTGTCGCCCATTAAACCTATCGCATCCGCGATGGTCTAAGGAGCGTAATGGTAATAAATGCGCTACAAACGATGAAAAAGTTATTGGCAACGATGGTGCTGATGGTGGCGATCGTGCTGCCGCAGCAGGTACAGGCGAGGGCTTTTGGTAACGAGACCCTCAACTATGAGGTGGTGTATCACTGGGGCATGATCTGGAAACATGCGGCCGATGCCACTTTGACGACTCGCAAGACCAAGGACGGCTATTTTGCACAACTCACTGGCAAGACCCGATCTTGGGCCGACAAGGTGTATCCCGTGCGAGATACCCTCAAGTGCACCATGAACAATGACTTCAAGCCGCTGATTTACGAGAAATTGACCCACGAGAAGGATTACTATGCACGCGACGTCATCAAGTTCTCCTACAACTTTAGTCACACGAGCGCACACTGCACTCGGTACCGCAAGGGCGGAACGACATCAATCGACCTCAGTGCCAAGTCTCAAGCCTATGATATGGTCAGCGTCTTCTACATGCTGCGCAACCTCGATTATGATGAGTTGAGCCGCAACAAGAACTATACCACGGTCATTTTCTCGGGCAAGGAAAAGGAATATCTCACCATCAACTACAAGGGGGTCGAAAACATCAAGATGCGAGACGGAACCAAGCGCAAGGCCCATTGCATCACCTTCCGTTTCACGCAGAAGGGGGGCAAGAAGTCCAGCGATAACCTCACCGCATGGATGTCAACCGACGACAGCCGCATCCCGCTGCTGCTCGTGGGCAAGCTCCCAGTCGGCGAGGTCAAGTGCTACTATAAGAACTAGAACAAGCCCCCACCTCAAGCCTCATCATCCCGCTACCCAGCCACCTCAGGAAGCACCGTCCCGCCCATCACGCCGGTGCCAGTGTTCCGCATCGCGCCGGTTCCGCATCACGGCCGTGTCAGTGTTCCGCATCACGGCCGGTGCCAGTGTCCCGCATCACGGCCGGTGCCGGTGTTCCGCATCACGGCCGTGTCAGTGTTCCGCATCACGCCCGGTGTCAGTGTTGATGTATGCCGCGCTTCCCAGCGCGGCCCAAACGCCCAGCGCGGCCCAAACGCCCATCACGGCCCAAACGTAGCCCATTGACTGTTCCAATTTTCATGAATTGTGTTACATTTGGGGCGGTTGTTTTGTGGTTGTAAAAAAAAACAGTATTTTTGCACTCAGTAAAACAGACTCTTATTGTTTTTTTGTTATGCGTAACATCTTTTCTATTATCATTATTTGCGCTCTGTCATTGGCCGCATCAGCCCAGGTGGTTACACTTGATTCCTGCCGCAACATGGCGCTACGCAACAATAAGGAAATCCAGCAGGCTACACTGGCCATCGACAAGGCCGGCTATCAGCGCAAGGAAGCAGCGGCGGCCTATCTGCCGCAGTTTGACCTCACCGCTGGCTATATCTACAACTCGCGCAAGGTCTCACTGGTCAAGGAGGACCAGATGCTGCCCACCAAGTCGTTTAACATGCAGACGGGCTCCTATGACTACAACCTGGTCATCGACCCTCGCACTGGCGCGCCACTGCAACTCGAGAATGGGCAATATGTGCCCTCAACGATAGCGTTGCTCCCCAAGAGCGGACTCACCTACAATATCCACAACCTGATGGGGGGAGCACTCACGGTGACACAGCCCATCTACATGGGTGGTAAAATCACGGCAATGAACCAGATTACCGAGCTGGCTCAGCAGCTCGCACGGGAGATGCGTGAGAGCAAGGTCGAGGATGTCATCTACAATGTGGATGCTGCCTACTGGCAAGTCGTCTCGCTCTGTGCCAAGCAGAAACTTGCACGCAGCTATGTTGATCTGGTGCAGCGGTTGGACAATGATGTGAAGGTGATGGTCGACGAGGGTGTCGCCACTCGTGCCAACCAGCTATCGGTTGACGTGAAGTTGAACGAGGCCAATGTCGATTTGACCAAGGTGGACAATGGCGTGACACTGTCGCGCATGTTGTTGGCACAACTGTGCGGACTGCCTGTCAACACCATGATGACTCTTGCCGATGAGGGACGCGATGAACTGGACCTCACTCTCATACCTTCGAGCTACAATCTTGATGAAGTGTTCGACAAGCGCCACGATGTGCGCTCACTCGAGCTGGCTACCAGGATTTATGACCAGCAGGTGAAGGTCGCTCGCAGCGAGATGATGCCCAAACTGGCTGCCGTCGCTGCACTCCATGCGACCAATCCCAATAGCTACGACGGCTTCGAAAACCGCTTTGGTGCCGCATTCAGCGTGGGCGCTACCCTCAAGGTCCCCCTGTGGCATTGGGGCGGACTGAGCAACAAAGTTAAGGCGGCTCAAGTCGAGGCCGACGTAAAACGTCTGGAACTCGATGAAGCCAAAGAGAAAATCGCCTTGCAGATCAGCCAGGCCGCATTCAGCTATCAAGAAGCCTTCAAGACCTTTGAGGCGACCAAGGCCAACCTGACCCAGGCCGATGAAAACCTGCGCATTGCCGGTATCGCTTTCAGCGAGGGCATGGGCACTATCGACGAGGTCCTTGCCGCTCAAACGGCATGGCTCAAGGCCAACAGTGAAAAAATCGACGCCGAAATCAACGTCCAGATGACCCACGAATACCTCAACAAGGTCATGGGCAACATGAACTATTAATGAGTGATTAAAATAACATCCACTCCATACAGTAAATCCAGCATATCCAGTAAATCCAGTAAATAAATACAATAATGGAAAAAGACGAACAGAGAACCGTGGTCCGCAAGAAGGACAAAGCGCTCCTGGCAGCGTTGGCAGTGTTTGCACTGGTGATGGTATCTATCGCTATTGTGGGCATTCTGCTCATTCATCCGGCCGACACCATCACTCAGGGGCAAGCCGATTGTGATGCTGTCCGTGTGAGCGGCAAGTTGCCCGGTCGCATCGTGCGCTTCTACGTGCATGAGGGCGACACGGTACACAAGGGCGACAAGCTGGTGAGCATTTATTCCAGCACTGTGGATGCCAAGTATTATCAGGCAAAGCAGATGCAGCAAGCAGCTGCTTCACAGAACCAGAAGGCCGAGCGGGGGACCCGCGAGGAACTCAAACAGGGCGCTTACAACATGTGGCAGCAGGCGATTGCCGCACAAACCATCGCCGAGAAAACCTACCAGCGTGTAGAGAACCTCTTCAAGCAAGGGGTCGCCACCCAGCAGAAGCGTGACGAGGCCAAGGCTGCCTATGACGCTGCAACAGCCCAGGTCAAGGCCGCCAAGGCCCAATATGATATGGCCGTTAGGGGGGCACAGCAAGAAGACAAGAACGCTTCGCGCAGTATGGCCAATGCTGCACGTGGATCGGTGATGGAGGTCGAGAGCCTGCTCGAGGATCAAGTCCTCGTGGCCCCATGTGATGGCGAGGTGAGCGAGATTTATCCCCAGGAGGGTGAACTCGTGGCTATGGGCACCCCCATCATGTCAATTGCCAAGTTGGATGACATGTGGGTGAGCTTCAGTGTGCGTGAGGAGATGTTAAAGGATCTGCCCATGGGCAAGGAAGTGAACGTGAGCATTCCGGCCTTGAACAACCTCTCTGCCAAGATGTCGATCTATTACATCCACGACATGGGCAGCTATGCCACATGGCAGGCTGCTAAGGCACAGGGACAGTACGACAGCAAGACCTTCGAGGTGAGGATGCGCCCCGTCAGCAAGGTGCCCAATCTGCGACCCGGCATGTCAGTGCTCCTCAATAAATAAACAACTAATAGCTAACAACCCATGATAGCAAAATACATAGGACGCTCATTCAAGCGCGGGTGCATACAGCTCGTGCGCAGGCCCATGTATTTTCTGCTCATCGTGCTGCTTCCCATCCTGTGTTGCTGGTTCCTGATGGACTTGATCAAGGGGGGCAGTGTGCAGCGTGTGCCTGTAGGCATTGTCGATCTCGACAACAGTATCATGTCACGGCAGGTGCTGCGCACACTCAACGGATTGCAGCAGGTGAACATCTGTCACTGTTATAGCAACTTTGCCGAGGCGCGCGATGCCGTGCAACGTGGCGAGGTCTTGGGCTTCTTCCTCCTACCCGAGTATCTCGAAGAGGAGGCGCTGGGGGGACGACAGCCCGTGGTGAGCTACTATGTGAACTATGCCTACTATGCGCCTGCATCGATGCAGTACAAGGGTTTCAAGACCATGTCATTGCTGGCCAATGGGGCCATCGTCCAGACGGCTCTACGCACCGTGGGCTTGCCTAACGAGAGAATCGCCGCCACCTTGCAGCCCTACCAGACCCACGTGCACATGCCTGGCAATCCGTTCATCAACTATAATTACTACCTGAACTCGACCTTTGTTCCCTGTTTCTTGTCGTTGTTTATCCTGCTGGTAACGGCGTTCTCGCTGGGAATGGAACTGAAGTCGGGGCTGAGCCGACAGTGGCTCAAGACATCGGGCAACAGCCTCTTCCTGGCCCTCGTGGGCAAGCTGATGCCCCAAACCGTGCTCTTCACCGCCGTGGGATGGTTCATCCAGTGGATCATGTTCCGCTGCTATGACTTCCCACTCAACTGCAATCCCTGGAATATGCTCAGTGCGATGTTCCTGCTTGTGGTGGCCAACCAGAGTTTTGCGGTGCTGATGTTCTGCTTTGTGCCCAACTTCCGTTACGGTACGATGCTGTGCACGCTGCTGGGTATGGTGTCTTTCTCGTTTACGGGTTTCTCCCTGCCTCAAGAGGCCATGTACCCTTGGGTCGAGGCCCTGGGTTTTGTGATGCCCATCAAGTATTACTTCCTCATCATGGTCGATCAGGCTCTGAATGGCATCGACTTGTACTATTCACGATACTATTATGCGGCGCTACTGGGATTCACGATTCTGCCCATGTTCCTGTCATGGCGATTGAAGAAGGACTGCTTGAATCCCGTGTATGTGCCTTGATGAAATATGACCGAGAAAATTAAACATAGCCGCTTTTTCCTGTGGTTCATACAGGTGTTGAGGGTTTGTGGACGCGAGTTGTTGCTGGTGTTCCGCGACCAGGGAGTGATCATCTTCTTCCTCGTGCTCAATGCGGTATATCCCGTCCTCTATGCGCTCATCTATAATCCCGAGGTGGTGCGCAACGAGCCTGTCGTCGTGGTCGATGATAACCGCACTGCCATGAGCCGTGAGTTGATTCGCCGCATGGATGCTACACAGGAAGTCGCCATCGTGGGCTATGCCGCCAACATGCAGGAGGCTCAGGAGGCTATGCACCGCAAGGCTTGTTATGGTATCATGCATGTCCCGCGCGATTTCTCACAGTGCGTCGTGCATGGTGAACAAGGACACGTATCCCTCTATTGCGACATGAGCGTGATGATGCGATACAAGGCGATGTTTTCTGCTTTGACCAATGTCACCCAGGCCATGGGCAACGAGCGCCTGTCTGCCATTGTCGAGCCGGTAATCAACATGAGTGGCAGCATTATCGAGAGCCGACAGGTGCCTGTGGGAAATCCCGCCATGGGTATCGCCAGCGCAGTGCTGTTGTTCATCCTGCCGCTGGTGTTGCAGCAAAGTATGATCCTGGGCATTGCCATGTTGCATGGTGGCAGCATCGAGCGGCGCCGTCGCAATGGCGGGCGTGACCCGATGGCGGTCGAGGCGGGCGTCGGTGCTACCATTGTGGGTAAGATGATGTGTCACCAGATCATCTATGTGCTCCCAGTCATCTATGTGTTGCACTATGTGCCATTGATGTTCGGTTTCCCGCAGTATGGCAACATACTGCACGTCATCTGTCTGGCTGTGCCGTTTATCATTGCCGTCTCGCTTATGGGGCAAACGTTGCATGCCTTTGTCAACGAGCGCGAGAGTGTTTTCCTGCTGTTCGTCTTCTCGTCGGTGGTGTTTGTCTTCCTCACCGGTGTCTCATGGCCCCGCTACCTGATGTCGCCCCTGTGGTATGTCGTGGGCGACTGCGTGCCTGCAACATGGATGAGTAACGGCTATGTTCTCATGCTCACCAATGGTGCATCACTCTATCAAGTGTCCCATCACTACTGGATGTTGTGGCTTCAGGTGCCCGTCATGTTCGTTCTGGCCTATCTGGTCGAGCGCTTCGTCAATCGTCGCCGATACCGGTCCTGGATCGCTGCCAGTGAGGACAATCCTCGTGCCCTCACACGCATCGACCTGGCCAAAAACGGCGTGGGCTAACCCCTGCTGTTAAATCTGTAACCTCAGTTATCTCCGTCAATCCCGTGTTTGAACAGGAAATGCCTTATCCACGAGGCACAAGAGTGCTGGTGTGGCTGCTCGAGGAAGAAGCGCCGCAACTGCTGGCTATGTGCCGTGAACAAGGCATTCTGGCCGACGATTTACTCGACCTGCCTGTCAAGCGCCAGCGCGAAAAGGCGGTAGAGCGCCTGCTGCTGTGCCGTGCCTTCGGGCAGCCGGTCTCATTGATTCATGACGAGCAAGGTGCCCCCGTCATCGAGGGGCACGAGAGGGCGTGCGTAAGTATCACCCACACCACGAGACTGGTGGCCCTGGCGCTAAACGATGTGTATCCCATTGGGCTGGATGCCGAGCATGGTGACCGCAAGCAGGTGATAAGGGTCCGCGATAAGTTCTTGAATGCTAGTGAACAACAATTCATCAGCCCCGATGACCTCCGCGCTCATATCATCGCATGGACGGCCAAGGAGGCTATCATCAAGGCCGAACGCAACAGTGCCATCGACTGGACCCAGGCCATACGCCTGTCCCCATTCACTGCAACAGACGCGGCCAGCACACTGGTGGCCCATTGCGATGGCCGGCGGTACCAACTCACTACCCGCATGATGCAAGGCCATTACATCACAATCGCCCTGCCTGTGACCCACTAAACCCGTCACACTGGGCAATAAAGACCAACAATTATCGTTATAAGCATAAAAAGACATGAGTGTGCATTTTAACAGGGCTCAACCTTCTTGGCCTGGATAAAGTGCACCATCGCACTATAGTGATACAACGATGAGACACAAGATGATGAAATATATGATGCGTTGGGCCATGTGCCTGTTGTTGATGGCTGGATGTGCCTTTTCGGCCTCTGCCCTGGACAAGAGTTATTATGCCGAGACGAGCAAACTTGCCTCTGGCAAGTGGGTCAAGATATGTGTCAAGGAAAGCGGCATTTACCAAATCACCGCCGACGACATTCGCAGTTGGGGCCTGGGAACCGACTTGTCGGCCATTCATGTCTTTGGCTACGGCGGCGCTCCGTTGAGCGAGACGATGCTTGGCGACAACTATGCCGATGACTTGCCCCAGATGCCCGTTGTGCGCACAGCCGACCGCATCCTGTTCTATGCGCAGGGACCAACGACGTGGAAGCGGATTTCTGAAAACTCAAGACTGAATTTGCCTGAGGTGCAGCAGTTGCAGGTGCAGCATCCCTATGCGATCTCCGGCTCCTATTTTGTCACCAACGACAGCCGATTCTCCGATGTCGAAATCGAGAAGGCAACCAACACGCCCGCTGGCGAGGTGCTGACCTCCTACATCGAGCGCCAGTTCCACGAGCTGGAAATCGCCAATCCGGGCGAGTGTGGTCGCGTGTTCCTGGGCGAGAGTTTTATCAACAACAGGACACAGACGTTCAAGTTTGACCTCAGCGGAATCGTCAATGATGCCTCAGTGACTATCGATGCCGCTTTTGCAACCAAGGCTCCCAACAATCACAGCACGATCACCTTCAGCCACAATGGCGAGATCTTGCCGGTCACCGATCGTGAAGTCATCGAAATGAGCGGCACCTCGTCACACACCCACTACATCTATGCCGACCGCATCAACAAGGTGTTCAAGCCCAAAACGACGGGCGACCTCAATCTGTCTATCAACTATGCCTGTGGGGGCACGGTCTATCTGGCCCGACTGGACTTCCTCACCATCAATTTTGAACGGGAACTTGCCCTGCGCAATGGTAGCCTTGTCTTTGGCTTGCATTATGCCAACTCTGCCAGCAGTTACCGCCTCAGCGGGTGTGGATCTGCCACTCGCGTGTGGGACGTTACCCGTCCATTCGCACCGGTACAGATGAACGCTACGGCCAACGAGGGCACACTTACCTTCTCTCCTTGGACTTCGGGCCGCAGGGAGTTTGTGGCATTTGACGAGGCGGGCTCTTTTGCCCATCCCGAGTTCATCGGTGACGTCGCTAACCAGAATATCCATGGGGAACCCATTCCCGACATGATCATTCTTGCTCCTAACGCCTATCTCGAGCAGGCTCGACGTGTGGCGGCCTTGCACGAGCAGTATGATGGCTTCCGTGTGCTGGTGCTGGACCACGAGAAGGTATTCAACGAGTTCTCTAGCGGCACACAGGACGCTATGGCCTATCGTCGCCTGTGCAAGATGTTCTTCGACCGCGGGGTGGCCGAGGATGGACACAAGCTGGGCTACCTGCTCCTGTTTGGCGGTGGCAGCTACGATAACCGTCTGGTCGGCACCGATGCTGCGATACTCAATTTCCCGCGCTTGCTCACGTGGCAGAGCCCTTCGGGGGCCAACGAGGATGCCACGTTCACGACCGACGACTACTTTGGCATTCTACAGGATGAGACGGGCATTGGCAACAACGAGAGGGTTGATATCTCGGTGGGACGAATGCTTGCCAGGAATGTCAGCGAGGCCCGCACCGTGGTCAACAAACTGGTGAAGTATGTCACTAAACCCGACTATGGCGCTTGGAAAAACCAGATCATGTTTGTCGCCGATGACGAGAACAAGGGCGTGCACATGACGCAGTCGCTCTCGATGGACTCCATCATGAATTCCCATGGCGGCAAGGACATGGTGCGTAACTATGTCTTCACCGATGCTTTTGAGGCAGTGAGCGAGGGTGGCTCTCGCACCTATCCCGATGCGCGCAACAAGATGTTCACTGCGCTCACCGAGGGTACTCTCTGGTGGAATTATATCGGCCATTCCAGCACCCAGAACTGGACCGGAGAGGGCTTGCTCAAGCGCTCGGATGTCGAGTCCAGCCTGTTCTACAAGCGCCTGCCGGTGCTGTATGCGGCCACTTGCGAGTTCCTGCGTCACGACAATTCTATCACATCGTCGGGCGAACTGGTTTATAACAATGCCAATGGTGGTGCCATCGCTGTGATCTGTTCGCCGCGTTTGGCCGAGATTGGATCCAACGGTGTGCTGAGCAATCAGATGGCTAACTTTATCTTCTCTCGTGACGAGGCTGGCAAGCCGCGGCGCATCGGCGACATCCTCAGGCTGGCCAAGAACGCCATCACCTGGTCCTCGGGTGATAACAAGCGGCGATTCTTTGTCTTTGGCGACCCGGCCATGAGGCTGGCCTATGCTCCCTACACGGCACAGGTCGAGACCATCAACGGCAAGCCCGTCGATCCCGACAACATGCCTGTGTTCAAGGCTCGTGAGACTGTCGAGTTCAGCGGCAGGGTCGTGGACCTGGAGGGTAAACCGGTCGATGACTTTAACGGCAACATCGTTTCAACGTTATTTGGCCCATTGCAGTCCATCACGACCCATGGCTATTATACTGACGACAGTAGTGAAGGTGCCAAGGTCACCTACGAGGACCGTGCCAACCGACTCGCCATCAATGTCGACTCGGTCAGTGGGGGACGCTTCAACGTGCGCGTCATCATTCCCAGCGAGGTCAACAATGAGTTCGATAACTACCGTCCGTCTCTCATCAGCCTCTACGCCTTCGACAGCCATTCGGCTCTTGAAGCCAAGGGCTCTAACAGCGACTTCTACATCTACGGATACAACGACGACGAGGTGGCCGACACCATCGGACCGCGCATTATTTCCATGGGACTCAACGACGAGCAGTTTGTTAACGGTTGTGATGTCAACGAGTCTCCTCTGTTGCTGGCTACCGTGGCCGACGAGAGCGGAATCAATTTCTCGTCGGCTGGAATCGGCCACAGCATGACCCTGACACTCGACGGCGTCACTGGCTTCAACGACATCGCCAGCTACTACACGCCTCAGTTTGTCGAGCAGGGTACACTGGGAAGCATCAGCTACCAGTTGAGTGACCTCACTCCTGGCATGCACAGCCTGCGACTGAGGGTTTGGGACGTCTATAACAACGTGAGCGAGAAAACCATCACGTTCAACGTCGTTAAGGGACTCGCTCCACAGATTGCCGACATCTATTGCGCTTCCAATCCGGCCAGTGTCGAGACATCGTTCTATGTCAAGCACAATCGGCCCGATGCCATCGTCAGTGTCACCATCGAGGTCTTTGACCTCATGGGACGACGCGTCTGGGCCACTACTCAGTCAGGACGGAGCGACATGTACACTTCTACACCCATCACTTGGGATCTCATCGACTCGAGCGGGCGTCGTGTGCCTCGTGGCATCTACGTTTATCGCGCAACCATCTCCACCGATGGCATCAAGCAAGCTACCAAGGCCAAGAAACTCGCCGTCGCCGGCGAATAACGCCTGGGTCGCTCATCGCTTGTTATCCTTACTCGCTGTTGGCATCCGCCAACAGCCTTCTGCCTGTTGTCTAAAAAACAGCAGGCAGATAACCCTAACCCCTAATAACTAACGTGATTTCGACGAAATCACACTCTGTCCTTCAGTCAGTTACCATCTACACCATGTAGAGACGCAAAATTTTGCGTCTCCGGGCTGGCGTTGTAGTAGCATCTATCGCGGGGAGAC
>Ga0310697_10004021_pt1 | contig 14649 bp, 13 predicted proteins | sample 172DNAGHGlowgp2_FD_203883 | JGI IMG/M metagenome (GOLD analysis project Ga0310697, IMG submission 203883) | Sheep rumen microbial communities from Palmerston North, Manawatu-Wanganui, New Zealand - 1728 DNA GHGlow gp2 (v2) (version 2) | ecosystem: Host-associated > Mammals > Digestive system >...
AGGGTCTCCAGTATCCATAAGAGTAAATCCCCAAAAATATTCTTATAATAGTCTGTTTAATCATTTTAACATTAAAGCTTGCGTGCCATGGTGTAAATACGGATATTATTTACCTTTTAGGCCAAATTTCACAACAGACCCATTATTTCATGCAGGCTGTTATTATGTTCAAGAGGCCAGTTCAATGTTTATACATCATTTGCTACAACCACACATGTCAGAAAGTCCTCTCAAAATATTAGATTTGTGTGGTGCACCTGGAGGGAAGTCCACATTGTTGTTGTCTTTAATGCATGCTGATTCAATATTATTCACGAACGATATTAATCGCAAAAGAAGCAATATTCTCCGAGAAAATATAATTAAATGGGGAAACAGCAATGTAGTAGTAACAAACAATAGTTCTGAAGATTATAAAAAATCTCAAATAAAATTTGATATAGTTTTATGTGATGCTCCTTGTTCTGGTGAGGGAATGTTTCGTAAAACCCCAAACTCAATAGCCGAATGGTCACCCGTCAATGTAAAGATGTGTTCTGAACGCCAACGTGATATTTTAGATAACATATGGAACTGTATAAAGCCTGGAGGCATTCTTGTTTATAGTACTTGCACATATAACACTTTAGAAGACGAGGCAAATGCTCAATATATAATTGAGAAATTATACGGAATCCCTCTAGAAGTTTCAATAGATAATACATGGGGTATTGACACAAAAAATTATTTAGGAGAAAACGATACACCCGTGTATCATTTTTTTCCACATAAAATAAATGGCGAAGGCTTTTTTGCATGTATATTTCAAAAGCCGCAATTATCTAACGACATAAGTTTCAATCACAAAAAACTCAAAAAAAACAAATATGTATCTAATGCGATATCCTGTCCAAAAGAGTTTATAGGCTGTCTTAATGATTTTGAATCGTATTATTTTACTACAGATTCACATGAAAACATATATGCAATAAAAAGGGAACATAAGAATATTATATCTATTGCTAAACAATCTTTAAATATAATCCACAAAGGGATTCAGATATGTAGCATAAAAGGGGGAAAGTACCGTCCTGCTCATTCTTTAGCAATGAGCAATGATCTTAGAAGAGGATTTTTCAAAGAAGTGGAAATTGACAATCCAACGGCCCTATCCTATTTAAAGTGTGAAAGCCTTAATATGCCATTAAATGACAGAGGATTCCTATTACTTATATACAAAAACCAGCCATTGGGATTTGTTAATAACATAGGATCCCACGCCAACAACATGTACCCTCAAGAATGGCGAATACGTAATACAACATAATTATCAACATCCAATTATGTTTCGTACTATCCACCACAATAAAAAAGCAAATAAATATGCCATTAAAGTATATCTACTTGTAACAAAATTATACAATTTAACCAACATTGTTGACTGGGAACCTTTCTGTTTCATATATATAGCATATGCTGTGACACATAAAAAGGGAACAGCTATAATGAAAAAGAAATTATATGAAATAGCTCTAATAAGATTTCCATGCAATAATTCATGTAATGCTCTTTGAGCTCCACAAGAAGGACATTGCCATCCAGTAAGCATTCTCATTGGACATTTAGGCATTACAACTGTTTTTTGTGGATCGGCAAAATAATAAAAGATTCCTGCCATAGTTATAATGACAGGAATAAAATATTTAATTGTCTTTTTCATAATTCATAAATAGAAACAAAAAAAGACTATCAATAATATCTACCAAATTCCAATAAAGAAACTCCTGCAACAAAAACAGCAATTATGTATAAACCCCAAACAATTATAGAACTAATTGCAGCCCACATAGCCCATGTTTTTGCTTTATTTGAGGCATCTTGTGCACCTTGATAATTGCCTTGCGCCCATAGAGAATCCACCTTAGCTGCATAAACAATGGAAACAATGCCAAAAGGCAAACAGCAAAAAATAGTTGTCAAAATTGCCCAAACAAGATTAGAATCTGGCTTATACCCACCTTGCATTCCTGGTTGGAATGCACCAGGTTGTTGAAAGGCATATTGATATTGCTGATATGGCTGTTGATATTGCTGATATCCTGGCTGTTGATAACCTTGATATCCCGTCTGTTGATAACCTTGCTGAGAATAAGGATCTTGTTGTTGATTATCATAAGAATTATAATAATGATTAGGCATAATACACAAAATAATTAATTATTTATAATACCAATACTTATGCAAATATATATAAAATAAATTATCCACACAAATTATTAATAGAAATCATAATATATTTACTTATTCATATAACTAATTTACTTAATCTATTATAAACAAATAAAATCACTCCATTTAGAAGTTGGACTCTTGCTTCTAAAATCGCACTTTACCACATTATCAAAAACATCGGCTTTACCTTTATAATCTCTCGTGTATTAGTGCTGTGCTACTAATATTAATATTAATACATCAGAATCATTCAATTATGGTTAACAGATTAATGATAAGATTATAAATTAATTTTTATATTCTTCACGCTATCTGGAAGAAAATACCCAAGGTGTGGCGGTTGATTATATGCAACATTTTGCCAACACACACTCATCCGATAAACGTGGTCATGCATAAGTGTAGGCAGCCTGAATTGAGGCGTAATATTTGTTGTAAATATATTTATCGTTGAATAATCGTTAGCACTCCATAAAAGGATTTCCTCTCTCCAATCACCAAATATGTCAGCAATTAAATTTGGAGTAGATTTAGTGCCATTACAAGTTCTAGAATTATTCACATCAATAAAATCAACATTACTTGGTAACATCAACCGTTCAAACGAACTACCATTCCATTTGTCTAAATGTCCTCTATCAAACAACTCATCATAAGGGTCTCCATCCCAATAAACTCTAAAATTAATAGACCCGTGTTTATCCGCTATCACAGAACCATTCACATTGTAAGTATTATCATTAGCTATCGACCAAAACTCAAACCCTCTATGTGTTGAATCAATATCAGCCGCCAATCCTCTACCATTATCTTGCGATGATTTCTCATAATATAATATCTCTCCCGTTTTTGCATCTCTCAATGAAAATCCATAAGGTTTTTGTTCATGAGTCATAAAAAATTCCAATCCAGGCCTATCAGGGTCCAAATCACTCAAATGAATTGCATCTCCATGTCCTAATCCTGTAGAATACAATAGCCTACCATTGTCATCAACAGCTGCTGCGCCGAACATTATTTCATCTTTTCCATCATCGTCTACGTCAGCGACAGCAATACTATGAGCACCCTGACCGAAACATGTGAACGTGCAATTGCCTCCAAAAGAATTATTATTAAATTCAAATGTATTTTTATTACCATTATAATCAATAACAGTAACTCTAGAATTGGATTCTGACGCATGCAACCATTTTGTAACAATTTGATTATTTTGTAATTCTACAGCCCACAAATATGCTCTTGTATAATATCCTCTAGTAAAAACAGCTGCAGGGTTAGAATCAAGTCCGTCAAGATAGGCCACACACGCCAAATATCTTTCACTTCTGTTACCATAAACGTCACCCCAAAACCACTCATCAGGATATTCCGGATTCCCACCCCAACTTCCAGCTCTATTAGGATTATAGTACACCGTACTAAGGGCTTTCCCTGTTAATCCATCAAATGCAGTAAGGAATTCTGGCCCACTTAATATAACCCCAGGAACACTCTCGCTCCTATAATCCGCGATATTGTCAGTAGAAAAAATAGTGCAATCAGAAGCGGCCTCAGACACAAAATGTCCAATTCCGTCAATAGAACCTGGTGCAGTTTTACACATCAGTTCCGCATTTCCGTCACCATTAAAATCATATACTAAAAATTGTGTATAATGTGCTCCAGCCCTAATATTCTTTCCCAAATCAATTCTCCATAATTTTGTTCCGTTAAGTTTATAACAATCAATAAAAACATTTCCAGTATATCCTCTATGACTATTATCATGAGCATTATTAGGTTCCCATTTTACAAATAATTCATATTCTCCGTCACCATCCACATCTCCAACAGAACAGTCATTCGGTATATATGAATATTTTCTGCCGTTAATAGAAGTACCATCTTGCGGCCTATCTAGTTTCAATGCTTTATAAAATGAATTCCACGGTTTCACTTTTTTTGAAACGTCCAATATCTTGTTATCTGATTTAGCAACTATCTGAAAAAGATCAGAATTCTTAACATTATCTAACTCGTAAAAAGTTAAACATGTCAAGTTTTGTGTAATTACATTTCCGTTCTTTAAAATATCGAAACAAATATTATCAGGGTCATATCCAAATAATCTCCAGCTCAACACGCAACGTACACTATTATTAGTATCAACAGGTACAACGACCAGACCTCTGTCTAAATGTTCCATTTGAGATTTATGTGTATTATATGCAATAATGTTTTGGTAAACACTCATAAATAATACAAAAACAAATATGTTTAGTTTATAATTCATAGTCGATATAGTATATGTAAAAATATAAAAATAAACTGTATTTAAAAAATCCCCCTCAATAAACAAAAATAGCGAAAAATGAAGGATCAAAAAAGAAAAATAAAGAGAAAAAATACGATTAAGAATTCTTAATCGTATAAAAACCAGCATTTGATAGAATATATACCTACTGCTTAGTGGAGCTGGAGGGAGTCGAACCCTCGTCCAAACAAGGAAGCCATACGCTTTCTACATGCTTATTCTGATTTAGATTTTCGAGAAGTAGCAAGAACCAGACCACCAACTACATCCTTATCCTTTAAAAAATCATTGACACCTCAAGGCAAGTACCAACTATTTCCGAATTTACTGCACCGATAAACTAATCGCCTCGGAAAATGGCTATCAGGTCGATGGCCCGTTTTTTCACCTAGTGAAAAAATAAAGCTAACCTACTATGCTTCGGTTAGGCAGCGAGCGCGTAGTTATTTTCGCCAGATAAATTTATTAACAGCCGTTATTAAAGAGCCAGCCATCAACGCTCTGCATGCTTACGTACCACTTCTACATGCTGTCAAATCCGTGTCAACCCCAGTAAAATGATTTGCAAATTTAATTAATAATTTTTTATAAAAATCGGTTATCAGTATAAAAATTTTCAATAAAAAAAAGAAATTAAACATTATTAACGTTTCGACCGTAATGATTTTTGATTGTTTACAATTAAACAGCAATAATATTGCAATTATAAACAAAATGTTGAAAAGTTAGAAGGTAAAAATATTGAAATTGTAGAAAAAATTATTAATTTTGCAATAATAAATTCAAAAATATGGAAAACTATATTGTATCTGCAAGAAAATATCGTCCTATTACTTTTGACTCCGTTGTAGGTCAATCATCCTTAACAACAACGCTTAAGAATTCAATATCTTCAGGCAAATTAGCTCACGCCTATTTGTTTAGCGGTCCTCGAGGTGTGGGTAAAACAACCTGCGCCCGTATATTTGCCAAAACGATAAATTGCTTATCCCCCCAATCTAATGGTAATGCTTGCGAAAAGTGCGAATCATGCCGTTCATTTAATGAACAACGCTCATTAAATATTCATGAATTAGACGCCGCTTCAAATAATGGAGTTGATGCAATTAGAGAGTTATGCAATCAAGTTAACATACCACCACAGATTGGTAAATACAAAGTATATATAATTGATGAGGTTCACATGCTCTCCCAACAGGCGTTCAACGCCTTTCTGAAGACTTTAGAAGAGCCGCCATCATACGCGATATTCATATTAGCAACAACAGAGAAGCACAAACTTCTTCCAACAATCCTCTCCAGATGTCAAATTTATGACTTTAATCGTATGACCATAGATGACATAATTGGTCATCTTGAAAATGTTGCGCAAAAAGAAGAAATAGATTATGAACGTTCCGCATTAAATATTATTGCACAAAAAGCAGATGGTGGTATGCGTGATGCTTTATCAATATTTGATCAAGTAGCTTCTTACTGCCAGGGTCATATAACTTACAAACAAACTATAACAGACTTAAATGTACTGGATTATGACTATTATTTCAGATTAGTAGATTATTTTCTTTCAGGCGACATCCCATCTATAATGCTAATTTTCAATGAGATATTAAACAAAGGTTTTGATGGGTCATATTTTATAGGTGGTTTAAATAACCATTTGCGCAATTTGTTAGTTAGCAAGGATTCATCCACAACGATTTTGCTAGAAACTTCAGAAGACATTAAACAGCGCTATATAGAACAATCTTCCCGTTGTGATCAAAAGTTTTTATATTCAGCCATTCGAAAATGCACTGATTGCGATATTCATTATAAAGAAAGTCAAAATCGCAGGCTATTGGTTGAAATTTGTCTAATTGAAATAAGTCAAATTGCCAAAGGGGACGTATATTCCCCCAACTAACGCCCGATTGAGACCTGTGTTTTTTCACAGTCGGAAGGAATCCGAGACACCTCAACCGGGCATTCAACAGCAGTCAATATCCCCAACAACTACACCAGTTGTATCCCCACCAACAGCACACACAGTTGATGGTGGAAACTTATTGCCCCATTCAGCATCTCAGTCCAAAACACATATTACCCCACCCATATCAAACGAAAAGTCCTCAAATAATAGCCACTCATCAGAACCATCTGCAAAAAAAATTGTAAAGGTTGGCTCTATATTTACGAAGCCAAATCCAAAGCCATCATTAACATCGGCTATCAATGAGCTTTCCCCATTACCCATCCCCCCTTCATCAGATAATATTGTCATTGATAAATTTGCACTCATAACAGCTTGGAAAAAAATTAAAGAAGAAAAGAATTTATTTGATAATGCATCTATTATGAGAATTATTAGTGTGGAGCCAACCTTAATAGATGATAATCATTTTGAAATATATGTTGCAAACCCCAATGCAGAATCATTTTTTCAAACAAACCGTAATGAAATATTGAAGGCATTATCCGCTAATTTAAACAATAAAAAACTGGAAATGATTATTCGTGTTGTTCAGGACTCTGGTTCTCAGAAGATTCTTAACCCACTAGAACAAATTAAAGAAATGTTATCCCAAAACCCTTCTTTTGGAAAACTTAAAGAAAATCTAGACCTTTCAATATAAAAACGCCCCACAAGATAACACTATTAGAAAATACAAAATTATTACATATTATATTACTATATAATAATTGTAAATAATTATATTAAAACCACAACTAATAATAGTCTTATAAATATTAACAAAAACAAAAGAGCGGTAAGGTCTTAATTTGTCCTTACCGCTCATAATTATAATCCTATTACCATATTATTCTTCAATAGCTGCTTGCGCGGCAGCAAGACGAGCAATAGGAACTCGGAACGGAGAGCATGAAGCATAGTTCATTCCGACCTTAGCACAGAATTTAACAGAGGTCGGTTCACCACCATGTTCACCACAAATACCAGTTCTAAGATTAGGTCTAACTGAACGTCCTTTCTCTACAGCTATTTTAATAAGCTGCCCAACACCATTCTGGTCAAGCACTTGGAATGGATCAACTTTCAAAATCTTTTTCTCAAGATAAACAGGTAAGAATGATGCAATATCATCTCGTGAATATCCAAATGTCATCTGAGTGAGGTCATTTGTACCAAATGAGAAATATTCGGCTTCAGTAGCTATTCTGTCAGCAGTAAGTGCAGCACGTGGAATCTCTATCATAGTTCCTATTTCAAAATCAATTTCAACACCATATTCTTCGAACACTTCCTTAGCAGTTTTGAGAATGATTTCTTTTTGTTGTTTTAATTCGTACAGAATACCAATAAGTGGAACCATGATTTCAGGCATAGGATTTTTACCTTCCTTTTTCAATTCACATGCAGCAGATAGAATTGCTTTTGTCTGCATAGCAGTAATTTCAGGGAATGTAATACCAAGACGACAACCACGATGGCCAAGCATTGGATTATTCTCTGCAAGAGAATCAACACGTTTTTGAATATCTTTCACACTAACTCCCATTTCTTTTGCCATCGTTTCCTGGCCAGCAAGATCATGTGGTACAAATTCATGAAGAGGTGGGTCAAGCAAACGTATATTTACAGGACATCCATCCATAGCTTCAAGAATGCCCTTGAAGTCAGCCTTTTGGTAAGGCAAAAGTTTAGCAAGTGCCTTTTCTCTACCTTCTACAGTTTCAGAAAGAATCATCTCACGCATGGCCACAATCTTTTGGTCTTCGAAGAACATATGTTCAGTACGAGTAAGCCCAATACCCTTAGCTCCAAATTCACGAGCCACACGTGCATCATGAGGAGTATCAGCGTTTGTACGAACTTGTAACTTTGTATACTTATCACAAAGATCCATCAATTCTTTGAAATCACCAGAAAGTTCTGCAGCTTTTGTTTTCACTTCTCCAGCATATACCTGTCCTGTAGTACCATTCAATGAAATATAATCACCTTCTTTATAAACAACACCTTCAATTTCAACAGTCTTAGCATGATAATCAACATTGATGGCACCTGCACCAGACACGCAGCATTTACCCATACCTCTCGCAACCACCGCAGCATGAGATGTCATACCACCTCGTGCAGTGAGGATACCTTCAGCAGAAGCCATTCCAGCTAAATCTTCAGGAGAAGTCTCTATACGAACCATAATTACCTTGTGTCCATTCTCATGCCATTCCTGTGCATCATCAGCATGGAACACAATTTGTCCTGTAGCAGCACCAGGAGAAGCTGGTAATCCCTGAGTAATCACTTTAGCATGAGAAAGAGCATCCTTGTCAAATACCGGGTGAAGAAGTTCATCAAGCTTTTGTGGCTCACATCTAAGAATAGCAGTCTTTTCATCAATCATCCCTTCACGCAATAGATCCATAGCAATCTTTACCATAGCGGTACCTGTGCGTTTTCCGTTACGAGTCTGCAAGAACCAAAGTTTACCTTCTTGAACAGTAAACTCCATGTCCTGCATGTCACGATAATGATCTTCCAATTTAGTCTGAATTGCATCTAGTTCCTTATATATTTCAGGCATAGCTTCTTCCATTGAAGGGAACTTTGCAACACGTTCTTCTTCAGAAATACCCGCACGCTGCGCCCATCTGCGAGACCCTTCTATAGTAATCTGCTGAGGTGTACGAATACCTGCCACAACGTCTTCGCCCTGTGCGTTTACAAGATATTCACCATTGAAAAGATTCTCCCCATTTCCAGCATCACGGCTAAAGCATACACCTGTAGCGGAAGTATCACCCATGTTACCAAATACCATTGCCATAACACTGACCGCAGTACCCCATTCATCAGGAATGCCTTCCATCTTGCGATATAGAATGGCTCTTTCATTCATCCAACTACGGAATACGGCACAAATGGCACCCCAAAGTTGTTCAACAGGATCGTCAGGAAAATCCTTTCCTGTACGTTGCTTAATAGCTTCCTTAAATAGTTTTACAAGTTTCTTCAATTCATCAACAGATAGGTCTTTATCAAGTACAACACCACGTTCCTTCTTAACCTTCTCAATTATCTCCTCAAAAGGATCAATATCTTCTTTGTTAACAGGTTTCATCTCAAGCACAACATCTCCGTACATCTGCACAAAACGGCGATATGAATCATACACAAAGTGTGGATTATTGGTTTTCTTAGACATACCTTCAGCCACAGCATCATTAAGACCAAGATTAAGAATAGTATCCATCATTCCAGGCATAGAAGCTCTTGCACCAGAACGAACACTGACAAGAAGCGGATTTTGCGCATCTCCGAACTTTGAATTCATCAATGTTTCTATATGTTTAACCGCTGCATTAACTTCATCATTAAGTAATTGCATGATCTTCTCCTGTCCCACTTCGTAATATTCATTACAACAATCTGTTGTAATTGTAAACCCAGGAGGCACTGGAACTCCAATAAGATTCATTTCAGCAAGGTTAGCACCTTTTCCGCCAAGAGCTTCTCTCATGTTGGCATTACCTTCGGCTTTTCCATTACCAAAGGTGTAAACTCTTTTTTGACTCATAATAAATTATAAAGTTAATATTAATAAAACAGTTTTATTCAAATATAAAAACAGCAAAGTATTAGATAACTATTTTCTTTCCATATTTAAATACAAAAATAGTGTATTTTTATGTGAAAAGCAAATAATGTTGCCATTTTTTATTAAAAACAATATTATTCCTCCAAATACTCATTTATAAAACATGATTAGCTAAAACTTTTGCAATTCCTTATATAATCGCTGAACAGGTAAGCCCATAACGTTATAATAAGACCCATTCAATCCATCAACTCCAATAAAACCAATCCACTCTTGGATTCCATATGCACCAGCTTTGTCATAGGGTTTATAAAAATCAACATAATGCAGTATATCTTCTTCTTTCAAGACATCAAACGACACTTTACTCGTAGCAGAAAACACGGAACATTTCTCTTTTGTAAGAATGCATACACCAGTTATTACTTCATGAGTTTTACCAGATAATTTTTTTAACATATTTATTGCCTCTTTTTTATCATAGGGCTTGCCAAGCACTTCACCCCCACCTTTAGCATCCCTTAAATAAACAATGGTATCAGCGGTAATAATCAACTCGTTATTGTTGATGTTATTTATACAGCCATAAGCTTTTTTCTTTGATATATATATAGGAATATCTTCTCCAGTCAAAGATGAAGGATATGTTTCATCTATATCTTTCATGGCTTTCACAACAAACTTAATCCCCAGCCCTTTTAGCAGTTCTTTTCTACGTGGAGAATTGCTGGCTAATACAATTGTATATTTATTTAAATTATTCAGCATAACATTAATTTATCATTATGTATTACTCACCACCCAAAAGCAGTGCTATCTTTCATCCATAAATTTTGCGCCTTAAGCACTTGCTCCAATACATCTCTTGCCACCCCTTCACCTCCAATGGCAGATGATATATATTTTGATATTTCTTTAATTTCGTGAGCCGCATCAGCCGGGCAACAAGGCAAACCACACATACGCATAACCTCAAAATCAGGAATGTCATCACCAACAAAAATCACATTCTCGTCCTTTAGTCCATACTTTCTTTTAAATTCTTTATAAAACTTAACTTTCACATCAGCCCCCAAAACAACATCTTTTATACCCAATCGTTCATATCTATAGCGAATCGCCTCTGTTTTAGCGCCCGAAATAATAGCTAACAACAAATTGCATTTAACAGCATACTGCATGGCATACCCATCTCTGATATTAACAGTTCTGAGTGGCTCACCATCTTGCCCCAATGTAACAGTTTGTTTACTCAGTACACCATCAACATCAAATATTATTGCTTTAATCTGTGTTAAATCTGCATTAATCATTATTAAAAATTTATATAAGTACACTAATAAATATAACGTCAATGAGTCAATTAAACAAATACAAAAACTAACTTTGAATGCTTTTAGACATTAATTTATATATATCCGCCCACAATTTCTTTTCCATATTATTAAGCATACCGATATGAGTATTCATAACATTGTTGTCATGTCTGACAGCCGGTCCTGTTTGAATCATTTTGGGAGGATATTTATTAATTTTCTTAATAGTTTCGTTAATTAATGGCAACATGACATCAAACTCCATACTATGATTCCTCAGAATATCATAAGCTATAGCAGCACAATGATTGGTAAAATTACAACAAAACACAGCAGCAAGATGAAGAATTTTACGTTGTTGGTCATCACAAGAGACCACTTTATTAGAAATTGATTTGGCAAGAGTTTTCAACACATCTAAATCTTCTGACATATTCGAATCCACAAATATGGGTATTTCCAAGAAATCCACAATACGCCGTTTTGAGAAAGTCTGCATTGGATAAAACACCCCTTTTCTTTTAGATGAGATTATGTCCATCTCTACAGCGCCAGCAGTATGAACTAAAAGAGATTGAGGAAAACGTTCACAAATATCACATGCAACATTTCTGATAATATCATCTTTAACAGCAATTATAAACAAATCAGCATTTACGTCGATATCATCAAATTTGCACACAGGACGCGCATCCACTTTTTCAGCTAAATCTTTAGCTGACGACATAGTCCTACTGAACACAAAAGGAATCTTATGCCCAGCCCGTATTAAGGCAACAGCTAAGCTGGTAGCCAAATTTCCAGCTCCAATAAGATTGATAACCATAAAAATAAATTAATATTTGTTTATAGAAACCGACTCCCATTTTAGCTTGTCTTCATCTTGCAATTTCCTTTGAACTGCCGGAAATCCAAAAGCCACAACACATTCGGCGACTAAATTATCTGGGTATCCAAACAAATCTCTTAAAACTTCATCAGCTTCAGTTCCATCATGATGGCCTCTTAATCTCATTTGTGCCCAGCAACTTCCAATGTTCAAATCAGCAGCTTGATATTGCATTGTTACCGCCGCGATAGAGGCATCCTCCACCCAGACATCAGTTTTGTCACGGTCGACAAGTACAATAACTGCCAATGGTGCATCAGCAACAAACTCAGCGCCCACACTCTTAGCCTGAGCCACCAACCTAAGAAGATCTTTGTCATCCACAACAATAAAGTGCCATGCTCTTGTAGATTTTGAAGTGGGCGCCATAAGAGCGGCCCTCAAAATTATTTGCGTTTGCTCTGGAGATAATTGTTGTTCTGTATATTTCCTTACACTTCTCCGTTTTTGCACAAGTTCTTTAAAATCCATATAATGAAGCATAAATTATTATATAAACACAAATAGGATTGTTGGGAAAAATCCTTACAATCCTATATACCTTAACACATTACTCACAAGTTAATATTATCATCTAATCCTTTCAAGTGAACGAACAAGTTTTTCGTCCTTTCTTATGCCTTTGAATGCAAGAACACATAAAATCACAGAAACTAATGGATAAATAGCCGTAAGTCTAACTTGAAAAGACACCTTAAGTTCTCCTGCCGGAGCAACTTCTTCAAGTTTTAGTTGATAAATCCATGCAAAAAAAGCATATGCGACTAAATATCCACACAAAAGTATTATATTAAAAGTAGTCAATCGCATTTGCAATATTCTTTTATTGAACATCAAAATAGTATACAAAGAGATCAAAGCAACAGCAATTTGCACTATCCCCAAAGCCCATGGCCCATAAGCATGAACATTATTGAAAGCACTATCAAAAGTATTGAATGAGAAATTACTGAATACAGCAATAGATTCTCCTCCCATATTATATCCTCCAATTGTAGAGAAAAGGGATACAACACATAAAATAAAAACTATCAATAGATATAATGTCTGAAGTCTTTGTATCATAATAAAAGTTCAATTATCAACGCATTCAATACTACCCTAATGCAAAACATCAAAAAATTGCATCAGTTGTTTGTTTTGCAGGATTCCTTGCATATATTTTTCCATCCACGAATTCCTGAGTCGCGATGAGAGTCGGCTTTGGCAGCCTTTCATAATATCTTGAAATTTGTATTTGCTCGTCATTTTCAAAAACCTCTTCAAGATTATCATTAGTAGATGAAAATTCCTGTAATTTTTTTGTAATTTCATCTTTCATTGCCGCAGAAATCTGATTTGCTCTTTTTCCTATAATCGCAATACTCTCATAAATGTTTCCAGTAGTTTCAGATAGGTCGTTCAAATTTCTTGTAACTGTAGTAAGCGGTGCATTTGATTTTTTAAAGTCCATTTTATTAAATTTAAATATTATAAAACTCAAGAATTATCCTGGACATTTTGATGTCCGGCTTTTGGATTGGCTAAGATAAATATTTTCTCCGCCTCATCCATATATTTAGAGTCAGGAAACTCATTCTTAAAACCGTAATATTCATCAACCGTTTGCTGATATCTTTCTTTTGCTTTTTCCTCAACACTATAAAAAGCCAACTTATATTTAGCCTTTAGGATAAGCATAGCCAAATCCTCTTTCATTTTTGTATATGGAAACTGTTTTATGGCATTTTCAGCAGTAATAATGCATGCTTCAAAGTTACTTCCACCATTCATGCAGTTTCCGTTATAAGTACCAAGGTCATAATACAATTTTGCCGACTCATATTCTTTTGTAACCAACCTATCTTGAAGTTCATAAATCATATCATTGATTTCATCTCTTCTCTTTGAATAGGGATAAAGATCCACATATTCCTGTAGCTGTGCTATTGCATTATAGGTTGGCGACTGATCAAGTCTTGGATCCGGGGATTGCAGGTAAGACGCTTTTCCACAATAAAACTTAGCTAATTCCGCATAAATACCCTTTGGATAAGTCTTAAAATATTTATCAAAATATAGAACTGCCGTATCATAGTCCCTGAGGTTGTAATAACACATTCCATTCATAAACAAACATTCTTCGGCCTTATCAGTTCCCTTAAAAATATTTATTAAATCACCCAGCAATTGATAAGCTTTGGTATATTGTCCAGCAGCATAACATTGTTTTGCAGCCTCATACTTGTATTCATAGTCATTTGTTTTATACAAAGCGTTATAACGACTACAAGATGCCAAAACAGCCCCAAAAACAAAATATAATAAAATATATCTTTTCATTTTGTATAAAAACCCAATATATGGATATTGAAAGTTATTACAATTAATTTGCAAATTTACAGAAAAAAAATG
>Ga0310697_10004022_pt1 | contig 14648 bp, 11 predicted proteins | sample 172DNAGHGlowgp2_FD_203883 | JGI IMG/M metagenome (GOLD analysis project Ga0310697, IMG submission 203883) | Sheep rumen microbial communities from Palmerston North, Manawatu-Wanganui, New Zealand - 1728 DNA GHGlow gp2 (v2) (version 2) | ecosystem: Host-associated > Mammals > Digestive system >...
TATGCTCAAAGTTTAAAAGAAGGATTTAAAAAAGATGCAATAGTATTAAAAAGTAGATTTATTTATGATAATAATGAACAATATATTAAAAATTTGGAAAAAGAAGGAATGTTACAATTATATAGAGATATTGAAATGCCACTTATAGAAGTGTTAGGTTCAATGGAATATAATGGTATAAAAGTAGATAAAGAAATATTATTAGAACAAGAAGAAGAACTAGATGCTAAATTAAAGGATATAGAACAAGAAATATATAAAGAAGCAGGAGAAGAATTTAATATATCTAGTCCTAAACAATTAGGGGTAATATTATTTGAAAAATTAAATTTACCTTTCGCTAAAAAGACAAAAACTGGTTATAAGACGGATGTAAGTATTTTAAATAAGCTATATAATTATCCAATAGCTAATAAGATATTAGAATATAGAGGACTTGCTAAGATAAAAAGTACATATCTAGAAGGTTTGTCTAATTATATTAGAGAAGATGGTAAAATACATACAATTTATAAACAAAATTTAACTAGGACTGGTAGATTGTCTTCTGTTGAACCGAATTTACAGAATATTCCTGCTAGGGATGAAGAAGGTAAAAAGATTAGAAAGGCTTTTTTACCAGAATATGACATGTTTTTAAGTAGCGATTATTCACAAATGGAGCTTAGGGTTATGGCTCATATTAGTGGGGATAAAAATTTACAGCAAGCATTTTTAAATAATGAAGATATTCATACAAGGGTTGCTGCTGATATAAATGGTATATCTTTAGAAGAGGTTACTCCTTATATGAGAAAAACAGCTAAAGCTGTTATATTTGGTATTATTTATGGTATATCTGGTTTTGGACTTGGAGAGAATTTAGAAATAAGTCCTAAGGAAGCAAAAGAGTTTATTGATAAGTATTATGAATTATATCCTGGAGTAAAAAAATATATGACTCAAAAGGTTCATGAAGCGTATGAACAAGGATATGTAAAAACAATGTTTGGAAGAAAAAGAGTTATAGAAGAGTTACAAAATAAGAATTTTATGATTAGACAATCTGGAGAAAGAATAGCTCTAAATACACCTATTCAGGGAACTAGTGCAGATATTATGAAGATTGCTATGGTTAAAATTTTTAATAAAATGAAAGATGCTAATTTAAAAAGTAAGATGTTGTTACAAGTTCATGATGAACTTATATTTGATGTAGTTAAAGAAGAAAAGGATGAATTAGAAGAAATTGTTAAAGATACAATGGAAAATTGTGTTAAAATAAATGTACCATTTAAAGTGTCTGTAGATTATGGCAATAATTGGTATGAAACAAAGTAGGAGGTTTTTATGAAAAGAAAAGATTATAGTTCATATTTAATAATTGATTTAATTATTATAGTTTTAAAAGCTTTGGTAGGAGTATTTGGGCATTCTTTAGCTCTTCTTTCTACTATAGTTTTTGATGTTGTAGTTATTATTACTACTTTTATAGCTTTTAGAAGTAAGGATAAAACTACTAGAGGAAGAATGGTAGGAACGGCTTTTTATAGTTTTGTAGTATGTTTAATAGCTATTTTGTATTTATATATTACTTTTAAATTTAAAGTAATGTCGCCTAGTTTATTAATAATAATATTTTTATTATTTTTCTTAGTATTTAATTATGTAATTACAGTTTATAAGAGTAATATTAGTTATGGTAAAAAAGAAGGAATACTTGGAATTAGTAATAAAAATAGTACTGTTAATATACTTATGTATATAGTTGTTCTAGCTAGTATTATTTTATCTAAATGGGGAAAACTATGGAAAGTATTAAAATATTCTGATCGGGTAGCTACAATAATAGTATTGTGTTTTATAGTTTATTATGCCTTAAGAATAATGGTTAGAAGCTTTAGTGCTTTAGAAGAAACAGAAGAAGAGAAACTTAATAAGGTTATTACTGAGGAAGTAAATAAATGTGGTGAAGTAAAGAATGTAACTAAAATTAGTGTTTTAAGTAATGGTGGAATAAGAAAGATAGATATTGATTTAAAACTACAACCAAAAGTTAAACTGGTTGATTTAATTACTTTTGTTGTAACTTTAGAAGATTTTTTATTGAAATATAGCGATTTGGTATCTGTTAATTTAGTTAAGCATGTTAATAGAAGTGGAGCGAGAAAAAATGCCAGAAATAGCGGAAGTACAAACAGTAAGAAAAGTACTAAAAAGAAAAGTACTAAATCGAAGAATAAAAAACGTTAATATTATCTATGAAAAGATAATAGAAAATGACATAGACGATTTTAAAAAGAAAATAATAGGTAAATCGTTTGATGATATAGATAGAAGAGGTAAATGGTTATTATTTAGTATTGGTGATTACTATTTATGTAGCCATTTAAGAATGGAAGGTAAATATTTTGTTAAAGAACATACTTTGCCGATAGAAAAACATGAGCATGTTATATTTGAATTCGAAGATGGATTAGATTTACGTTATGCTGATGTAAGAAAGTTTGGAAGAATGTGCTTAGTAGAAAAAAAGAAAATAGAAGAATATGAACCAATTCATAAACAAGGCATAGAACCAATTGATGATAATTTATCCGGGGAATATATATATGAACATTTTAAAAATAAGAAGATACCTATAAAATCATTGTTGTTGGATCAAACAATTATAGCGGGGTTAGGTAATATTTATGCTGATGAGGTAGCTTATCAAGCAAGAGTAAATCCATTAAAATTAGGAGAAAATATTAGTTTAGTAGAGTGCAAGAGAATTAAGGATGCTGCTAAAGATATTATTGAAAGAGCTATAGAATATGGAGGAACTACTATTAGGAGTTATACTTCTTCTTTGGGTGTAACAGGTAGTTATCAAAATTATTTGAAAGTTCATACAAAAGAAGGAGAAAAATGTTTAAATTGTGGAACTATAATAAAAAAAGAAAGGGTGGGAGGACGTAGTACTTACTATTGTCCTAAATGTCAAAAATGAAAAAGTTTTTATTTATTTTAATAATTTTTATATTTCCTTTTTTTGTTCGGGCTGAAGAAAAAAGTGCTAAAGTAATTCCGATAGTACCTAGATGTGTTTATGTAAGTGGTAAGGAAATAATCATTCCTATAGAAGTAATAAGTCAAAATGAAGGAATTATTGATAATAGGTTAGATAAGTATTTGCTTGGTAAAGTTGTTAATAATGGAGAAAGTATTAGAATTAGAAATATAAGTGAAAATAATTATAGAATAGAGATAGATGGTCTTAAGGATGGAAATGACTATAGCAATGTTTATTTTGTATTAAAGGAAAATAGTAATAAAAAACATTATAAAAGTTTTGATAAAGTGATGAGTTTTGAGGTTGAGTTTCAGGTATCAGAAATACCTAATAAATTGTATGTTTTAGGTACTGAAGTATTGCTTAGTAAAGATAAAAATGTATGTAAAAAGATAAATAATTATAATTCTAAAGATTTAAATGATAAAGCAATAGTACTAAATGATTCTAATTATATTTATTTAATGATAATAGGTATGTTAGTGATAATTATTATGGTTTTGTTAAAAAGGAGTGATAAGAATGCCATATATAAAAATTAGAACAAATAAAAAAGTAGATGATTCTACTTGTGAATTAATTAAAAGTAAACTTGGTGAAGACATTAGTGTCTTAGGGAAATCAGAAAGTTGGTTAATGGTAGATGTATCTGATGAAGCAAAGAACTTGTATTTTCGTGGTAATAAAGATGATATAGCTTATGTAGAAGTAAAGTTATTTGGTAGAGCTGATGCTAGTCATTATAATACTATGACTGAAAAAATAACTGATAATTTGAATAATAACTTAAATATAGAATCTGATAAAATATATGTTAGTTATTTTGAAACAAGTAATTGGGGATGGAATGGAAAGAACTTTTAGTTCTTTTTTTAATTAATTATTTTTTAATAAAAGAAATAATGATATAATGTCTATAATAGATGTAATAGTATAGAGAGGAGAGTAAAAGATGAATAATAAACGTAAGATAAATAGCATTAATTCTAAAAGAAGATTTTTATATTTAACTATTTTATTTTTATTATTATTTATTGGTGTTGGTTATTCTTATCTATCTTCTTCCTTAGCTATAAATGGACATACAGAGTTAGCTGCTAATACTTGGAATATTCATTTTGAAAACTTGAAAGTTTCTGATGGATCTAGCACAGCTTCTGTTCCTGCTGCTATTAATTCTAATCAAACCATTATTAATTATTCTGTGACGCTTAATAGTGTCGGAGATTATTATGAATTTAGTGTAGATGTTGTTAATTCTGGTTCTTTGATGGGGAAAGTATCTTTAGCTAATATAAATGGTGTTAGTAATTATGGAAATAATGTTCAATCTTCTATTAAATATTTGAATGGTGATAATGTTACTAGTGGAGATTTAATACCTCCAAATAGTAGTAAAAGGATCATTGTAAGAGTTGAAGCATTGGGTAGTAGTTTACCATTAGATTTATCTTTTGAAATGGAATTTGATTTAGGTGATGGGGAAAATAGTATTGTTTCTAATTTGCTTGAAAACCTTGCACTTGAAAATAGTTGTATAGTTAAGTATGAAGGGAATGTTACAGATCAGGTTGAGGTGACTTCAGCTGCTAGTCGTGTTTATTTTGATAAATGTACTGATAAAAGAAATATTTTGTTTGCTGGAATGTGTTGGCAAGTGATTCGTTCTACGGAAAATGGTGGACTTAAAGTAATATATAATGGTGATGCAGTAGATGGAAAATGTGAGTTGGATCGTCAAAATATTTTAGGAATAAGGAGTCCTAATGGTTATGTTGACAATGTTCAAGGAGAAAATCTTTTTGGAAATGGTTATACATATGATAGTAATACTGGTACATTTAACTTAGTAGATACTTTTATTTCTTCATGGAGTGATTCGACTTATGGCAATATAATAGGTAAATATACTTGTGCTGATGGTAATGCTACTTGTAATAATCTATATAGTGTTAATGGTTATAAATCGAATGAAAAGGGCTTTATTAATAATTATGAAATGACGGATATGAATTATACTCAAATAGGGTCAGTACCGTTTAACGTTGATGATACAACTCCTGCTCTGGCAGGTTATATGTTTAATAAAGAATATGAAGTAATGACTGTTAAGCCAGAAACAACAGAATATAAGTTTGGTAATAGTTTTACTTATGATGAAAATACTGGGCTTTATGAATTAGCTGGGGAAATAAAAACAGTTGATGATTGGGAAAATGAATTTCAAACATTATATAATACTCATTATTCTTGTTTTGATATGACAGGGAAATGCTCATCTATTGCTTATATTTTTTATACAAATGCAACTGATGCTACTTTTATTATTTTAAGTAACGGGGAAAGTGTTAGTGATGCACTTAATACAATGTTATATGATGATAATGTTAATAGGTTTGATTCAAATGCAAAAATGATAGTTGATAATTGGTATAGAGAAAAATTATTAAGTTATACAAGTAAACTTGAGAGTCCAGTCTATTGTGGCGATAGAACTATAATAGATTATTCTGGATGGGATCCAAATACTAGTAATTATAATAGTGACATGTTATTTAATAATAGTTCTGTTGTTACTAATCTTGAGTGTACTAATGTTACAGATCAGTATTCTTTATATAATAATAAAGCTAAATTAAAGTATCCTGTTGCTCTTCTAACGGCTGCGGAAATAAATATTTTAAATAGTAATTCTTTATTGGGAACAGGAAGTGTTTGGTGGACTATGTCTCCATTTGCTTTTTGTAATCATCGAAATCCAGGTAATGTTATTATAGTTGGTGATGGTTCAAGAAATGATGAACACGTTGGTACGTCTTTTGGATTAAGACCGGTAATTACATTGTCATCATCTAGTGTAATATTGGGTGGTAATGGTAGTGAATCTAATCCTTGGATAATAGAATGATATAGTAAGCAATACAGATATAACTAAATGTTATATCTGTTTTTTGATGGTAAAAGAAGGAAATATGAAAATAATCGCTAAAATATATAGTGAAGGGATAAATATAAACAGATATAGATTGAGGAGGTTTTATGTTTAAAAAAATTTATATCTTAGTTTTATTTTTTTCTTCTATGATTATATTTAATAATGTTAGAGCAGAAGATTTTTATGAAGGAGATTATTTTACGACTTATGTAAAAAAGATAAAGGATAATAAAACATATTATTTAACTATGCAAACTTTAAGAGATAGAGATAATGGTAATAAGTTAGTTTATTGTTTGGAACCATTTAAGTTTTTTAATAGTGGTACTTCTTATAGAAAAATATATGATAGTAGTGAATATAGTTTATCTAAAGAACAAATGGATAGAATTAGAAAAATAGCTTATTATGGTTTTGGGTATCAGCCTAAAAATAGACGTACTAATGAATGGTACGCTATTACTCAAGTACTCATATGGAAGACAGTTGATCCAGATGCTGATATATTTTTTACTTCTACGTTAAATGGTGAAAAAGATGAAGAAAAATATCAAGATAAGATAAATGCATTGCTTGCCGACGTCAATAATAATAAGATGAACTTAAATTTAAATGATAATTATCAAGTAGTATATAATAATAGTTTAGAATTATATCTTGGCTATTATTATGATGTAATAGATAGTAATTTAGATTATGCTTTGCAAGATAATGTATTAAAAATAAATAATATTAAGAAGAATGGATATTTAACAATAAGAGAGAATGCTAATAATTATTATGATGGAGAGGAAATAATATATGATAGTGATGATTCTCAAGATTTGTATTTGCCTAGTAAATTAAAAGAAAAAACATTTACTGTTAATGTAGAAGTGATTAAAGGAGATATTACATTAAATATTAATAAAGATAAAGATACTTATTCTGTAGATGCTGATTTTTCAAATACGTGTTATGGAATATTTAAAGATGGTAATCTATTACAAAAAATATGTGCTAATGATGAGTATAAGTATAAAACAGAAGAATTAGAAATTGGTGAATACGAAGTAAAGCAATTAAGTGCTGGGACAGGGTATATAGAAGATAATAATATCTATAGTGTTAGTATTAACGAATTTAATCTTCACCCAGTAGTTAATTTATTTAATTATATAAAAAGTAATGATGTTAGATTATCAAAAAAGTATTGTGATTTTGATAAATGTAAACTTGAAAATGGGGCGGTTTTTGATATATATGATAGTAAGAATAATTATTTAAATAGTTATGAAACGGATAATATGGGTGTTGTGACATTTAAACTTGGATATGGAACTTATGATATAGTACAAACACAAGGTTTAGAGGGCTTTAAATATGTTGATAGTTTCAAAGTTTTTGTTTTAGATGATGGTAAAGAATTAAATTATGATTTATATGATAAAAAAGAGGCGAGTGATGAAGAGGAAACAAAAAAGGAAGATAATAATGGTGAAAAAATAAACGAAGAAGATATTGTACCTAAAAAGGAAAAAATAGATGAATTACAAGATGGTGAAGAGATAGAAAATGATGTTCAAATAGAAGAAGATGAAGAGATAGTTTGTTTTGAGGAGAACATTCAGATTAATAGTATTACTCCGCCAGATACAGGAATTATATTTGTATTTAAGAATAATAAGTGGGTAAAGATGATAGTAAATAATGTTTTAGATTATATTAGAAAATATGCAAGATTTGCTATTTTATTATAAAAAATGTCAAAAAAATGTTTTTTTGGCATTTTTTTTGCAAAAAAAAGAGGAAATAAAAGGGTGGGTGCTAATATATATAGTTAGAGGGTGATTTTTTATGGCGGTAATTACCAATGAAGAAATCAATAATATACGTAGTAAAGCCAATATAGTTGATATTATTGGTAGTTATTTACCATTAACCCAAAGAGGACGTAATTATTTATGTGTTTGTCCTTTCCATGATGATCATTCTCCGAGTATGAGTGTTTCTGAAGAAAAGCAAATCTATAAATGTTTTGCTTGTGGTAATACCGGTAACGTGTTTACTTTTGTTGAAAACTATGAAGATGTTAGTTTTTTAGATGCAGTTATGATAGTTGCTGAAAAGTGCGGTATTAGCATTGATAAGAGTTTGATAAAGAATAATAAAGTTGTTTCTAATAAGGAAGAATTTGAAATAATGAATTTGGCGGAAAAGTTTTATCAAAATAACTTAAAAACTGAATTTGGAACGACAGCATTAGATTATTTAAATAAGAGGGGAATATCTGAAGAGTTTATTAAAGAATTTGGTATTGGATTAAGCTTAGATAATAGTAATACTTTATATAATTTATTACTTAAGAAAAAATATAATGTTGGTGAACTATTAGATGTTGGAATTATTAATCAAAGTGATGATCGTTATTATGATATGTTTACAAGAAGAATAACTTTCCCTCTATGGGATAAAGATGGTAATGTTGTAGGTTTTAGTGCTAGAATTTACCGTGGAGAGAAAGATACCTCAAAATATGTTAATTCGCGTGAGTCAAAACTTTTCAAAAAGGGAGAAACGTTGTATAATTATCACCGTGCTCGAGATTTTGTAAAATTAGAGAAAAGTGTTATAGTAGTTGAAGGTTTTATGGACGCTATTAGGCTATTTGTTGGGGGTGTAAAAAACGTAGTAGCGTTACAAGGGACAGCATTAACTAAAGAGCAAATTAGTTTATTAAAAAAGTTACATTCTAAAGTGATACTTTGTTTAGATAATGATTCAGCAGGAGAAAATGCGACACTAAGTAATGGTGAGGCGATGATAAAAGAAGGCCTTGAAGTATATGTTATAAGACTTAGTGGTCAAAAAGATCCAGATGAATATGTGTTGGCAAATGGTATAGAAGCTTTTAAGAATAACTTAGTGAATCCGATGACTTATTTTGACTTTAAAGTTAATTATTTGAAAAAAAATAGAGATTTAAGCAATACTAATGATTTAGCAGTGTATGTTAATCAAGTATTAGAAGAAGTTGCTAATTCAAAAGATGATATTTTGATTGAATTAACTTTAAAAAAAATAAGTGAAGAATATAACTTATCTTTAGAAGTGCTAAAGGAAAAAGTTAAAGGTTTAAAAAAAGTTAATAGTCATGATATTAAAACAGTTAAAAAGGTTAATATATTAAAAAAAGATGCTTATATGTTAAGTTCTGATAAAATAATATATTTTATGTTAAATGGGGGGGAATATATAGATGAGTATCAAAAAAAACTTGGCTTCTTTGATGATGCTATGCATAGGGAGATTGCCAATGAAATAATATATTATTATCAAAAGAATAATGACATTAATCCGCCGGATTTTATAACTTATGTTAGTGATAAGGAGACTATTAGGGATAATGTTATGCAAATAGTTAGTGATGGAATAGATGATGATGTAAGTATTGAAATTATGGATGGTTATTTAAATAGGGTAGATAAATTAATGATAAAAAATGAAATAAAAAAACTTAAGATAGAATTAAAAAACGAAACAGATGCTAATAAAAAAATAAAAATATTGGACAAAATAGCTGAACTAAAAAAAGCAAATTAAAAGAATAAGATAAGGATGTGTATAGAATGGTAGAGATAAAAACTTTTGAAGATAGAAAAAAAGAATTGATTGAAAAAGGTAAGAAGAATGGCAATAAAATTACTTTTGAAGAATTAGCTGAACAATTAAAAGGTCTTGAAGTGGATAATGATTCGTTAGATGAACTTTATAATGCGTTAGTAGAAAATGGAATTGAAGTTGTTTCTTCAGAAGATGATACAGAAGGTGGACAACAAAATTCTGGTGGTGAAGAAAATCTTGTATTAAGTGACGAAGAAATAACTAAGGATGTTAATATTAATGATCCTGTTAGGATGTATTTAAAAGAAATAGGACGTATTTCTTTACTTAGTAGCGAAGAAGAAATGGATTTGTCAGTAAGAATAGCTAATGGTGATGAAGATGCTAAAAATACATTAGCTGAATCAAACTTACGTCTTGTAGTTTCAATTGCTAAAAGATATGTTGGTAGAGGATTATTATTTTTAGATCTTATACAAGAAGGTAATATTGGTTTGATGAAAGCTGTTGAAAAATTTGATTATGGTAAAGGATACAAATTTTCTACTTATGCTACTTGGTGGATAAGACAAGCGATAACAAGAGCTTTAGCAGATCAAGCGAGAACTATTCGTGTTCCAGTGCATATGGTAGAGACTATAAATAAAATGGCAAGAATTCAAAGACAAATGACTTTAGAGCTTAATAGAGAACCAAGTGAAGAAGAATTGGCCGAAAAAATGGGTATATCTGTTGAAAAAGTTAGAGAAGTTATGAAAATCAGTCAAGATCCAGTATCTTTAGAGACACCAATTGGGGAAGAAGACGATTCACATCTTGGAGATTTTATTAAAGATGAAAGAAGTATGAGTCCAGAAGAATATGCAACTAATGAAATATTAAAAGAAGAAATTGGTAATGTTTTAATGACTTTACAAGAAAGAGAAAGAGAAGTTTTGGAATTACGTTTTGGATTGATAGATGGAACTAGTCATACTTTAGAAGAAGTTGGAAAGAGATTTAATGTTACTAGAGAAAGAATAAGACAGATTGAAGCTAAAGCTTTAAGAAAATTAAGACATCCTAGTAGAGCTAAAAAGTTAAAGGATTTTTTGGGTGAATAGACTAAGTAAGAGATTAAGATCTTTAATATCTTTTGTAAGTAACGAAGATTCTTTAGTAGATGTTGGATGTGATCATGGCTATTTAAGTATTTACTTAAAAGAGAATAATCTTTGTAAAAGTGTTATTTGTAGTGATATTAATAATAACGCTTTGAATAGTGCAATTAGTAATATAAAAAAGTATAATTTAAATATTGAATGTTATCTTAGTGATGGCTTAAATAAAGTTCCTATGGAAGGAATAAATACTATTGTTATATCGGGAATGGGTACTAGTACTATTATTAGTATTTTAGAAGATAAAGAAAAATTAAAATATATTGATAAGATTATTCTTCAGTCAAATAATAATCATGAAGAGTTAAGAAGATATATGAATCAAATTGGTTATTATTTAAAAGAAGAAAAGTATATTAAAGATAAAGGTAAATGGTATATTAGTATGCTTTTTCTAAAAAGTGAGAATGTTAATTCTGTTTTAGAACTTAAGTACGGATTCCTTGATAATGATTATGGAAATTATTTACTTGATAGTTATAAAAGCATTTGTAAGAGGATTCCTAAAAATAGATTAGATTATAAAAAATATCAGGAAAAAATAAAAGAAATTGAAACTATTATTAATTAATAGTTTTTTTAGTGTATTTCTTTTGTAAATGTGATATAATTTTTAGTATAGAGTAGTATGGAGGAGGCGACTTATGGATCAATCTCAACTACAAGGCCAAGTTACTGGTACTGTTGTAAATACTGTTGTTGACAATACGAATCCTACGGTTATGGCTCAAGGCACACAACTTGTAAATTCGGCTGTGAGTAATGTTCAGTCAGTTCAACAATCTCAAGTTGTTCAAGAAGTTCAGAACGCTCAGGTTGATCAAAATGTTTCGCAAGTTGCGAATTCTCAATTAGTTCAACCTCAAGCTATTAATACTAAGAAAAAAGATGCTGGAGCAACTAGTTTTGTTGTTTATTTGTTTCAGTTTATAGTATTAGGAATAGTTTCTTTCTTTAAAAATGGAACTAACATGTTTAATGCTAATAATATGATTGATTCTGGAGAAGAAACTGAGCAACAAAAATCTTCTAAAGCTAAAATTGCTCAAAGAATTGAATTAAGAAAACAAGCGATTAGAAATAATCCTAAATATATTGAAATGAAGCAAGCTTTATCAAGCCAGTTGGCTGCTGAATCTGGAAAAAAGTATGAGACTCCTGTTGTATTCCAATATACTTGTATGAACCCTGAAGGAAAAATAGTTACTGGTAAGTTTAATGGTGTTTCTAAGTTAGATGTTAATGCATTTTTGTTAAATGAAGGTATGGAAGTTTATGCTATTGAAACTAGTGATTATTTAAACTTTGTTTATGGTCAAAGTAAGATTACGGGTATTAAAATGAGTACTAAAGATTTGATTTTCTGGTTAACTCAGTTAAGTACTTATTTAAAAGCTGGTATTCCTCTAGCTGATGCTGTTAGAATACTTGCTGATCAAATGAGTCATGGTAGGGAAAATAGTAAGACGCAAATATTTAAAGCTATTTGTTATGAACTATCTATGGGTACAGCTTTCTCAAAAACTTTAGAGAAGCAAGGAAATGTTTTCCCTTCTTTATTAATAAACATGTTAAAAGCTGCAGAAGCTACTGGTGATTTAGAGCAAACTTTAGATGAGATGGCTGCTTATTATACTGAAGTTAATGATACTAAACAACAGATGAAAAGTTCAATGACGTATCCTATTTTGGTTATGGTTTTTGCTATTGGAATAGTTGTATTTATTTTAAGTTATATAGTTCCTAAGTTTGTTGATATTTATGAGTCTGCAGGTGTTACTCTATCTAGCACTACTCAATTCTTGATAGATTTATCAGGATTCTTACAAAATTATTTATTATTAATTTTAGCTGTTATTATTTTAGCAATTGTATCTATTGTTGTAGTTTATAAAAATGTTCAACCTGTTAGAAGGGTTATGCAAATTGCGGTAATGCATTTACCATTATTTGGCCAAATAATTATATATAATGAGATTACTTTGTTTACTAAAACTTTCGCATCTTTGCTAAAAAATAATGTTTATATTACTGAAAGTATAGATATTTTAAGTAAAGTAACATCTAATGAGATTTATAAGGAAATAATGTTTAATACTATTAGGAATATAGCTCGTGGTGATAAAATAAGTGACTCTTTTAAAGATCAGTGGGCTGTACCGGAGATTGCTTATTTTATGATTCAAACAGGTGAATCAACTGGAGATTTGGCTAATATGATGCAAAAAGTATCGGAGTATTATGCTGGATTACATAAATCTATGATTAATAGTATGAAAGCTTTTATAGAGCCAGCTATGATTGGATTTATTGCTGTTGTAGTTGGTGGTATTTTGGTTGCTGTTATTATGCCAATGTTTGATTTATATGAAAATATTTCAATGTAGGTGTAGTTATGATTCTTGATATATATATTATGGTTTTGTTATTTGTTTTAGGCTTAGTAATGGGATCTTTCTTTATGGTGGTTGGTAGTAGATTACCTAAGGGCGAATCTATTATTAAGCCGAGAAGTCATTGTGACGAGTGTGGACATATACTTAAATGGTATGAATTGATTCCTGTTTTTTCATTTGTTTTTCAATTAGGAAGATGTAGTAAATGTAAGACAAAGTTGTCTATTGCTTATCCTTTTATAGAAATATTAAATGGTTTTTTATTTAGTTTATCTTATGCGTTATATGGTTTTAGTTATGAAATGATTGCTTTCTTAATTATATCTTGCATATTAGTACTAGTTTTTGTTAGTGATTTTATGTATATGATAATTCTTGATGAACCATTAATAATTGGAAGTATACTAATATTAATTTTAAAACTATATTTCTTTGGCTTTAATACTTTTACTAGAAGTATTTATAGTGGCTTAATAATGTTTATTTTTATGTTACTTGTAAAACTTATAGGAGATAAAGTTTTTAAAAGAGAATCACTTGGTGGTGGTGATGTAAAATTAGTTACATTCTTTGGTTTTGTTTTTGGAGTTAGATTATCTTTTGTATCTATTGTTTTAGGATCGTTTTTAGCTTTTCCTTATGCAATATTTACTTCTATTTCAAAAAAAGATAGAGAAGTACCTTTTGGACCATTTCTTATTTTGGCTTTATTATTAGTTTTTATTTATATGGAACCAATTAAAGAGTTTTTAAATTTATTTGTTTTTGGTTTATAGTTATAATTAAGAGGTATATGTTACGATAAGAAAATGTATAGTTTTTATTGTAGTAATTGTTTTTGTATTGTTAGTTTAGGTTTTTTTAATTAATTAGATATTTTGGTAAAAAAAGAACTATGTTTTAGTTGAACATAGTTCTTTTTTAATAGTCGTCATCTAGATAATCATCACCAAAGTCGTCATAACTCATTTCTTCTCCAAAGTTAACATCTGATTGATTAAAGCTTAGTTTGTCTTCTGTTGGTATTTCAAAATCAGGATTATTTGGATCTATTTTAGGTTGGGATTTTATCTCTGGTTCGGTAGTTTTTTCTGGCTCTTTAATATCACTAGTTGGTTGTGTGATTTCTTCATTTTGATTATTATTATTTTCTTGACTAGTATTATCTTCTTCTGATTCTTGCTTTTGGGTTGGTAATTTTCCTAATAATGCCATTCTTAATTCTTCATCACCATCACCAAAGTCTGTTTCAATATCTATTACTCTTAATATTTCTTCAAATGATGTTAAACCATTTACGACTTTTTTCAAGCCATCTTGAAGCAATGATATTGTTTTGTTATTTCCGTATACTAATTTTCTTAATTGTTCTTTAGGGGTACTATTAGTTATTGCGTCTTTGATATCTTGATCTATTTCACATACTTCATGAATTGGGACACGACCTCTATATCCACCTAGGCAATCATCACATCCAACAGGTGTATATAGATTATCAATATCCAAATCTATTGCTTTTT
>Ga0310697_10004024_pt1 | contig 14643 bp, 12 predicted proteins | sample 172DNAGHGlowgp2_FD_203883 | JGI IMG/M metagenome (GOLD analysis project Ga0310697, IMG submission 203883) | Sheep rumen microbial communities from Palmerston North, Manawatu-Wanganui, New Zealand - 1728 DNA GHGlow gp2 (v2) (version 2) | ecosystem: Host-associated > Mammals > Digestive system >...
GGTACACACTCTTCCCTTACAGACCGCTATAGTGGTCGCGTCATCTTCCCGTGGTTCAACGTGAGCGGCAAGGTGGTGGCCTTCGGAGGACGTGTGCTTGACTCGCGCACCAAAGGCGTGGCACAGAAATATGTGAACTCGCCCGATAGCGACATCTATCACAAGGAGCGCGAACTCTATGGCATCTATCAGGCCAAGAAGCAGATAGTGAAGGACGACCGCGTGTTCATGGTCGAAGGCTATACCGATGTCATTGCCATGCATCAGGCAGGCATCGAGAACGTGGTGGCCAACAGCGGCACGGCACTTAGCATCTATCAGATACACATGCTGCATCGTTTCACCAGCAACATCACACTGCTCTACGACGGCGACGAGGCTGGCATCCATGCTGCCATGCGAGGCACCGACATGCTGCTGGAAGAGGGCATGAACGTGAAGGTGCTGTTGCTGCCCGACGGCGACGACCCAGACTCGTTTGCCCGCAAGCACTCTACTGAGGAACTGAAACGGTATATAGAAGAGAACCAGACCGACTTCATTGCCTTTAAGAGCCGGCTCACCGTAGAGCGTGTCACGGACCCCGTGAAGCGTTCGGAGGCCATTGGCGGCATCGTCAAGAGCATATCGGTGATTCCCGACCAGATACTGCGCTCCACTTATCTTACCGACTTTGCCCATCGCATCAACATGAAGGAGCAGACCCTGATTGCCGAGATGAACAAATACATCCGTAAGGGCATTGAAGACAAGGCAAAGGATAGTGCCAGAGAACAGGAGCGCGAGGAGCGTGTGCAGGATACGCCACCGCCTGCCGAAGAACGGGCACCTCTCGCTCTGCACAACCCGGCAGAGCAAGCCTCGCAGGTGGAACTGCTGTTGCTGCGTGAGATTGTGCGCTACGGCGAGGTGGTCATCTTCGATGGCGTGGAGACTGACGACGGCGGAAAAATATCGCTCAATGTGGCACAGTACGTGAGTTTCGATCTGTCGCAAGACGGCCTCACCTTTGCGCAGCCACTGTACAACCAGATACTGGCAGAGGCTGTGGAGCAGAGTAGGAAAACGGACTTCAAGGCCGAGCCCTATTTCTGCAATCATCCCGACCTGCAGGTCAGCCAGATTGCCACTCGCCTGGCTGTTGACCGTCATCAACTGGGTGGCCGCTTTGAGATAGACAGCGATGAAACTGACGAGGATAAACGCCGCCAGAAGTTTTTGGCCCGCCTGCGCCAGCGCGTGCTCCATCTGGTCATGGACTTCCGCCTTGACATCGTCGAATCAAAATTAAAGGAAATACAGCGTGAACTGCAGCAGGTGGGCGGCAACACGCAACGCATGATGGAACTATTAAACGAACATAAGGAAACCAAGGAGATTCGCGACGAACTAGCCAAGCGGCTGGGCAGCGATCTTGTTGTCTAAAACGCAATTATGTATTACATTCAGAAAAAATTAGAGATTTCAGCCAGCCACCATCTGGTGCTGGACTATGAGAGCAAGTGCTCGCAGTTGCATGGCCATAATTGGATCATCACCATCTACTGCAAGGCAAAGGAACTGGACCAGAACGGCATGGTGGTCGACTTCACGCAGATCAAGCGCAAGATCAAAGACCGTCTGGACCATCAGAACCTTAACGATGTGCTACCTTTTAACCCTACGGCTGAGAACATCGCACGATGGTGTGTGGAGCAGATTCCAACCTGCTACCGGGCCGATGTGCAGGAGAGCGAGGGCAACCTGGCTGTCTATGAGTTAGACGATTGATAATGGATAATTGAAAGTTGAAAATTGAAGATTAACAACATCTTTTATTCCTTGCAAGGTGAGGGACGCAACACGGGTAGGGCGGCTGTCTTCATCCGTTTTGCCGGCTGCAACTTGAAGTGCCCGTTCTGCGACACCGAGTTCGACACCTATCGCGAAATGACGGCCGAGGAGATTATCGCAGCCATTAGCCGGTATCCGGCACGCTTCGTTGTACTCACAGGTGGCGAGCCAACGCTACAGGTCAACGAGGCTTTTGTCAACCTGCTCCATCAGCACGGTTTTGAGGTAGCGATGGAGAGCAATGGTACGCGTCCTGCCCCCCGCAACCTTGATTGGCTGACGGTGTCGCCAAAGATGTCTGGAGGTGAGAGGACAGAGGTGAGGGGCGAGAGATTACCTGATGAGATCAAGGTTATCTTTGATGAGCATACAAGGCCAGAGTCTATCCTCTTACCTCTTATCTCTCACCACTCACCACTTATATATCTTCAGCCTTGCGACACTGGCAACGACGACCGTAACAAGGCCATCACCCAGGCCTGCGTGCAATATATCAAGGAACATCCACAGTGGCGCCTGTCCCTTCAGACGCATAAACTCATAGATATAGAATAGTCATGACCTGGCACACCCTTGTATTCATTGCCTATCAGATCATTGCCATCCTGACCATTATCCATGTAGTGATGGACAACCGTCAGCCTGCCAAGACCATGGCATGGGCGCTTGTCATCTACTTCGTGCCCGTGGCAGGCATTGTGGCCTATATCCTGTTTGGCGTGAACACACGGCGTGAGCGAATGGTGAGCAGCAGGTCGATGGATCAGTTGACCAAGCGCTCCATGTTTGGCTTCTTCGAACAGCGCGACCTGCACGCTCCGGAAGCCTACAAACCCGTAATCGACCTCTATGTCAACCAGAGTTTCTCGCTGCCCTTTAATAATAATAAGGTGGAGATTCTCACCAGCGGTTATACGTTCTTCCCTGCGCTGCTGCGCGACATAGCCTCGGCTAAGGACCATATTCACATCGACATCTACATCTTTGAAGACGATGCCCTGGGTACCCTCGTTGCCGATGCACTCATAGCAAAGGCGCGTCAGGGCGTTGTCGTGCGGGTGCTCTACGACGATGTGGGGTGTTGGAGTGTGCCCCGCCGCTTCTTTGAGCGTATGCGTGTAGAAGGCATCGAGGTAGAGCCGTTCATGCCCGTGCGCTTCCCCACCTTTGCCCGCAAGGTGAACTATCGCAACCATCGTAAGATGATGATTATCGATGGCCGTGTGGGATATATCGGCGGCATGAACCTGGCCCTGCGCTATGTGAAAGGGAGGGGCGACAAGAACGAGGGCTGGCGCGACACCATGTGGCGGATAGAGGGCAACGGTGTCTACTCCCTGCAGCGGGCCTTCCTCATCGACTGGTATTTCGTTGATCGCACCCTGCTGAGCGATCGCCGCTATTATCCTGAAAATCAGGCGGAAACCACCGGCACAGCCCTTCTGCAGACCATCACATCAGCCCCGTTGGCCACCTATCCCGAAATTATGCAAGGCTATGTGCGCATCATTCACATGGCAAAGAAGTATATCTACATCCAGACCCCCTATTTCCTGCCCACCGACGCCGTGTTCTTTGCCCTGAAAACGGCAGCAGCATCGGGCGTTGATGTCAGGGTGATGGTGCCGTGGCACACCGATGGCTGGTTCACGGCGTGGGGAGCGCGCTCCTATCTGCGCGAGGCCCAGCAGGCTGGCATCCAGATTCTGTTATACAAGCCCTGTTTCCTTCACGCCAAGACCATGGTAAGCGACGACGGCATCAGCACATGCGGGTCTACGAACCTTGACTTCCGCTCGTTCTTGAACAATTTCGAGGCCAACATATTTGTTTACGACGAGGAAACCGCCTCGCGCATGAAGCAAGTCTTCCTGAGCGATGCCCGGCAGTGTGTGCTGCTGGCCGACATGCCTCAACGGCTTCATCCACCCTTCTTCACACGTCTGGGAGAGTCCTTCATGCGCCTGCTGTCGCCCCTGCTGTAGTTGCCCTCCAATAGAAACCGTTAAAAGCACTTGGCGAAGATACTGCAAACTGTCGACGAGGATATTGCAAGCACCCACTTTGGAGGCACTTCTCTCATAGTTTGGAGGCACCTCTCTCATAGTTTGGAGGCACCTCTCTCAGGGTAAGATATGAACTTAGTGATTTTCCTCTGTTTATCTGAACAGCGAAAAGTTGACGCTGCCATAGGCGCGATGCTCCACAAAGTGCTGATGCTGTGAGAAGTCATGGTCTTTGCCGTGCTCCAGGATAAACAGACCGTCCTCTTTCAGCAGCCCCTTCTCAAAGATCAGGTTGGGAATCTGTGGTATCTCTTTCAGGGCGTAGGGAGGGTCGGCAAAGATAAGGTCATACTGCTGACGGCACGACTTGAGGAAACGGAAGACATCGGCGCGGAGTGGCAAGACGGGCTGCCCATCCAGTTTCTTCAGACATTCACATATAAATCTGTGGTGATCTCTATCCATTTCAACACTTACAACCTGGCTGCAGCCTCTTGACAGTAGTTCGAGTGTGATGCTGCCTGTGCCAGAGAAGAGGTCGAGGGCTGTGGCACCCTCCAAGTCTACATACTGAATCAGCACGTTGAAGATGTTCTCCTTGGCAAAGTCGGTGGTGGGCCGCGCCTTAAACGAGCGTGGCACCTCGAAGTGTCGTCCTTTGTATTTTCCTGTAATGATTCTCACAATTCACAATTCATTTCACCTTCCCTTGACAAACAGCGTCTGCATGTCGTAAGGCATACCTTTAATGCTGGTGGCGGGATGTGCATTGAAGTCGGCCACAGGGTTGATGACATACACGTTCTGTAGGAACTCCTTCAGCGTGGTGGTGAGCAATGCCTCGTCCGGCAGGTCACCCACCAGGTGCAACTCGTCTTTCCCGGCATCCAACTGCAATTGGTTCCACACATAGAGCAGGAAGTATACGGCGTCCTGACAGCGTGAAGCATCGAACGAGTTGCAGAACTTGAACCTGTTCTGCTGGAAACAAAACACCTCGAGCCTGCTTTCATGGAAGTAGGCGTATAGTTTCTGTCTTGTGCCGGTGAAACTGCGCTGGTGCAGATGGCGCCATACGGGTGTGATGGCGCTGGTGAATTTTGTGTCCTGAAAATGGTCGCTGACGACGGTGTTCAGGTCTTTGCTGATGGAGAATACGGCCACGGCGTTCAGGTCGGGCAGGACATTGTAGAGCACAATCTCCTTTTCGCGCTTGGGGAAAGCATGGTTATGCAGGGTCTCGATGTTTTTTTCGCTGAACTCTTCTATGGGTACCATCAGCGTGTCGGCATCAACCATCACCATGGCACGGGGTGGTGCCTGCAGCAGCAGGTCGGCCTGCTTGAAGGCTTCACGCAGGTTGGCCGCCATCGATATGCCGCTTTTCACTACATAGGGTTCATAGACGATGCTTTTTTCATCGTCGTCGGCCATGCTGGCAAACGCCAGCGTGTTGCGCCCCAAGCGGATAGTAATCCGCTGTCGCGTGCTATTCGTTTCTGACATTTTCCGTATTATGTCGTTTGGTTTCTTGTACGATGCTTCTGATACAAAGGACAGCCAAAATGGCTAAAAGTATCGTCAGCAATATGTTTATCCACTTTTCTTTCATTGCAATTCTGCTGCAAAGGTACGAAAAATTCGATTAAGCGAGTGCAAAAAAAATATATTATTTTTGCCGAGCGTGAGAAATTTTCGTATCTTTGCAGCATTATTGATGAATTAAGCCAAAGACATGATAACTAAGAGACTATGGTTGTTGGCAGCGGTGCTGATAGGCTCGCTTGCTGCCAATGCTCAAAGCAATGTAAGCGAGAATGTGTTTAAGGATATAACCAGACAGGCAAAGGTGCGCAACACCCGTTTCCTGCGTCCTGATCCTGCTGGCAAGTTGCGTAAGGAGGGCAAGCCTGTGGCCTTTTATATAGGCGACTCCACCATGCGTACCAACAGTAATGGCCAGGGCTGGAACGGGCAGTGGGGCTTTGGATTGTTTGCCCAGGAGTGGTTCGACGAGAACGAACTGGTGGTGGAGAACCATGCTCTTGGCGGCACCACGTCCGTCACCTACTATAATAATGAATGGTCGAAGGTGAAGAGTGGTATTCAGGCAGGTGACTATGTGGTGATAGACTTTGGTCATAATGACAAGGATGTGAACGCCTTTGCTGAATATCTTGGCAAATATATTGATGAGATACGCAGCCTTGAAGCCACCCCCATACTTTGTTCGCGCACACCTCGTTGTGGCGGTGACGGGAAACTGGGGATGGACACGAAGTATCGTCCCAAGGGTATGGAGGTGGCCCAGCAGAAGGGGGTGGCCTATATAGACTTGGAGGGTGTTGGTTTTCCCATGTATCAGGATTTCGGAGAATGGAAATACGCTCAGTTCTATCAGGATGGAAAATTGCACACATCGCTGCTGGGGGCCTGGCACAACGCCTATTGCCACGCTCTGGCCATTGCTGCCGAGCCGTCGAACCCTTTGCGTCAGTATTTGAAAGATACTACGCCTGCCAGAATGACTATTGAGCGACAGACGGGCAAACCCTATACTTTCACGGTTGGTGGTGACGATACCAGTGCCCGTGGCGTTTTTCGTTCGGGGCGCTGGGCATTGGTCTACAATACGCTTGAAGTTGGCGACACGGTGATGTTCCAGTTTGGCAGTAATGAGTTGACAACTATGATTGGTGGTAAGGAACTGGGATGCATCCAGTCGGCTGACGAAACGAACGAGGTGAAGCAGATGTCGTCGCCATCACGCTATGCCACGGTCTATAGTTATGGCTGGTATATTCATTATTTCCTGAACGATGTGAAGGAAAAGGGTGGCATTGCCGTGCTCGTGAATCAGGAGGGCGTGACTCCGGAGTCTGTGGCAGGATGGAACAAGTCTTTGGCCCAGACCCATGGCGTTGAGTTGCGGACAATCAGTACTACAGCCATCAACGCCATTGCCGACGATTCCAACTCGTCGGCTCACCCTTATGGTCTTTCTGGCAGTCGTGTTGATGCTAGGCACAAGGGTGTCGTGATTGTTCAGGGGAAGAAGATGCTGAATAGATAGGATGCAGGGCTACGGACAACTGGCAGCGTTCGTTGAACGGCAGTTGGTGTATATGCCCACTGTCGAACAGCAGCACGCCATCGAGGTGTTTGCACAGTTTATGGCTGATGCCGACGAGCGGGCGGTCATGACGCTGCGCGGCTCTGCCGGCACCGGTAAGACCACTCTTGCGGCTGGCATAGTGAGAGCCATGCTGGCTCTGAAGCAGAAACTGGCGCTCATGGCACCTACGGGGCGTGCAGCCAAAGTTTTTTCCTGCTATGCCGACTATGCTGCCTATACCATTCACAGGCGTATCTACCGCCAGCGTTCCATGGAGGGAGGCTTCAGCCTGAACTTCAATGCGGCCTGCGACACTCTTTTTATCGTTGATGAGGCTTCGATGATTGCCAATGCCGACACGCCGCTGCTCGACGACCTTATCCGTTTTGTGTATAATGAAAAGAACTGCCGTCTGTTGCTCATTGGCGATAAGGCGCAGTTGCCGCCTGTGGGCGAGACGGACAGTCCGGCCTTGGTGGCTGATGTGTTGCAGGGCTATGGACTGAAGGTCTATGAGTGTGACCTCAGCGAGGTGCTACGGCAGGCTGAGGATTCGGGCATCCTGTGGAACGCAACCGAGGTAAGATGTATGATGGCTGACGGCAGATATGATTTGCCAAAGATTCGCTTAGGGGGCTTCCCGGACATAATGAGCGTGCCAGGCGACGAACTTATTGAGAGTCTGGCATCGAGTTACGGTAGTGTGGGCATGGATGAGACGATGGTGGTCACCCGTAGCAACAAACGGGCAAACATCTATAATCAGGGCATCCGTAATACCGTGCTCGACCGTGAAGACGAACTCTGTCGGGGCGACCGCATCATGGTTGTGAAGAACAACTATTATTGGGTGAAGGGTGAAGGTATAGAAGGTAGTGTTAGTTTTATAGCCAACGGCGATATCGCTGTCGTGCAGCGTGTCAGGAATGTGCATGAACTTTATGGCTTCCGCTTTGCCGAGGTTACGATGACTTTCCCGGACTATGATGATTACGAACTCACGGCTATCACCATGCTCGATACCCTGACAACCGAGGCACCTGCACTAACCCGCGAACAGCAGGAGCAACTCTTCCAGAAGGTGATGGAAGACTATGCCGATGTGCCCTATAAATCCGAGCGCCTGAAGAAACTCAAGGACGATAAATACTTCAATGCCCTGCAGATAAAATTCGGCTATGCTGTCACCTGCCATAAGGCTCAGGGCGGGCAATGGGCACATATCTATATAGACCAGGGCTATATGACCGACGATATGCTCACACCAGACTACTACCATTGGCTTTACACCGCTCTGACCCGAGCCACCGAAAAGGTTTTTCTCGTCAATTGGCCGAAGACACAGATGGAACAGCAGAAATAATGTCGACCATGATGAAACGCACAAAGAAGAGGGCAGACGCCCTCTTCTTTGTTTGGTGATAATGTGGCTTAGTAGGTAATCTTGGGCTCCAGTTCCTTGGCCAGGTCAATCATCTTCTGAACCTCGACGACGGCGGGAACACGACCGCAGATGTGGCGCTCCTCGTTCAGTTCTGCCAGTTTGGGCTGCAGGTTCTCTGCCACGCGATGGCGGAACTCCTTCACGGTGTCTACGCCGGCAGCCTCGAGCAGTTCGGCAAACTGTGGACCTACGCCGTTGATGCGGAACAGATCGGCATGGTTCGTCCAGCGCAGGATAAGTTTCTCGCTGATGCCCGTGGCTTCGGCCAGTTCCTTGCGGCCCTTGGGTGCTGCACATTTCTCAAGCAGTTCGCTCACTTTGTTGATACCGGCTGCCTGCAGTTTCTCTGCATAAACATCGCCCACACCTTCAATGTCAATAATCTTGTAGTCCATAATCAATAGGGTTTTTAGTTAATAAACAAAAATCTACGGCAAAAATACATTATATTTTGCAATCATGCAAATAATATGACAATTATTTTCCTGTTGGCTGAAAAATATGTAACTTTGCCGATGAAATGGATGTGATACGTTTTCTGAAAGACTGGACACTGCCTGTGTCGATGGGCATCGGTGCCATTGCCTATCTAGTGTTTGCCTTCGTGCCTCAACTTGATGCTGCGGGTCGTTTCTTCTCGCCTGTGATGGAGGCAATCCTGCCGCTGTTCATGTTTCTGGTGCTCTTTGTTACGTTTTGCAAGGTGGACTTCCATAAGATGCGGCTTGTGTGGTGGCACCTGTGGGTCAGCCTGTTCAACCTGCTGTTTGTAGGCATTGTGATGGTCATTATACTGTTTCCACCATTCACTTCTTATTCTTACCTTATAGTGATGGAGGCTTTGCTCATGTGTATTATCTCGCCGTGTGCCACGGCTGCGGCTGTTGTGACGCAGAAGTTGGGCGGCTCGCTAGAACAGACCACCACTTATACATTCCTGTCGAATTTCATCACTGTGCTATTGGTACCTGTGTGCTTTCCCATGATAGAAAAAGGTGCCGACATCTCGTTTCTCTCCGCCTTCACCAAGATCCTGTATCAAGTTGTTATCTTGCTGGTAGTGCCTATGTTGCTGGCCTATGTGGTGAAACACTACATGCGCCGTCTGCATGCCAGGATAGTGGCCGTGCGCGACCTTTCATTCTACCTGTGGGGCTGCTCGCTTATGATTGTCACAGGCACTACGGTGAAAAACATTGTCCATGCTGAGGCTTCAGTATGGTTGCTGTCCGCTATTGCTGTGCTGGCACTGGTGCTCTGTGTGGTGCAGTTTGCCGTAGGGCGCTTCGTTGGGCATTTCTCTGGCCGGGCACAAGAGGGCGGTCAGGCCTTGGGACAGAAGAATACGGCCTTTGCCATATGGCTTGGCATCACCTATCTTAATCCGCTCTCATCGGTAGGGCCTGGCTGCTACATCTTGTGGCAGAACATTATCAATAGCGTGGAAATCTGGCAGAAGAGACGGGAGAAGTGAATTTAAATGAAATTCTCGCGCCCGGCAAAAATAATTTATTCTTTCTGCTCTCGCTTAATCGAAAATTCGTATCTTTGCAAGCGTTAATCAACAACATGAGGAAATGACGAAACTGATGAGACTCCTGTCCTGTGCTTTCTTTGCCGTGATGTTGGCTTTCGTTGCTGCTTCGTGCGGCAGGAAAACCGAGACCTTGGAACTGAAGTCGGGCCATGCCGACAGTCTGATTTTTGATGCAGGTACTGTGAGAAACTATGCCAGAATGCTAGAATTGGCAGACAGTTTTGAGCATACGGGCAATATAACACAACTCAATGCCAACCGTTGGCGTGGTGTGGCTTACTACAGGCAGAACCAATATAAGACAGCCGAATATTATTATAAGAAAGCATTGGCTTGTGACATCAAGACATCACAAGACTCGTTGGCCTATGTTAAGTCGGCACGCCGTCTGTCGGAAATCTTACTGGTTAAAGGCGACTATGAAGGCTCGCTCAAGGTGGCAATGCCGGCTGTGGCCAAGTTGAAGGAAATAGGCTATGGTACAGATATTGACTATGCCATCCTGCTCAATAATATAGGCTGCTGTCAACTGAACCTGGGACGTGGCGAGGAGGCGCAGGAAAGTTTCGCTGCCGCCTGCCAATATTACACTAACCGCTGGACATCAGACAGCACGGGACGAGGATTTCAGGAAGCGGTTATTGGTACGGTATACACTAGTCAGGCATATATCAACACCAAGCGTTTCGATGAGGCTATCTATTGGATTGACCGCACCGAGATGCTACTTGAGAAATATGATGAGATACTTGGTGCGCAGCGTGACTATTCCGACGAATATAAAGGACGTGTTGAAATCATGCGAGCCGTGGCCATGCAAGGTCTCGGACAAGAGGACAATGCCTCAAAAGCCTACAAGGCTTTCTGTGCTACTAACTATGCCAAGACCAGTTCTGGCCTCATCCTTGCCGCCGACTTTCTGATGGTTGCCAAGCGCTATAACGAGGCTGCTGACAACTATATGCAACTCGACAAGATGCTTGGGGAATGGGGAATTGACCTTACACTCGATAACATCCAACTCTATCTGATGCCTAAGTTGCGCGCCAACGTGGAGTCGCTTAGGAAAGACTCGGCCATGGCGGTGGGGCTTCAGTTGTGCAACGCCTTGGATAGTGCCATTATTAATGGAAAGAATGACGAGGCGGCTGAGTTGGCTACTATTTATGAAACGCAGCAGAAGGAAACGCAGATAGCCTTGCAACAGGCCGACATGGACAGCCAGCGCTTCTGGGGAACGCTGGTGGTACTGGCTCTGGTGGTTATTTTCTTTACTATTTTTATATTCTGGCACCACCATGCAGCCTTGCGTGTACGTCATGCTCACGAGCGTCTTGCAGAAGCCCATACCAAGTTGCAGACAGCCTACGACCAGTTGGAGGAGACCACGGCAGTGAAAGAGCGAATTGAGAGCGAATTGCGCATTGCCCGCGACATACAGATGTCTATGGTGCCGCAGCAGTTCCCTGAGCGTGAGGACCTTGACATCCATGCCACCATGTCTACGGCAAAGGAGGTGGGTGGCGACCTCTATAGTTATATACTGGAGGGTGATATGCTTTATTTCTGTGTGGCCGATGTGAGCGGCAAGGGCGTTCCAGCCTCGCTGTTTATGGCTCAGGCCATCAGGCTGTTCCGCACATTTGCCACGCAGCGCATGATGCCTGCCGATATTGTAACGCACATGAACGCAGCCCTTACCGAAGACAACGAACAGGGTATGTTTGTGACGATGTTCCTAGGATTGATTGACTTGACGACGGGCAATCTGAAGTTCTGCAATGCTGGCCATAATCCGCCCGTGCTGATAGAGAATATCGAGACGGAACAACGCACGGTGCGTTTCCTTGAAATGATTCCGAATGCGCCGATAGGCCTGTGGCCCGACTTGGAATATGAAGGGGAAGAAATAGAAAGCATCAAGAACTGTCCGCTGGTGACCTATACCGATGGCTTAACAGAGGCAGAAAACCGCCAACAGGAGCAGTTCGGTGAGGAACGTCTGCTTGACATGATGCGCAACAATCGTTTTGGCTGTGCCAAGGAGGTGGATGATTTCCTGACAGGGGAGGTGGAGCGCTTCCGTGATGGCGCTGAGCCTAACGACGACCTGACCATCATGACGCTGAAGGTGGAGTGAACTTGTACCTTGCCGTCCGAGGAGGCGTTAATCCTTCTTCAGCAGTTCTGTCATGATACGTGCGGCATTCTCTGGTGCGCATTCGTTGCCTAGACATTGCCGCACTTCTTTGTATCCTTTTAGCATCTCTTCGCGCTGGCAGCCATAGAGAATGGCTTCCAGTTCACGTTTCATATTACTGAGCGTGAACGAGTCGGCTACCAGTTCGCGCACGATTTCGCGGTCGGCAATAAGGTTGACCAGCGAAATATATTTCACCTTTAACAGTTTCTTTCGCAGATAACCGACGAGTCGCGGCAGCGGCGTTTCGTAGCACACCACCTGTGGCACATCGAAGAGTGCTGCTTCGAGTGTCGCTGTGCCGCTGGTAACGAGTGCGGCGCGGGCCTCGCACAGCAGTCCGTATGTTTGGCACTGTATGTACTTTGCGCTGTGACCTTTAAGGAATGGCTGGTAATATTCGGGCTCGATGCCAGGGGCGCCGGCAATGACGATGGTGAAACGGTCGCTGTAGGCATCGGTGACCTGGAGCATGGCGGGCAGATTGTCTTTGATTTCCTGACGGCGGCTACCGCAGAGCAGGGCGATGATGGGCTTCTCCTCGGAGATGCAATTATGGTGGTAGAAGCAGTCGCGCTCCATGTGCCATGTCTTCTTGAAAGCCTCCACCTCTTCTTTGGTGGGGTTACCCACATAGTGGATAGGGTAGTGGTGCTTTTGTTCGAAAAACGCCACTTCGAAGGGCAGGATGGAGAACAGTTCGTCGACATCGCGCTTGATGTTCTTGATGCGATGCTCCTTCCATGCCCATATCTTTGGTGATATATAGTAGAATACCGGGCAGATGGCATTGGATTTCACGTATTTTGCAATGCTGAGGTTGAACCCCGGATAGTCAATGAGGATTACCACATCGGGCTGCCACTTCATGATGTCGTGCTTGCATCGCTTCATGTTTTGCAAGATGGTGCGCAGGTGTAGCAGCACAGGTATGAACCCCATGTAAGCCAGTTCGCGGTAGTGCTTTACCAGTGTGCCGCCTTCGGCCTGCATCAGGTCGCCGCCGTAGAAGCGGAACTGCGCATCGTTGTCGTGCTGTTTCAAGGCCCGCATCAGCCGTGAGGCATGCAAATCGCCGCTGGCCTCGCCTGCTATGAGGTAGTATCTCATTTGCTTATTCCTCCCATGTTTCTTTCTGTTTCATGAACTCATAGGCTGTGACATCCATGTGTGTGGGTGTGATGGCCACATAGCCCTGCTGCAGTGCATAGTTGTCGGTGTCCTGCTGTTCGGGCTCGTCGTTGCGATAGTGTCCCACCATCCACCAGTAGTCGTAGCCGCGTGGATGGTGGCATTGTGTAGTCTCGTTGCACCATGTGCCATAGGCCATGCGGCATACCTTGACGCCTTTGTAGGTGCCGTTTTCTTCCAGCAGGGGGAAGTTGATGTTGAGGCAAACGCCCTTTGGCAGCCCTTCGCTCAGCACTTTGGCAGTGAACTTACGCACGTAGGGCCGTAGAGGTTCGAAGTTGGCGTCGGCCTCGTGGCTGCACAGCGAGTAGGCCACGCTGGGTATGTATTTCATGCATCCCTCCATGGTGACCCCCATTGTGCCGCTGTAATGGGTATTGACCGAGGCGTTGTCGCCGTGGTTGATGCCGCCGATGACCATGTCTGGGCGGCGCTCGCAAATGTTCGAGAGGGCCATCTTGACGCAGTCTACAGGTGTGCCGTTACACGACCATATTTCTATGTTGTCGTGCCTTTCGTGCAGTGTGAGCAGCAATGGTGTGGTGGCAGAGAAGGCGCATGAGAATCCTGACCGTGCATCATCGGGTGCGCAGACAATGATGCGTGCCATGTCTTTTAGCATGTCGACCAGCGAGCGTATGCCCTTGGCCTGATAGCCGTCGTCGTTCGAAATCAGTATGAGTGGTTTTTCTGTCATGTCTTCAAATGTGATGTGTTCGTTTCAATCTGTGTGCAAAGGTACGAATAAGTGAGTGAAGAACAAAACAAAAAGCATTTTTTGTTTTGTTCTGCCCACTTGCTTTTTCTCCTTTATGGCGATGTTTTCCCCTAAAATAACTAAAATAAATAGGTGTAACTGTTCATGTTTCACGGAAAATTAGTATCTTTGCACCCTATTCGCATAAAAAACTAAGGAGAAAGATTGAAATGGGAAAAATCATTGCATTGGCAAATCAAAAGGGCGGCGTTGGCAAGACGACGACAACCATCAACCTGGCGGCATCGCTGGCCACGCTGGAGAAAAGCGTGCTTGTGGTAGATGCCGACCCCCAGGCTAACGCTTCCAGTGGACTTGGCGTTGATATAAAGGAGGTCGACTGTTCGCTCTATGAGTGCATCATCAACCATACCGATGTACGTGAGGCTATCTATACCACCGACATTGACGGACTCGACATTATTCCAAGCCACATCGACTTGGTGGGAGCAGAAATTGAGATGCTCAACTTGGACAACCGCGAAAAGGTTATCAAGCACTTGCTGGAACCTATACGCGATGAGTATGACTATATATTGATTGACTGTTCGCCCTCGCTC
>Ga0310697_10004027_pt1 | contig 14635 bp, 17 predicted proteins | sample 172DNAGHGlowgp2_FD_203883 | JGI IMG/M metagenome (GOLD analysis project Ga0310697, IMG submission 203883) | Sheep rumen microbial communities from Palmerston North, Manawatu-Wanganui, New Zealand - 1728 DNA GHGlow gp2 (v2) (version 2) | ecosystem: Host-associated > Mammals > Digestive system >...
GTCATCGATAGCTCTCTCCGATAACAGGAAATTTTGGAAAACCGAACAAAACAACCGCGAACGAAAGGAAGTCGACGAAAACGTGGCGAAAACGAAAACATTAAATCAGCAAGCCCAGGAGATCCTGGCCAAAGCAGAAGCTCGAGGCGTGTCCTCGAACTTCTTTTTTGCAACAACCTTCAAAAGATACCAGGTTCAGATGAAGATCCTGGCAGATCTCGAGGGGGCGATCAAGGAATATGGCGCGACTGTCACAAAGGAATATGTAAAGGGCCGCGAGAACTTGGTCGCCAACCCTGCGATCACTGAATACAACAAGACGGCGACAGCTGCGAACGGAACGGTGTCCACGCTGATCAACATATTGAAGTCTATCTCCGACGATGGTGGCAGCGGAAAGATGGAAGCGTTCCAGAAGATGCTCGATGATGAATAATTTCATCCTGGAGTATTACCAGAAGATCATGGACGGTTCGGAGATAGCCGGACAGTGGGTCATTCTGGCATACGACATGATCGTGAGGAACTTGCAGAACAAGGTTTACCGATACGATCCGAAGAAAGCACAGAAGATCATCTACTTCTTCGAGAACTTCGTGCACCACACGAAGGGCAGGAGCGATCTGGTGAAGCTGGAGCTCTGGCAGAAGGCAGGGCTGTCTGCGATGTTCGCACTGGTCGATGAACAGGGCCGGAGGTGGTACAACGAGGTCGCCTGGAAGATGGGCAGAAAACAAGGCAAGAGCCTGATCGCTTACGGTGTGGGCGAGTATATGTTCCTGCCGTTCGATGGCGAGTACGGAGCAGAGATCTATTGCTTAGCACCGAAGCTCGACCAAGCTGACATAGTCTACTCCGGGATCAAGACCTCGATCAGTTACGAGCCTGATCTTCAGGAGCTGGTCAAGTCGAGGAAAACAGATCTGTTCGTGGCGAGTACCAACTCGACGTGCAAGAAGATAGCATTCAGTGAGAAACGGAGTGATGGGTTCAATCCGCACTGCGTGATCTGTGACGAGTATGCTGCGTGGCCGGGCGATGCCGGGAAGAAACAGTACGAGGTCATGACCTCCGGTCTCGGATCCAGATCACAGCCGCTGGTCTTTTCGATCAGTACGGCGAACTACATAAAAGAGGGACTGTACGACGAGCTCGAGAAACGAGGGACGAGGGTACTACTGGGAGACAGCAAGGAGCAACACCTGCTGCCTCTTTTTTATACCATCGATGACGTTGATAAGTGGAACGACGTGAACGAGCTCAAGAAGTCGCTCCCGAACCTTGGTGTGTCGATGCCGGTGAAGTTCATCCTGGACGAGATCACCAAGGCCGAGGAATCACTGTCTAAAAAGACAGAGTTCCTCACTAAATACTGCTGCATCCAACAGAACAGCACACAGGCATGGCTCAGTACCAAGACGGTGAACGATGCCAAGTGTGACGAGCTGAAGATGGAAGATTTTGCCGGGACCTATTGTGTCGGCGGCATCGACCTGTCAATGACAACGGACCTCACATCCGCGTGCCTGGTCATCGAGCGCGACGGAGTCGAGTATGTGCTGAGTCACTTCTGGCTCCCGACCGAGAAGCTGGACGAGGCAACTGCCAGAGACGGCATACCGTACAAGGAAATGATCGCGAAGGGCGTGCTTTCCTTGAGCGGTGAGAACGTTATTGACTACCACGACGTGATGAACTGGTTCATGACGGCCGTGACGAAGCACAAGATCTATCCGCTCTGGATCGGCTACGACCGGTACTCTGCGAGCTACCTTGTGCAGGAAATGAAACAGAGGTTTCACATGGATGACTGCTGGCAGGGGTGGAACATGACCCCGGCCATCAGAAAGCTGGAAGGGGAATTAAAAGATGGTGCCATCAAGATCGGGACGAACGATCTTCTGAGGGTCCATCTTTTAGACACAGCACTTCAGATGGACACCGAGTCCAGACGGGTGAAGATAGTGAAGCTCAACTCGACGAGCCATATCGACGGCGTGGCGGCCTTGCTGGATGCGCTGATCGTCAAAGACAAATGGCACAGTCAGATCGGCGAGCAGCTGAAGAACAAAAAGAGAGGATAAACGAATGGGACTGTTTGAAAAACTATTCCCCAAGAAGAACAGGTTCCCGGTCGGAACCAGTCGATGGGAAACACTGACGGCTTACAAGGCGGCGTTCACGACATGGAGAGGTGAGATCTATGAGTTTGATCAAGTTAGGTCTGCTATTGATTGCCTGGCGCGTAACACGGCGAAGCTCAAGCCGGAGATGACCGGCTCGGCGAAGCGGAACCTCCGGACGATCTTGAAGTCACAGCCGAACCCATACCAGACCTGGTACCAGTTCCTGTACCGGACAAGAACGATCTGGGAGATGCAGAACAACGCGATCATCATTCCGATCCTGGACGAGTACGACGAAGTGGTCGGGATCTTCCCGGTGCTGCCGTCCGAGTGCGAGGTGGTCGAGTACAAGGGTACGGAATTTCTCCGGTATCAGTTCTTTGACAGACAGATCGCCGCTATCGAGCTCGACCGGTGCGCGGTCATTACGAAGCACCAGTACAAGGATGACATCTTCGGATCGAAGAACACGGCCTTGAATAATACGTTCGATCTTCTGGATCTAAACCGCCAGGCAATCAAGGAAGCGATCAAAAACGCGTCGACGTTCCGGTTCATGGGGCAGATGGACAACTTCGCTCAGGACGCTGACATCGCGGCAGAGCGGAAGAGGATCAAGGACGCGAACCTCGGAGACAGGGACGGATTCCTGCTCCTGTTCAGTAACCTGGTCAAGGATGTCAAACAGATAGACATTAAGCCATACTCGATCGACGACAAGCAGCTGGCGCTGATCAACAGCAACGTCGAGAAGTACTTCGGTGTGACCGAAGCCGCCATCAAGAACGACTTGGTCGGGGACAAGGCTGCGGCGTTCTATGAGGGCGCGATCGAGCCGTTCGCGATCCAGCTAAGCGAAGCGATCACGAGGATGCTATTCACGCAGACCGAGCGGAACATCGGAAACAGTTTCTTCCTGACGGCGAACAGAATCCAGTTCATGACGAACGTCGACAAGCTGAACGTCGTATCTGCGATGGCTGACCGTGGTCTTGCCACGATCAACGAGCTGAGAGAGATCTGGAACCTACCTCCGGTAGAGGGCGGCGACAGACTAATAGCGAGGGGTGAGTATTACTACATGGATCCGACAGCGGACCCGAGCAAACAGGAGGAAGAAGAAAATGCCGAGTAACCCTAACAGAGAATACAGAAACATGGAACTCCGCGCGACGAAACGTGAAGAGAGCGAAGAGAAGTCCTACATGGTCGAAGGATATGCGACCACGTTCAACGAAGAGTATGAACTCTACCGCGATGGCAAATACGTCGTGATGGAGCAGGTGGACAAGGATGCGTTCAAGAACACGGACATGAGTGATGTTGTGTTCCAGATCGACCACGAGGGCCGCGTGTACGCCAGGACAAGAAACGGAAGCCTCACGCTTGAGATTGACGATCACGGACTTCTAACGAAGGCGAACCTCGGACTCACCGAATCCAGCAGATCCGTGTTCGAGGATATTGATGCTGGACTTTATGATCGAATGAGCTTCGCGTTCACGGTCAACGACGAGTCTTACAGAGAAGAAGAACTCGACAACGGCGACGTTGTTCTCCACCGCACGATCCTGGGCGTGGGTAAGCTCTATGATACGAGTGCTGTGAGCTTCCCCGCAAATCCATTTACGGATATTTCAGCTCGTTCAAAAGAGGCGATTGACGGAGAGATCAAACGCTTCGAAGCGGAGCGACTTCACGAGCAGGAAATAGCAGAAATGAGGAGTCGCATCCTCGAACGTCTCAATCACAAGGAGGAAAACACCGATGAAAGAGATTAAAGACATGACGATCGAAGAGCTCGAAGCTCGTAGCGCTGAGATCGTTGCCGAGGTCACGAACCCCGAGACCACCGAAGAGCGCCTCAAGGAGCTCGAAGGTATCTCTATCGAGATCGAGGCTAAGAAGAACGAGCTGAGAACGGCAGCAGCCGAGGCCAAGGAGATCCGCGCAGCGGTCGCCGAGGACAAGGTCGTTGTCGAAGAAGTCAAAGAAGTCATTAAGGAGGAAAGAAAAATGACAGACAAAGAGATTCGTGCATCTGTTCAGTATCAGGATGCTTTCAAGAACTACATCCTCACTGGTAAGGATGAAGAGTGCCGTTCCCTTCTGACAGAGAACGTGGCTACTGGCGTTGTGCCGGTACCGGAAGTCGTTTACGACATCGTGAAGAATGCCTGGGAGAAGGAAGGCATCATGAGCCTGGTTAAAAAGACATACCTGAAGGGCAACCTGAAGGTCGGTTTCGAGATCAGTGCTGACGGTGCAGTCGTTCACACAGAGGGCGCTGCTGCTCCTACAGAAGAGAAGCTCGTTATCGGTATCGTTGAGCTGATCCCTGCATCCATCAAGAAGTGGATCACAATTTCCGACGAAGTCATCGACATGGACGCTGGATCCTTCCTGCAGTATGTATATGACGAAGTCGCGTATCAGATCGCTAAGAAGGCTGCGGACACCCTCATCGCGAAGATCATCGCTTGCGGTACTGTTTCCACTAACACGCCTTCCGTGAACGTAGCTGTTCCGGTTGTTACTGCTGCATCTATCGGTCTCGGCACTATTGCCGATGCTGTCGGTCAGCTTTCTGACGTAGCTGCTAACCCGGTCATCGTTATGAACAAGGCTTCCTTCTCTGCTTGGAAGGCTGTTCAGTATGCTGCCAGCTACGCGGCTGATCCGTTCGAGGGTCTCCCTGTTGTATTCAACAACAGCATCACGGCGTTCTCTGCTGCTTCCACTGGCGACACCTACGCTATCGTTGGTGACTTCGGTGAGGGCGCGATCGCGAACTTCCCGAACGGCGAAGGCATCGACATCAAGTATGACAACCTGTCTCTTGCTGAGAAGGACCTCGTCAAGATCGTCGGCCGTGAGTTCGTTGCCATGGGCGTTGTAGCTCCGAAGGCTTTCGTTAAGATCGCAAAGTGATCTGAGAGCCAGCACAAGCATGAAGGGGGTTTTGTGCTATGAGTAAAATATTGATTTGCGTGCCTTGTATGGACATGGTCGCGAGTGGGTTCGCCCAGTCGCTGGCCATGCTCCAGAAGGGCGGACACGAGTGCGCGATCTGCTTCGAATGCGGTTCGCTCGTTTACGATGCAAGAAACAAACTTGCCAAGCGTGCCATAGAGATGGGCGCTGATTATACCATGTGGTTCGATTCAGATATGATCTTCGAGCCGGACACGATGATAAGGCTGTTTGCACATAAGGACGAGGCTGACATCGTTTCCGGCATCTATTTTCGGAGATCTCCGCCGTATTCTCCTGTCGTGTTTGCCAAGTGCAACATCCGGGAGAGAAGCTGGGCCGACTACGGAGGCGTTCCGACAGAACCTGTCGAGGTCGAAGGTGTTGGCTTCGGATGCGTGCTCGTTTCAACTGAGGTACTGCTCGCGGTAGCGAACAGAGACATGACATGGTTCGAACCCATCAAGGGCTTCGGTGAGGATCTTTCCTTCTGCTGGCGTGCGCGTCAGTGTGGGTACAAGATCCTGCTGGATCCAACGGTGCGGTGCGGTCATGTAGGTCACATCATAGTCACAGAACAATTCTTTAATGCTTATGGAGGTACGAAAAATGAAAGTAAAAGTTAAGGCTCCTTTTTTTGATGATCGAGGTGTTCACAAGGTCGGCGAGATCGTGGAAGTGACGGACTTCAATCCTGTGTACCACGAGCCGGTGGCTGAAGAAAAGAAGGCCAAGGTCGAAACGGCTATTGCCAAGGAGCCGAAGAAAACAACAAGAAAGAAGGCATAACTGTATGGCTGTTGACGCTACATTCCTGGCTAAAGTAAAGACCGCGATCCGCGTGTCCTTCAATAACCTCGACTCACAGATCTCTGATCTGATCGAAGAGGCAATACTGGACTTAACGGCAACGGCCGACATTAAGTCCTTCACAACTTCCAATGCTGATGCACTCCAGACCGGAGCCGTGATCTCCTATGTGTCGTGGAAATGGTTCAACGATGACAAGTTCAAAGTTGCCTATGACGACATGAAGGCGAAGATGGCAATCTCCGGACAGTACAGGAGCGTGATGCTCGATGAAGAATAACGTGTACCCCATCGACCTGATCGAGATCGTGACCGATAAGGACGAGATCAACCAGATCGTTGAAAAGACCAGAACAACCTGTACGGTGTTCGCCGAGATCAGCTCCGTCTCACAGACGGAGTTTTTTAGTGGCGGCCGTATCGGTTTACAGCCTTCCATTAAGGCGGTGATCTACGACTTCGAGTACACGGACGAACCGATCGTGAAGTGGAACGGCAAGCTGTACAGCGTGTACCGGACCTACTACATCAACGGCGCAGACCGTGTAGAACTCTATCTCGAAGAGAGAGGAGGGACCAAGGATGAACCAAGTTGAAATGATTTCACTTCTGAACAGCCTTGAAGATCTTCCCTCTTTCTACGATCACGCCAAGGTCGGGACACAGCTGCCGTTTCTGGTCATCCACTGTGATCAGCCGGATAACTTCGCGGCCGATAACATGGTCTATTGCGAAAAATGGACTTTCCGCATCGACCTGTACACTGTCGAGAAGAGCCTCGAGCTCGAGCAGGAGATCAAGGATCTTCTGAACGAGAACGGGATCCCGTGGGTGAAGAGTGAACAGTATCTGACCGATCAGAACTGCTGGGAGGTCGAGTTCGACTTCGAGGTACTCGGGAACGGTGATTCTGATGGCTAAAACACATCACAGAAAAGGTAACGAACAGGTTGTTATCGCACTGGGACAGCGCGCAGATGGTTCCATCGACGCGGCTGTCAGGACGATACAGGAACAGCTTGCGGCGTTCGGTGTCCAGATCGATGACTCTATGCAGGAGATCTTCGACGAAGTCGGTGCTGAGGCTGTAAAAAAGCTGAGATCGACATCTCCGATCAACAGCAGGTCGCATCAAAAGGGCAGATACGCCAAGGGCTGGCGCTATGAGCGCGGGAAGAAGGTCCGCGGCGTGACGATGAGTTACGTCAGGAACAAGACTGATCCGCAGCTGACACACCTGCTCGAGTTCGGACATCCTATCGTCAAGAACGGCAAGGTCGTAGGAAACGCAGAAGCGAAACCACACATCGCTCCAGTCGCGGACTGGGTAGCAGAGGAAGCAAACAAAAGAATACAGAAATCAATAGGAGGAAACTAAAAATGGCGAACAATAAAGTAAAGTTCGGACTCTCTCGAGTCCATTACGCCATGTTGACAGAGACGGAGTCGGATGGAGTCGTGACTTCTTCGTACGGTACTTTGAAGCCGCTGGCCGGTGCCGTTAGTCTCAGCCTCTCGTCAACCGGTGCGAAGTCGGTGTTCAGAGCAGATAACTCTGATTACTTCGTATCGTACGGTGAAGGCGGTTTCGACGGTTCTCTCGAAGTGGCTCGTGTGAACGAGGACTTCCTGAAGGATGTACTGGGACTCGTAGAAGATGACAACAACATCCTCGTAGAGTCGTCCAGCTCGTTCAAGCAGACCAAGTACTTCGCTATGGTATTTGAGTTCGACGGTGACCAGAAGGCGACCAAGCACTGCCTGTATAAGGTATCTGCTGCACGCCCGGACATCGCTTCTCAGACAACCGGTGAAGGCGGTTCCACTGATCCGCAGACCGAGACACTCAATCTGACAGTCGTTCCTAGAGCTGACGCGGATAAGTACATTCACCTTCAGACTCAGGACAGCACAGACGCGGCTGTCATCGCTGCCTGGTACACGGCTATCCCGGTACCGACATTCACACCGTAAGGTTGAAAGATAAGGTTTTAAGTGGGAGGTCCGCGAGGGCCTCCCTTTTCTTTATGGGAGGTAAATATGGAAAAGACGATTGTTTTGGGTGAGAAACAGATCAAGCTGAAGAGCTCAGCGGCGACCAACATCCTGTACAAGAGGGTGTTCCACGAGGACATCCTTCTGAAGCTGGGTGAATACAGCCACAACATCAAGGAGATGGAGCGGCTTCAGACAAAAGTAGAGGCACTTCGGGCAGACAAGGAGAAACCGAAGGAGCAGGTCCTGTCAGAGATGACAGAGATCCTTAACTCTGATGCGTTTACACAGTCCAGTAAGTTCCAGGACGAAACACTTCCGAGGCTTGCGTTCATCATGTACGTCGAGGCGAACGTGCCGGTGGACAAGCTCATGACCAAGCTGACAGAGGAACAATATCTCTTCTGGCTGATGACCATCGACAGAGACGAACTGCTCGGTGTTGTCGGGCAGGTCATGGATATATGGCAAGCAGGAGCACAGACGCACAGTAAACCAAAAAACTGAAGCGGCCGATAGATCGTGAGTTCAACTCGGCCCTGTATTTCCTCCGGTGCAAGCAGATGGGGCTAACGCTCCACGAGCTCCTGGGACTGAACTATGGGGACGTGGTCGACATGATGATCGAATCGGCCAACGACCGCGAAAAATACGACTACAAGGCAACACAGCACGACTTTGATACTGTGTTCCACTGAAATAGGAGGCAGACATGGCCAACAAGATAATGGGCATCACCATTGATATTGAAGGTAAGACCTCGGGACTAACCAAGTCCTTGCAGGAAGCGAACACTTCGATAGGTAAGACCACTGCTGCCCTCAAAGATGTAAACAAAGCGCTCGAGATGGATCCGACGAACGTCGACCTTCTTGCACAGAAGGAAGCGCTCCTAACGAAACAGATCGAGCAGACGAACGACAAGCTGACCGTCATGCGCCAGGTCGCAAACGATGCAAACGAAGCACTGGCCCGGGGCGACATCTCACAGGAACAGTATGCTTCTCTGACGGCTGAGCTGGTCAAGACAGAGAGCTCACTGAGCTCACTGAACGAACAGGCCAACGAGAACGCAGACGCGATGAACGATGCCGGAGACGGAGCCGAAGCCGCTGCGGATGATATGGGCGAGGTCGCTACCGAGTCCGAGAACGCAGGGAAGGCGATGGACGCGCTGAAGGTCACTGCCGAGGTTGTCGGTGGTGCTATGGCCGCCGCTTTTGCCGCTGCCGTAGCCGGTGCCAAGGAAGTAGGTGAAGCACTTGTCAGCTGCACAATGGATGCAGCGGCGTACTCTGACGAGCTCCTGACACAGTCAACGGTCACTGGAGTCAGTACAGAGAAACTCCAGGAGCTTAACTACGCAGCCGAGCTCGTGGACACCTCGGTCGAGACCATAACGGGCAGTATGACCAAGAACCTCCGGGCGATGGATTCCGCACGAGAAGGAACAGGCGCGGCGGCTGAAGCATATGAAAAACTCGGTATCTCCGTCACGAACTCTGACGGATCACTCCGGGATAATGAAGAAGTCTACTGGGAAGTCATCGACGCACTCGGCCAGATGGAAGCGGGTGCGGACCGGGATGCACTTGCCATGGACATCCTCGGTAAGAGCGCGCAGGAGCTCAACCCTCTGATCGAAGCAGGGTCAGAGACGATGGCATCCCTGGCACAGGAAGCACATGACACCGGATATGTCATGAGTGACGAGATGCTCGGTGCTTTTGGTGCATTTGACGACCAGATGCAGAGACTCAATAACGGTACAGAGGCGGCAAAGAACGCGCTCGGCACGGTACTTCTTCCTGTCCTGGGAGACCTGGCCAGTGATGGCACAGATCTGTTGTCTGAGTTCACCAACGCGGTTCTCGACAGTGAAGGCGACGTTGATAAGCTCGGCGACGTGATCGGACAGATGATCCCGAAGGTCGTCGACGCGATCATGAAACAGCTCCCGAAGCTGGTCGGACTGGTCGCGAAGATCATTCCTCAGCTGGTCGACACACTGGTGCAGAACCTTCCGCTCATTCTCGACGCGGCGATGCAGATCCTTGAGGTTTTGACCACATCGCTACTATCGCCGGAGAACCTTGCGAAGATCGTCACGGCAGCAGTGACCATCATCATGCGTCTGGCAGAGTTCCTTATCCAGAACCTGCCGCTCATCATCAACGCAGCAATCCAGATCATCGTCGCACTGATACAGGGACTCACCGAGGCACTCCCTCAGCTGATCCCGACCATTATCGAGGCGATCATGACGATCGTGCAGACGCTGATCGATAATTTACCGCTTCTTCTTGACTGCACATTGCAGCTGATCCTGGCCGTTGCACAGGCGATCCTGGACAACCTCCCGGAGATCATCTCGTCTGTTTTTGAGATCATCGAGGCCGTGGCAGGGTTCTTGCTCAGTCCTGAAGGTATCGGAAGAATCGCAGAAGTCGGTTTCGAGCTTCTCGTGTCACTGGTCCAGAAGCTCCCGGATGCACTCACGGAGATCATGAATGGCATCGGCGGCATCATCGACGACATTCTGAAGGCGTTCGGTTTTGACGAAGGTCTTGGAAAGGGTCTGTCAGAGATCTGGGATAACATCTGGGGCATCATCAAGGGCGTTATCAATACGATCATCGGTGGTATCAACGGTATGATCTCAGCTGTTGAGAACGCGATCAACTTTATCATCGATGCGATCAACTCCCTGTCCTGGGAGATCCCGGACTGGGTGCCGCTGGTCGGTGGTGAAACGTTCGGGTTCGACATCCCACGAGTCAGTTTCTGGAAGATCCCGGAGCTGGCCGAAGGTGCTGTCATTCCTCCGAACAATCCGTTCCTTGCCGTACTTGGTGACCAGAGCTCCGGCACGAACATCGAGGCACCGCTTGACACGATCAAACAGGCGCTTCAGGAGGCTATGGTCGTGGGTGGCGGTCAGCCGCAGGTGATAAACGTCTATATCGGACAGGAGAAGATTGAGACCATAGTGGCACAGGCCAATACGAACCTGTCCTACATTTCGGGAGGTAGATAAGCATGCTGGGTGATAACTACATGACGATCGGCGGACTTCAGGTACCGAACCCGAAGGACGGCATTCAGATCTCATTCACCAATATCGAACAGACCACACAGTCGGAAGCCGGTACGGATCTGGCTGTTGTGACCAGGCTTCAGAAGAGGACGTTCGCATTCACCGCGAACGTCACATCGTTCTGGAAAGAAAAATACCTGACATTGTGCGGTCTTGCACAGACCACACTGGTGTTCAACGGTGAGAGCATAACGGTCCGGGCACGGATCGAGTCGGCAAGCATGGCAACTGATTCAGAATATGTGAGCCGGTCACAGGGACTATGGACTTTAGGAATAAAACTAATCGAGGTGTGATATGTACACAGGTTCAGCGGACTTTCAGATGGCTAACAGTAAGCCGATACAGAAGCAGAGGATAACAGGTACTGTCAACGCGGTACCGTTCACTGCTGCACATATACTGACCGGTTCGCTGACTATCACGAACCAGTGCTCTGACTCGTCTGACACGAAAATAGGTGCTGTATATATCAGTAAGTTACAGGTGACTTTCCTTCCGAACCTGCCGATCCCGGCAAGCTCGTGGAAGAACAGAAAGATTGTCGTAAACTTCGGGCTGTGCATCGATGAAGAGCATGACACCTGGGAGGACTTCCAGCTGGGCGTGTGGTATATCAGCGAAGCGAATATCACACTGAATGGAATCGCGGTCACGGCATACGACGTGATGAGCCGATTCGATAAGCCACTCCCTCCCTCGTATGTAATGAGCGGACAGGTGGCACAGATCGCCAGGGCGGTATGTGAGGCGTGTAACGTAGGGTTCGGCATGACCGATCTGGAAGCTGCCATTCTCCCAAACGGTACCAGACCGCTCGGTCTGTACACACCGAACGATTGTGTGACTTACAGGGATGTTCTGTACTGGCTATCTGCCACGGTCGGAGGTTTCGCTACGATCAACAGACAAGGCAAGCTCGTGTTCAGAGCGTATGAGAACATAGAACTGCCGCCACAGGTAAGTATCTCGGACACGAAACGAGTCACCGGTGCAAGGTTTTCTGACTTCGCCACGGACTTCGGGTCTATTGTGTTCGACAACGAGGACGGAACACAGCAGCGCATCGGAGCGCAGGGCGTAGGCGCGACCTATTACGCAGGGTTCAACCCCTTCGCGCAGTTCGGAACCGAAGAGGCCAGGACGGTGCTCCGGACGAACATCTTCCTGTCCGTGCAGTCGATGCAGTACACACCTTTTAACGTGTCGCTGATGAGTGCACCGATCTATGAGCTGGGCGATCCTGTTGAGTTCACCGGCGGCATCGTTTACGGTAACGACAAGATCGGCGTGGTCCAGTCCATCACCTACAAGGCAGGACAGGGCGTACAGATCTCCGGCTTCGGTGCAGATCCTGCACTCCAGGACGTGCAGACGGCATCAGAGAAGGCGAACAGTGCAGCATCCAGGGCACAGCAGAACAGTGAGATCGTGTACAAGGACTACACGAACATCACGCCCATAGCGGTAGCCGGTGGTGATCCTGTCCAGGTCGTAGAGATCAACTTCACCACGAACAAAAAGACAGATGTGGAGATGTGGCACGAAATTCAAGTCACGCCTGATCTGACAGACACATCCATGACAGTGGAAGCGGTCTACTACCTTGACGGTGTAGAGCTCGACAGAAAACCTGTTGAGACGTACACGGACGAGGGCAAGCACCTGCTCGGTCTCCACTACTTTAGGAATATTGAAGAGTCGGGATCACATAAGTGGGAAGTGTACCTCGAGACTACCGGCGGCGATCTGGCCATTGACCAGTTCGGAGCTATTGCGGTCCTCAAAGGACAGGGACTCTCGAAGGTGGATTCCTGGGGCGGCGTTATCATCCTGGAGGACGATATGGTCGGCGTGCCTCGTACCATGCCGTTCGGTGTTCTTACAGATACGGTATCGGTATCTGTCGCGGCGCTTAACTACAAGATCGAGATCTCGGACACGATCGTGGCTCCTGCCGTGGCGATCGCGCTGGGCGTGCTGTCGGATTCCGTGGACCTGATCCTGTACAGACCGACGGACAACATCATATCAGAAGATGGTGATTATAACTTCATCACAGAAGATGGAGAGTTCAATATCGTAACAGACTAGGAGGTTTCAATATGGCAGAAAGTGATAAGAAAATATCACAGTTAGACCTTGCGGGCTCGTTCCCTGTCGGGTCGCTGATCGTGGCATCGCTGGAGGATGAGCACAGTGGGTCGGGGTATGCTTCCTTCAAGGTACCGTCGGAGCTTCTCGCTTCCGAGATCCTGAGCAGTTACTCGTGGCCGCTCCTGCTGAACACGACTTCGAAGAGTGTGACAGGTGCGATCAACGAGCTGAACGGAAAAGTGTACAAGTCAGAAGTGACAGGTAAGCTACTGGCAGGACAGACTACGATCAGCTTCTTGAGTGCGGCGATCACGACATCCTCGACCATTGACATCTACACAGATAAGTGGGGTGTTAATCCAGAGTCTGTGACGGTGTCGACAGGTTCCGTGACATTGACCTTCGAAGCGCAGGCTTCTGACCTCGGTGTGAAAGTGAGGGTGAGCTGATGGCATGGTTTAGAACAGGCGGCGGTGGTATTCCGTCGTCTTTGAAGTCAGATATGAACGATGTGTTCAACAAGAAGTTCGGGACTGTTTTGCAGGACTACCCGCCGGAGGACTGGCCGGGCACGGTCAACCTTATGGGACCACTGCCAGAAAAGACGGTTTCGGGAAGTGTAGTCGCCTTTTCAGACGGCGCAGACGACGTTCCGCTCAAATCCTGCGCCGTTACGATTGCGCCGACACTTGATGGCGTTTCTTCGGTGGATGTGGTGAGCGCAGGAAAGAATTTATGCCCCATTCCAACGTCTGAAACAATAGGTAATGTTACATTTACAGTAAATACAGATGGCAGTATTTCCGTAAGTGGGACTAATGACGGTAGTCGAATTATATATTATATGGCTAGTAATGTGCTTTTTAAGGCGGGAAACTATGTTCTTTCGGGCTGTCCTAGTGGTGGCGGTTCTCAAACATGGGAACTTGAAATATATCCAAGTGGCACATCAACATATTATCGCGATTATGGAAGCGGTAAAGCCTTAACACTTACAGAAGATACATTGATGTCCTTTGCCTTTGTTGTTAGAGCAAATCAAACAACAAACTTCACTATTTACCCTATGCTCGAAGTCGGTTCAACCGCAACCGCATACGCCCCATATGTACAACCCACTACCCACACGGCGAATCTCGGTCGCACGATTTACGGCGGTTCGGTCGATGTGGAGAACGGAACAGGGACGGACGAATATATATTTGACTTGTGGGATGGTACGCAGAATTACAATGTTTCTGACAATCTCACCAACGTATTCCGTATCTATATGGCACACGCTAAACCGTTACCCGACCCCACGGCGGTTCAATGCATTTGCGAAGGCTATACATTCCCGAGAGCGGGATGGAGTAGTGACACGGTATCATTCTATTCAGACGATAATAACTTCGCGCTGAAACTACCTAAAACGGAAGTGACCACATTGGCAGAAGCTAAAGCATGGTTGGCAGAACACAATGTGTATTTCTTGTATGCGACAACGCCCGAAGATTTCACGTTTACCCCTGTTTCGATTATTTCACGGCTTGGGGAT
>Ga0310697_10004028_pt1 | contig 14633 bp, 25 predicted proteins | sample 172DNAGHGlowgp2_FD_203883 | JGI IMG/M metagenome (GOLD analysis project Ga0310697, IMG submission 203883) | Sheep rumen microbial communities from Palmerston North, Manawatu-Wanganui, New Zealand - 1728 DNA GHGlow gp2 (v2) (version 2) | ecosystem: Host-associated > Mammals > Digestive system >...
TTGCTATTGTCGTTTTGCTCCTGCAGGGAAAGACGGAAGTATCCCGTATATCCTCTATGGCAACTGGCGAAAGTGCATCTCCTCAAAAGAGGATGTGGAGAAGATTGAACTCCTCGATGTGCATTCCCAAGGAAGCCAAGCTGAAGAATTCAGCGCCTATAAAATATCACATTGAGATTGCTAACCGCTATTGGGATGGCATCTTCAAGGCGGAGGCAATCACTGACCGTAAGAAGCAGATAGATAGGGTGGTTGAGGAGAAGGAGAAGATTATCAATTTCCTTACAGGAATGGAGAACAGCGGTAAGGCTTTGTTCTCTACATTCTATGTATCTCCAGACGGAAAGGAACAGCACGACGTGGTTATTCCTGCCTGGCACAGTTCGACTGTTGCAGAGCTGTATAAACCAAAAATCTTCGAGAACAAAAAAAAGTCCGGCGGATTTTGGTTTTAATAAAATAATGTGTATCTTTGCAAAGCGTTGAAAACCATATTTAAGTTTTTAGTTAAACTTTAAGGGGATAGAGAGCACCGTGAGGCGCCCTCTATTTTTTAGATCTTATTTCTTTTATTCTATAACAAAATAAAAGCCATCCGCCTATTGATTATAGGCGGATTTTTTGTATCTTTGCAGGAAAAATAAATCTATGGGCAACATCAAGATAAAACGGGGTGTGTTCGACACCAAGCTGGAACTGCTTCATGCTGGCGTAAGGGCTGGATTTCCTTCGCCAGCTGAGGATTATATGCACGAAACGCTGGACTTCAACCGCGACTATATCCGCCATCCGGAAGCCTCGTTCTATGGCGACGTGGAGGGTGACTCGATGAAGGATGTGGGCATCTTCGATGGCGACCGTGTGATTATCGACCGTGCCGTGGAGCCGCATACTGGCTCTATCGTCGTGGCTTTCTGGAACGGGGAGTTTACGATGAAGTATCTCGACCTGACGCACAAGGCAGACGGCTATATCGAGCTGAAGCCTGCCAACCCCGACTTTCCCATCTTCAAGATCGAGGCAGGCGATGACTTCGAGGTTTGGGGCGTAGTGATCCATCTGATAAGGACATTTGAAACTATATAGACTATGGTATTATTGATTAACGGAAGCCCGAAGGATAAGGGCAACACATTCCTGGCGTTGAGCGAGGTCGCCAAGACGCTGAACGAAGAGGGCATTGAGACTGAGATTGTGAGTATTGGCAAGAAGGCCGTGCAGGGCTGTATCGCCTGCGGCATGTGCGGACGTATCGGCAAGTGTACGTTCAACGATGACCTTTATTACAAAATATGGCGCACTGTGAAGGATGGCATTGATGGCTTGGTCGTCGGCTCTCCCGTCTATTACGGCGGGCCGAATGGTTCGCTCTGTGCCTTGCTCGACAGGGTATTCTATTCCTTGGGGTCTGACCTTCAGTTCAAGCCTGCTGCCAGCGTGGTGGTATGCCGTCGTGGAGGAGCATCAGCTGCCTTCGACCGTCTGAACAAGTATTTCACGATGATGAACATGCCGCTGGTGAGTTCGCAGTATTGGAACATGGTGTACGGCCAGACACCTGGGCAGGTTGTTCAGGACGAAGAGGGTATGCAGACCATGCGTACCCTTGGGCGTAACATGGCTTGGATGATCAAGAAACTGAACGTCCGCGAGGAAGGTCATCCCAAGGAGGAGCAGCATGTCTGGACGAATTTCATCAGATAGGAACAGAGGATGTACGGGATAGCCGACTTGGACAACTGCTACGTGAGCTGCGAGCGCGTGTTCTGGCCTGACCTGAAGGGCGTGCCCGTGGTGGTGCTGTCGAACAATGACGGTTGCGTGGTGGCACGTTCCAACGAGGCGAAGGCGATGGGCATCAAGGAGGGTACGCCGTACTTCCAGTTGGCTCAGCAGTTCCCTAATGTATTGCAGGGTCTTTAGGCAGATAGTCCATTTCGCTAAATACTATTAAAAACCACTGACAAAGGTACTCATTTTCGCTCACTTTTTTGTATTTTTGCACACCCTTGTGCCGCTAAAGGTAAAAGATGAACTTTGTGCCATGGCTTCCCTCGCCGTCATAATCGGCAGCACACGGAAACTGGTTAATAAGAGAATCGGCTGTTTCTTCTTCCTGATGCTGAGTTAGCTCCAACTCGATAGCCATTCTACGCTCGTTGTAGCTCAGATTCCAGATACATTCCCCCAGCACGGCATTTACTACTGTGCGGATTTCATCCTGAGTGCGCCAGATGCTATCGAAATCAGTCATAATATTCAATCGTCAGTTCCTCACTGACATTGAAATCATCATGGAAGCCGTCATCGTACTTATAGACGATTCTCATGCCTCGATAGGTTGAGGGAACTTTCAACGTTTCGAGCAGATGCCATTTGGGACGGCCAAAGTCATAAGATTCTCTATCGAGGATGATGCGGTTGGAAACAAAGTCAAAGTGATAGTAACCGCCACCGATACATTGTTCGCCCTGCTTCAGCAGGTGCTTATGCTGGTTGACCATGCCGAGCCGGAAATGGCCATCCATAGTGATGATGAACTTGGGGAGTGTCATATCTTCTTGATTACTTTGCATGGGTTGCCAACAGCAACGGTATTCGAAGGAATATCACTCACAACAACGGAGCCTGCTCCGATGGTGACGTTATCACCAATGGTGACACCTGGCAAGATGGTGACACTGCCACCGATCCAGACATTATGACCGATGGTGACTGGCTTTGCCCATTCCTGACGGGTATTGCGCTCCACGGGGTCAGTGCTGTGACAGGCTGTGTAGATGCTGACATTCGGGCCAATAAAACAATCGTCGCCAATGGTCACACGGGCTTCGTCGAGCACGGTGAAATTAAAGTTGGCGAAGAACCGTTTTCCAACGCTGATCTGCTTGCCGTAGTCGCAGCGGAACGGCTGGTTGATGATGATGTCGTCATCGCCGATATGCCCCAGCAAGTCCTTCAGCATCTCCTTCATCCGTTGAGTCTCTGAAGGACGCAGGGTATTATAATCGTAAATCTTCTCGCGCGTCTCCTGCAACTCACGGAGCAGTTCCGCGTCAATGGCTGAATATACCTCGCCAGCCAGCATCTTCTCTTTCTCTGTCATATCCATCATCTGATATTCTTTGCCTTTCGTAAATCCATCATGTCATCCCAGAAGTCCTCTGCAGGCTTTACCTTCTGCAGTTCCTGAAACAGTTGTGAGCCATGACTCCCTCCTCCTTCGACTTTGCCACCAGCCAGTCCTTATTTGCCTGTGTATATTCCCGCTTATTCATAAACAATCCTAATTTGAGGCACAAAATTACTCCAAAATCTTCAGATTCCGCTGAAAATGGCTAAATTTGCACAAAATTTAAGAATTAAGGTATGGGTGATATTGAGGTTAAAGGCCGTCGCTCGGCGACGAAGGAGACGCTTGTTCCACAAAGTGGTCTCAAGAAGGTCGCGATAGACATCGTAAAGGCGAATATCTTTGCCATAGTCATTATGGTGGTGTCTGCCATCGTGTTCCTTGTGCCATTCTTCTTGATTTGGAAGGACAGGAAACCGATTAGTGAACTCCTTGGAGGCTTCGGTGACTGGAGTATCACTTTCCTTCTTGTCATTGTCGGCGTTGTGGTTCATGAACTGATTCATGGCCTCACTTGGGCTTGCTTTGCCAAGAGCGGATGGAAGAGCATCAGCTTCGGAGTGATGTGGAAACTGCTGACTCCTTACTGCCACTGCGACGAGCCGATGCACATCCCTGGCTATATGGCTGGAGCCATGATGCCGTGTTTCATTCTCGGTGTCATCCCTGCCATCGTTGCACTCTTCATCGGAAGTCTGCCCATGTTAGCATGGGGCATATTCTTCATCGCTGCGGCTGCTGGCGACATCTGGATGACGTGGCTTCTGACCAAGGAGAATCCCAAAAGCTTCGTGCTTGACCATCCGTCAGAGGCTGGTTTCTATATTATTGACGAAGAAAAAAAAGTATTAGACTCGTATGAAACAGTTTGTAGTAAGAGCCGTCAGGAACTTGACGTTAACAACATAAAAAATATCGCGACTTATGAAGAAGATTCTATTCGCAGTAGCAGGACTGCTTGCACTCGTTTCCTGCAACAGTAACGAACCCAAGGCTGATGCCGCCGCCAACACGGACGGCAAGAACGCCATCGTAGAGAACATCATGACACGTACCAGCGTCCGTGCCTATACGGATCAGACGGTCAGCCGTGACACCATCGAGACGCTGCTCCGTGCCGGTATGGCTGCACCCACCGCCGTGAACAAGCAGCCCTGGCACTTCGTAGCCATCACCGACCGTCAGAAGCTGGACAGCATCGCCGTTGCCAATCCCAATGCCGGCATGGCCAAGAAAGCTCCGCTGGCCATCGTTGTCTGCGGCGACCTGAAGAAGGCTCTCGAAGGCCCTGCACAGGCATACTGGATTCAGGACTGCTCGGCAGCAACGGAAAACATCCTCCTGGCTGCTCACGGCCTCGCACTTGGAGCCGTCTGGACGGGTCTCTACCCAGGAATGGATCGTGTGAAGGCCGTCAGCGAACTGCTTAAACTGCCTGAGACCATCGTTCCCCTCTGCGCCATCATCATCGGCCATCCCGCCGAGTCGCCAGAGCCCAAGGACAAATGGCTCCCAGAGAACGTGTCGTATAACGAATACGGAGGTCAGTAGATGAAGGTTCGCATCACCGCCATCCGCCAGACAGTCTATCCTGACCTAATGGCGAAGTATGAAAATCCTATCGAGCACACTTGCGACGTCACGGAAGGCCAGCAATGGATTTCCGTCGACGGCAAGTGTCCCGAAGGGATGTGTCCGTCGGCATGGTCATCCATGCGTGAGTTCGTGGAGTCGCTGGCAAGAGGCGAAGGCAATTTCTTCGCAAAGCGAAGCGTTTCCCCTGACGGGTCTTACGATTACTTCGACGGCTGGATGCAGAACCCGATGAGCGCGATGATCAGCTGCAACGACGGCTTCCGTCCGTTCAGCTTCTATATCGAGGCCATAGAGGAATGAACAATTTGCGGATTCGGAAGCCGGTAATACCATTTTTCTCTCCGCTAAACATCGCCCTCACGAACCTCCCATTTCAAAGGCCTTTCGGCGCGAAGTATTGAGTTTTCGCTCGACATTTCCTCGCCGTGGCATATCTCAAGCAAGTTTCTTGAGACCCAGAGTATTGGAAGAAGAATCCCGGATATTGGTTTTCCAGATTGTACTTCTACGATAGTTATCGCCAAAGAAAAGACGAGGTGTCCATTGACAGGCTTCTGAAACAGGAAGTGGAGAAACGAGGCATCGGCGTGGGCTTTGTTGAAAAGAAAAATGTTCTACAGGAAGTGGATGATTTCGTACCTCGAGAAGTAAAAGGTCAAGCAAACTCTGATACTGCTCATAACGTCGTTCTTGTTTTTTCTTGCTCATACGAACTGGGGCAATATGTTACGCCGCCCGTCCTATGTCGTGCAGGAACTCGGGGGCAAGGTCGGCACCGTTGGCCCACTCGATGGTGTAACCAGTGAGGCCGTACTGGATGAACTTGTCGATGTCGAGCAGCTCACCGTGACCACCTCCGTCTATGGCATGAAGCCGATGTTCGGATTCCGTAACACCTTCATCTACGATGCCGAGGGCAAGCCCTGCTACCGCACCTTGAGCATGGGAGCCTTCGTCGACAAGTCCAACGGCAAGCTGAAGCGCGTCGATGATGCCACGATAGCCTCGATGAACTTGGAGCCGCAGTTGGAGATGAACTATCGAGATCGCCGTATCATTCTTCCTAAGGCACCGATTGAGCGAGAGAAGGGCGATGCTTGCATCAGCTCTTCCGAGCGTGAGGTGGCTCGACCGAAGGTCAAAGATGACGGTCAGATACTCGACCACATCAAGGTACTGAGAGCCGACATCGACTACAACAAGCACCTGAACAACGCCAACTACGTCCGCATGGCGATGGAACTGCTGCCGGAAGCCTTTGAAGTGAAAGGTCTCAGAGTGGAATATCGTGTCGCAGCCAAGTATGGCGACGCACTCACTCCAAGCATCTATCAGATTGACGGTGGCATTATCATCGCACTTTCCATCGGCACTGAAAGGCTACGGGTAGGCGAGCAAAGCTCGGGAATGGTTAGTGCTATCATAGAGTTTACGTAAAACAACGATGTACAGCTGTATGTTGCCTGCCATTTATTGAAATACTAGAAAAGCACTGCCGTCTTTTTCATTCGGAGGGATTTTCCCTATATGGTTTTAGGGAAAGACACCCTCCACTTTAGAGTTTATCCTTTGCAAATCAGCTGAAAAATGCCGTACTTTGCACCGTCTCACGCCTTGTACTCTCTCCGATGTAACCGCCGACGTTGATGACAAAGATCTCGTCGGCCATGTCTATCTTTCGGAGGTGCATGTCATCCAGCATTTCTTTCACACCCGGCTTCCACACATCGTCATCGCCGGAATGACCGAACAAGCCCACACTGATAACGATGCTGCCCTCCAAAGTCAGCCGCTTCTGAGTTTCCAGAAACTGTTGCTTGAAGCGGGTACTTCCGCAGAGCGTGACTATCTTGTATTCCATATCACTCAATAACCGTTATCCGCATTTCAATGTCATCCACAGGACGGTCGCCACGGGCAGTTGCTGTACCTTGAATCATCTCAACCACATCGAGACCTTCCTCCACCTCGCCAAACACGGTGTACTGGCCGTCCAGATGGGGCGTTCCTCCGATGGTGGAGTATATTTTCTGCTGTTCCTCTGTCAGACCGGCATAATCGGCGGCTTGCTTCTCAGCTTCTGCAGCCAGACGGTCTTGCAACTCCTGAAGCCCTGCACGGTCACGATTGCGGCGCATCTGCATGATCTCGTCGCGATGCTCTGATGCCAAACGATTGAAAATGTTCTGTATGTGTTGCATCTTCGACTGCTTGGAGAACTGGCGAAGTTGTCCCTCGTTGTATTTCTGTCCCCAGACGATGTAGAACTGCGAACCGCTGCTACGGCGTTCAGGATTCACTTCGTCACCCTGACGAGCAGCGGCCAAAGCACCGCGTTTATGGAACAGGCCGTCTTTGATTTCAGCCTCCAGCGTGTAGTCAGGGCCGCCAACGCCCAGCATCTTGCCTGCTGGAGCACCTTTCGAGTCAGGATCACCGCCCTGAATCATGAAATCCTTAATCACCCGATGGAACAATGTTCCGTCATAATAGCCCTCCTTCACCAGCTTTACGAAGTTGTCACGGTGAATGGGCGTCTCGTCATACAGGCGAACCACGATGTCGCCCAGCATGGTCTGTATTTTTACCTTCATATTGTTATTGTTCGTTTATGTAGTTCTTTGTACCCATGTCGTAGTAGAGGGCTTCTAACTCCTGCAGAGTCAGCTTCTCCACTGAATGCTCAATGATGCGTATCAGTTCATCACGGCGGTAGTCGTCTGACTGGCCGAATCTTTCTGTGTATGCCATAGTCCTATTCTGCTATTATCGTTACAACTAATCGTCTTGCTCCACCGTAATTCCTGTACTCGCAGAAGTAGATGCCCTGCCAGGTTCCCATGTTCAAGCGTCCGTCGGTGATGGGAATCGTCAGGCTTACACCACTCAGCGTTGACTTGGCATGGGCAGGCATGTCGTCGGCACCCTCCAAAGTATGCTCGTACTCTGGACGATTCTCCGGCACCAGACGGTTGAAGATGGTTTCCATATCCACACGCACGTCTGGATCGGCATTCTCGTTGATGCTCAGTCCGCAACTTGTATGCTTGCAGAATATATTGATGATGCCCGTCTTCGGCAGCTTTGGCAGCTGACGCAGAATCTCGCTGGTCACCAGATGAAAGCCGCGAGACTTGGGGCTAAGTGTAATCTCTACTTGCTGAATCATTCCTTATTTTGATAAACATTCCTAATTATGGCCACAAAATTAGCCAAAATCCCGCGATTATGCGTAATTTTGTGAGCTGATTTAAGTGATTTTAGTTTTTATGACGCTGACCTACATCTTCCATAGCGGCTTTGCACTTGAAACAGAGGAATCCATCCTGATATTCGATTATTGGTTGGATCCAAGGAGAGTGATGCCCACTATTCTGCAAAAGAGCAAGCCGATGTATGTGTTCGCCAGCCATTTCCATGAAGACCACTTTACGAAGGAGATCTTCGAGTGGAGGAAACTGCGTGAGAAAGTCACCTTCATTCTCTCAAAGGACATCTACAAGCATCGGAGAGCCAGCAAGGATGATGCCGATGTGTGGCTGGCAAAGGGTGGCACATGGTCTGATGGTCACGTTTCAGTATGGGCTGCAGGCAGTACTGACAGTGGCGTGTCATGGATTGTAGAGACTGAGGGCAAGCGCATCTTCCATGCCGGTGACTTGAACAACTGGTATGCGAAGTTCCTGCCCGATGCTGTCCCTGGACAGAAGATGTATAGCTTCGAGATGGAAGAAGTGTTCGACCCTATAGCCCATGAGAAGCAATATCTGGGAGAACTGAAGGACATCAAAAAGATAGCTGACAGTTTCGACTTGGTGATGTTTCCTGTTGATGGTCGTGTTGGCAATGGCTATACCCTTGGTGGCCGTCAGTTCATCGAACGGTTCAAGGTAGGCTTGTTCGTTCCCATGCACTTTGCAGGTAGCGGTTTTGAGTCCGCTTGGCGATTCAAGGAGTTTGCAGACGAAAAGAATGTGCCCTTCTGGGAAATCAGTAAAGAAAGAGATACGATAAATCTGAAATAATATGATAAAGAAGATAATAAACCCCTGGCGAAACCATCCTGAATACAACTGTTTCGGGTGTTGCCCTGAGAATCCCATCGGGCTTCACATGGAGTTCTACGAGGACGGTGATTACATTGTAAGTACATGGCACCCAGGAACCCACTATCAGGGCTGGGTGAACACGATGCACGGCGGCATCCTGAGTACGCTGATTGACGAGGCGTGCGGATGGGTGGTCACTCGTAAGTTACAAACCAGCGGCTACACCGTACAGTTGAATGTCAAGTTCCGTAAGGCTGTTCCCACAACAGAACCAGAGCTAACGATAAGGGCGAAGGTCACAAAACAGGTACGGAATCTGGTGTATATCAATGCCGAGATAACCAACTCGAAAGGTGAACTCTGCAACGAGGGAGAAGCTATCTACTTCCTGATGAATCAGGAGAAAGCAAAGGAAATGGGTTTCTTACATTGCGACGTTGAAGAATGACTGCGAAATGGATCCGATGGGCAGAGCCATCGCCGACTATTTCAAGAACAAAACGGCAGATAGGCTCAGAGTGTTCTCCCCGATGTTTGAGGAGGATGAGATACCCTTGCGTACTCTCTTCCGAACCTACAAGTCTATGCCGGGGATAGAAAAGAAAGCTCTTGGCATGGTTATAGGTAAGACACTTGACGTTGGTGCTGCCTCTGGTTGTCACTCACTTGTCCTTCAGAAAAAGGGAATAGACGTGACGGCCATTGATATTTCTCCACTGTCCGTTGAGACTATGAAGCAGCGTGGGGTCAAGAATGTCAGAGAACAGGACTTCTTCACTCTTGAAGGTCAGCAGTACGACACTATCCTGATGCTGATGAACGGCATTGGCATCGTGGGAACACTTGACCGCATGCCAGAGTTCTTCAAATTGCTCGACAAGATACTGGCTTCAGGTGGCCAAGTTCTGTGTGATTCATCTGACATCAGCTATGTGTTCGAGGGTGATATGCCAGATATGGCCTATTACGGAGGAAAAGGCTTGCGGAGCAGGAAAAAGGCACGGGCCAACAGGGAGAAAGGTATGGGGTAGCTCGTTGCCGCCACCCGCCCACACAAATTAGGGCGGGCGCCCTTACATCTTAGAGCGCCCGCCCTGATATGCTGGAGCGGTCGGCCGAAACCGAGTTTTATTCCTTGGTGCTATCTTGAGGGATAGTGGGGCTTTTATCAGCGGCAGGCTTCTTGGGGAAGTACAGCCAACGGCGGCTCTCGCGAACCTTCCACAGACGGGGATGATCGCCCTTGCAAAGGCTGTCAAGATATGTCTTGGCAGAGTCGCGCTTCAGTCCGCTGTATATCATAAACTCTGGAATTGTAGTATAGCCCAAGCGCATGCTCCGTCGCAGAGCCTCGTCCATAGCCTTAGAGTCATGCATCTGGCTGTTGCCGACTTGGGCATCACTCTTTCGGTAGCCCTCACGATTCTGACCACCTTCCTTGATGAACTCCTTGGAAGGAATGAATTCGATGCCGGCATAGGTGATGTCCCTGCCGCGAATGGTCTTGGGGTCGGTGTGTTCGCCCAGCAGTTTCAGTCTGGGTGCGAACGAGCCGATGGGTGTCTCTACGCGATAGCCGTCGGACAGCCAGCGGCCAGCAACGTCCATCACGACATATAGCACCATCTGAAGCTCTCCTGGACGTAGTCCTCGATATTTCGTGCAGTAGGTGTCCAGCTCCTTGAAGCTCTTCTTATGTCCCTTGGCAGGTCGCACATAGAGCAGTGGCTTGCCGTCCTCACCCTTCGTTGGGCGTGGATGTATTTCAAATTCTATTCCGTCGGTCTTGCGTGGCATGTTTTCTTTTCTTTTTAGTGCAAAATTACTAAAAAATATGGAAGAATCCAAATATTTGTGTAACTTTGCATCATTACATCAGAGAATGATATGGAAACAAGGAAACTTATTGCAGCAGAGAAAAAAAGGTGCAACAGCCATAACTGTGCGCAGGCTGTTCTGCATACCTATGCCGACTTGGTTGGAATCAGTGAGGAACAGGCCATGGACATTGCCGGAGCCTTCGGTGGCGGTATGGGGAATATGGAGGGCACATGCGGCGCACTGGTAGGTGCTGGCCTCGTTTTGGGATTGGTCAACAAGGATAAGGTGAAGTCGATGAAACAGATGCGCCAAATCATGAACAGGTTTCAAGAAAGAAATGGAGCTACACAATGTAAACTGCTGAAAGGCATTGGTACAAAGGTGGTTCTGCGTGAGTGTCCTCTGTGTGTCGCCGATGCTTCAGAGTTTCTGGAAGAACAATTGTCACAGGAGTAAAGGCGATGAAGTGGACGGTACTCACAGATAATCGTACTAACGACCAGTCGCTCCAGACGGAGCATGGACTTTCAATCCTGTTGGAAACTGACAAGCATCGTATATTGCTTGATACTGGAGCGAGCGACTTGTTCGCCCGTAATGCGACGCACATGGGCATTGACCTCAGTACTGTGGACTACGTATTTATCTCTCATGGCCACAGCGACCATGCAGGAGGGCTGAAACACTTCTTGGGAGCCAACAGCCAGGCCCAAGTTGTTGTCTCGCCTGATGCTCTGAGCGGACGATACTTCTCCAAGCGGCGCTATTTGCACAGCATTACTACGGAGTGGCCAGAGATTCCTGCTGACAGGCTGTTGGCCGTAGAGCATAGCGGCAGCATCGGCGATGACCTCTACGTGATTGCCCATATTCCTCAGATTCATCCGATGCCGAAGGGCAATCAGCATCTCTTCGTAGAGGATGCAGACGGACAGTACAGGCAGGATGATTTCCGTCATGAGTTGGCCTTCTATACCGACGGCCTGCTTTTTACAGGTTGTGCACATAACGGTTTGGAGAATATCCTCGCAGCCTGTCCGTTCCCTGTGAATGTGGTCGTTGGCGGTTTCCATCTGCTCGATGGCTTGGAGTCTGAAGAAGAACTGCGAGAACTGGCCTATCGTCTGACGGATGCCTATCCCCAGACGCAATTCTATACCAGCCACTGCACAGGCGATACCGTGTTCAGAACCCTGCAAGGTGTGATGGGTGACAGAATTCAAGCTTTCAATTGTGGTACAATCATCGAAATTTAATCAAACAGCATATGCAAGTAATAGATGAGAAACTGATCAGTGGCGTGGTCGAGCAAGCCAAACAGTCGCCCAGACTGAGGATGAACTACAACTTCCATCAGAGTCTGGACGAAAAGTGCCACAGATTCCTGAACGCTTTGGAGACTGGCACTCAGATACCTGTGCATCACCACCCCACCAAGGCCGAGACCTTCGTGATACTGAAGGGCAAGGTCAAGGTTTCGACCTACAATGATGATGGCGAGGTGGTGGAATCCACCATCATCAGCCACGATACAGGAGTCTATGGCGTTGACATCCCCAAGAACGTCTGGCATAGTTTGGAATGTTTGGAACCAAGCGTGCTGCTGGAGTGCAAGGAAGGCCCGTTCGTGGAGCATGAGGTGGAGGAAATTCTGGAAATCAAGAAATAGTCATGGCCTGGAAACTTAAATATCGCTGCAAGGCCTGCGGCTACGAGGCCGAGGTGTATGAGGGACGCGGATTGTTCCGCCAGCAAATCACGGCTATGTCGTGTCCTGACTGCAAGACGATTCAGAACATTGTCGTTGGCGGCATCATCGCCGATGTCGCTCCATCGTACAGGAGCGAAGTTGGCCGTCTGTGTTTGCAGTGTGGCAGCGATAATATCAGGAAATGGGACATGAAGATTTGTCCGAAATGCCAGGGGCAGATGGAAGATACGGGCGAAAAGGAGTTCTGGACGTAAGGTATATGGAAGTAACAAATCTGCTGACATTCACGAATAGGAGCCAACTGAGGGAGTGGCTCATGCAGCATCACCAGACGGAGCGATGCTGCTGGGTGGTTTGCAACAGGTCGAAAGTGCCAAAGCCCGATACTCTACCATATATCGACATCGTGGAAGAAGCCCTTTGCTTCGGATGGATTGACTCTACGCTGAAGAAACTGCCTGACGGACGGTTGGCACAGCGGCTGTCACCACGACGCAAAGGCAGTCACTGGACGGAACTCAACCGTGAACGCTGCCGACAACTCGAAGAACGCGGACTGATGACCGATGCAGGGAGGGCAGCATTAGCGGACGCTCTCTAATCCCATCATTTCTTATCACTATGATTGAGCCGGATTACATCCGACCAGCGGGTAGTAGGATTCTTGCTCTTGAAGTCGTGCTTGATGGCATTGGCGAAGACATCTGCCTTACCCTGACCGTTGGGACGGGTGTATTGCTGCGAACCAAGGACGATGGTCTCTGAGCCGTTCATGCGGTTGATGCGGTCAACTACCTCATCGAGTCGGCGCATCTTCTGAAACTGCTCGGCATTGATGTCAAAGAGATCCTGCTGGATGGGCGAGTCAGGACCGATACCCATTACGATGACACCTGCCTTCTTGTACTGATAGCCCTGGCGGAAAATCTTCTGAAGCACGTCGAAGGCTGTCTGTACGATGGTGATGGTGCTGCTCGACGGCGTGACGAGTCGCTGCTCCTGAAAGTTCCAATACTGCGCCAAGTCCTCACGAAAGGCATTCGTGTTGAGGAACACACCCACGCTCGATGCCACCGTCTGCTGCTGGCGCAGCTTCTCGGCACAGCGGGCGGCATAGTTCGCCACCTGCGTCTTCAGGCCGTCCAGGTCGGAGATCATCCCGTTGAACGAGCGGCTGGTGCAGATGCTCTCCTTCTTGGCCAGTTCCTCATTCGGCACCACGTCCTCGCCGTTCAGCTCCTGCCAGGTGCGCACGATGTTGATGTTGTTGAACGTCTGCCGCACCCAGTCCTTGTGGTGCTGGGCAAAGTCGTAGGCAGTCTTCACGCCCAGGGCCTGCAGCTTCGCGGCATATCGACGGCCAATGCCCCAGACATCCTCGATGGGGAACAGCTTCAGGGCCTTTATGCGTTTTTCGTCGGTGTCTATCATGCAGCAATGGTGGTAGCCCTGATACTTCTTGGCAAACTTCGAGGCAATCTTTGCTAAAGTCTTGTTGGGAGCCAAACCGATGCTGATGGGCATGCCCACCTCGCGCTTCACTCGTTTATGCAGGTTCCATCCCCACTGCTGGAGCTGCCCCAACTCGATGCCGTCCAAGTACATGAAACATTCATCGATGCTATATCGGAAATATGCTGGAGTCTCCTTGCTAATGATGCTGACTACGCAACCACTTCGCGTCAACAAACACCGGTTCTTTATTTTCCACCACAAGGGTATCCTTGTAAATCGTGTCATGAACAACAACCGTCTTTACATCATTTCCCCCTCCTTCTACCTGTCTTGAAAGAGAAACAATAACACCGCCAACGACAATGACAGCTAAAGCACCCAATAATAATTTCCTCATATTCTTTTCCCTTTTCATATCTTAAATTTCTTCCACTGGTTATTATTGTTTTCAGATTTACCATATCGTTCTTTACGGATTTGCCACTTTATCCATTGCTGGTCGCTCTTGTTCGAAGCGGTAAAAGCCATTGTAATCAATGGTTTATCCTTGCCCGCCTTGTACCGGTCTTTCATCTCCTTTCGTATCAACGACACGTTACCCTTCTCCTTTTCACGGAAAGCAGCAATCAGTTCCTCCGTTGACATATTCTTGATGCGCTCCTCCCGCTTTCCTACCTGATTCTTGAACAAGGTGTTGAAGACCGAGTCCCGAAACACCTTATCATCTTTCACCCACCTGCTGTAGTAGAGCGACGTCAGCTCCTGCCTCGTCAGTCCTTCCAGCATATCCACACACTTCCTTAACTCACCGCTCTCCCATCCCTTGTAGTGGAACAGCTTCACCTGCTGCAAAATGTACTCGTAATCC
>Ga0310697_10004029_pt1 | contig 14633 bp, 10 predicted proteins | sample 172DNAGHGlowgp2_FD_203883 | JGI IMG/M metagenome (GOLD analysis project Ga0310697, IMG submission 203883) | Sheep rumen microbial communities from Palmerston North, Manawatu-Wanganui, New Zealand - 1728 DNA GHGlow gp2 (v2) (version 2) | ecosystem: Host-associated > Mammals > Digestive system >...
TCCTAATTCCTCATTCCTAATTCCCAATTATTCATTACCTTTGCATCAAAATTTGACAACTATGGAAGTGAAAATCATCAACAAGTCTCATCATCCACTGCCAGCCTATGCCACTCCACAGTCGGCAGGTATGGATTTGCGTGCCAATCTTGATGCGCCCGTCACGTTGGCTCCTTTGGCACGCACTTTGGTGCCCACAGGTCTTTTCATGGCATTGCCAGCCGGTTATGAGGCACAGGTGCGCCCCCGTTCAGGCTTGGCTATCAAGAAGGGTATCACCGTGCTCAACACGCCTGGCACCATCGATGCAGATTATCGCGGTGAAGTGTGTGTCATCTTGGTCAACCTCTCCAACGAGCCTTTCGTCATCAACGATGGCGAGCGCATTGCACAGATGGTCATTGCCAAGCACGAACAGCCCCAACTGATTGAGGTGGAGGTGCTGGATGAGACAGAGCGCGGTGCTGGAGGTTTCGGACACAGTGGAACCAAGTGATTTACCATTTGACAATTTACAATGTACAATTGGGTGATTTACCATTTAGGTTAACGCGATGCAAGCAATCATAAAGATATTATCTCTTTTAGTTTTTTGTTGTTCTTTCTCCGTTGTCTCGGCACAACAGACAAAGTTCAACTATATCTTTCAGGAGGCGATGCGGCAGAAACTTGCCAATAAGTACGATGCTGCCATCGACTTGTTTGACTATTGCCATCAACTCGACCCTGAATCGGGGGCTGTCCTTTATGAGTTGGCGGAACTTTATCGCTATGCGAAGAATGACACGCTTGCCATCAAGGCTTTGGAGAAGGCATGCAGACTTTATCCCAACAACTATTGGTACAAGAATCATCTCGTCACGCTCTATCTCGACAATCGCCGCAACGATGAAGCGTTGCAATGTGTGGAGGATATGGCACGCCTCTTCCCCGAGAAAGGAGAGGTGCTGGGGATGCTCCTTGAACTCTATGAGAAAAAGAATGACTATGCCAATATGGTGAAGGTGTTGGACAAGATAGAGGTGAAGGAAGGTAAAAGTGAAAAACTTTCGATGGGGAAGTTCCGTCTCTTCTTGCAGATGAACGATGAGGCGCGTGCCTTTGAGGAGATGAGAAACCTTGCCGACGAATATCCTAACGACTTGCGCTATCAGGTGGTCATTGGTGACCTTTATCTCGATGCAGGCAAGAAGGAAGAAGCACTGAAACAGTTCCAGATGGTGGAGGCACAGGATCCTGAGAATGTGACCCTCTTGCTCTCTATGGCAAATTTCTACAATCAGGAAGGCGATACGGCTCACTATCAGGATTACCTCACAAGACTTCTGACCAACAAGGATGTGGATGATGCCACAAGGGTGAGAATGTTGGGGGTGCTGGTGCGCGAAAACCTTACCACCAATGCCGATTCCACCCAACTCTTGTCTCTCTTTGACAAAGTCTTACAACAACCACAGGAACAGACAGACATCCTTGAACTCAAGGTACGTTATATGGTCACCAAGCGGATGCCTGCCGACGAGGTCAAGCCCTACTTGAAACAGATGCTTGACATTGACCCTGAAAACGATATGGCACGTCAGCAGTTGCTTAAATATGCTGTTGAGGAAAATGATCATCAGAGCATTGTGAACATCTGCAAGCCTGCTGTTGAATACAATGCTGATTCTCCAGTGTTTTATTTCTATATGGGCGTGGAGTACTACCTAATTGACGAGAAAGAGAAGTCCATGGATGCTTTACGTTCTGGACTCAACCGCGTGGAGAATGAGATGGACGAAGAGAATCGGTTTAAAATCCGTACCCACTCGTATGCCCTTCTCGGTGACATCTACCATCAGCTCGGACAAGACGATAAGGCATTTCAGGCATACGACTCCTGCTTGGTCTATAAGAAGAACGATGCAATGGTGCTCAACAACTACGCCTACTATCTCTCCCTCAAGAAGAAAGACCTTCAGCGAGCCGAGGAGATGAGCCGTCTTTCCAACGAACTGGAACCCGACAACGCCACCTATCTCGACACCTATGCATGGGTGCTCTTCCAGCAGAAGCGCTTCGACGAAGCCAAGCAATACATGGACAAGGTTGTGGAACTCATGGAGCGCGACGGCGAGGAGATGAGCGACGACGTGCAAGACCATATCAAGCAAATCAACAAAAAAGCCAAGAAAAAATAGTCCATACAAATGATGAATAAGATGCTCAAGACATTCGCCCAGCGCATGGGCTGGTTTTCACTTTTCTCTTTCCTCTTGGTGCTGACGTTGGCATCTTGCCATTCCAGCAAGAAAGCCATGAAAGACAAGAGTGACAAGACCAAGCCCACCACCACAATCACCACTCCGACGACTTCCACCAAGAAGCCCGACCGTCAAGAACCCGACCTCAACAAGATGAAGGTGGCAGTGGGTACCAATTTCACCTCCAAGGTGCGTGTCACCATTACGCAGGAAGGTAAGGATGTCACCACAAACGGAAACCTTCGCATGCGTTATGGAGATGTCATCCAGCTCACCCTTGTCGATCCCGTATTGGGCATTGCCGAGATTGGACGTCTCGAACTCTCACCCGATAAGGTGCTCATCATCGACCGTGTCAACAAGCGCTATGTCGATACCAACTACGAGGAGTTCTCTGCCTTGAAAAGCCGCAACATCGACTTCAACACCATTCAGGAATTCTTCTGGCAAGAGGCGAAGAAAGGCGACAAATTTGCCTACACCATCCCTGCCAAGAAAGACATAAAACTTGACCTCCGACTTTCCAACAAGGGCAACAATGCCAATTGGGAAACCCATACCACAGTGTCGGGCAAATATACCAAGACCGATGCGAATAAACTCTTCAGAAGCATTGTGGGAAATTGAGGATTAGTTGACAGATGAATCTGATTCCAATTACCCAATAAATTGTACATTGTCAAATTGTACATTAATTATACATTCTAATTGATGCAAGCTGCAGGTAGAATATTATTACTTTTAGTGTTTAGTGTTTCACTTCTCGTACCTTCGTGGGGACAGAGCAGGGGAAAAACTTCCACTGCCACGAAGCGAACTGCCACGAAGACGACAACCACTAAAAAGACCGCCACACAGCAAAAGAAACAGCAGAAGCCCGTTGACAAGAAAACACAACTCCGCAACGAGAAAGCCGCTGCGGAGAAAGCACGTCAGCAGTCACAGGCACAACTTGCCCAACTCAATAAGAATGTCAAGGCAAGTCTTGACAGCGTGCTGGTGCTTGACCATCAGATAGGCAGGCAACAGCAATCCATCGACAGCCTCAACCGCGACATCGTGTCGCTCAATGCCACCATCGACACCCTCAACGCCCAAGTCGTCAAGTTGCAGAAGGAACTCGAGGTCAAGAAGAAGCGCTATGCCAAGGCAATGGTCTATATGCGCAAGAACCGCTCTGTGCAGAACAAGCTCATGTTCATCTTCTCGGCCGACAATTTCACCCAGATGGTGCGCCGCATGCGCTACATGCAGGAGTACTCCACCTTCCAGAAGGCACAAGGCGAACTCCTGAAGGAGAAGCAGCAGGAGGTCAAGGCAAAGCAGAACGAACTTCTGTCAGCCAAGACTCAAAAAGAACAGAACCTGCAAGCGGTTGAGCAGAAGAAGAAATCCCTGCAGGGCATGAAGGAAAGCGCACAGACACAAGTCGCCTTCCTCAACAAGAACATCGCCACCGTGCAGCAGCAGATACAGGACTACAAGAAGAAGGAACAAGCCCTCAATGCCGAGATTGACCGCATCATCCAAGCCGAGATAGAGGCTCAGCGACGTGCCGAAGCAGAGCGTAAGCGCAAGGCAGAGGAAGCCCGAAAGAAAGCCGAAGCGGAGGCACGCGAGAAAGCCCGCAAACTGGCAGAAGCTAAAGCAGCCGCTGAGAAAGCTCGTAAGGCTGCTGAAGCTGCTGAAGCCGCCAAACGTGCTGCCAAGACCGCTGCCGAGAAGGAAGCTGCCCGCAAGGCTGCTGAGAAGGCAAATGCTGATGCCAAGGCTGCCGATGCCAATGTGAAGGTGGCAGCTAAGGAAGAGAAGGTGGAACGTGAGAAATACGAGGCATGGAAGAGCAACGATGCGGGTGCTGATGCCAAACTCTCCAACAACTTCGCAGGCAACAAAGGTCGTCTTCCTATGCCTATCACAGGCAGTTACAGCGTGGTGGGCCACTACGGCAACTACTCCGTGGCAGGACTCCGCAACGTCACCCTCGACAACAAGGGCATCGACATCCGTGGTCAGCAAGGTTGTGCCGCCCGTGCCGTCTTCAATGGCACTGTCAGCTCCGTCTTCCAGTATGGCGGCTCCTACATCGTCATGCTCCGTCACGGCTCCTACATTTCCGTCTATTCAGGTCTCTCTTCTGTATCTGTCCGCAAAGGTCAGACCGTCAAGACCAAAGACACCCTCGGAGCCATCGGACAAGACTCCGATGGACGTTACATCCTCCACTTCCAACTCCGTCAGGAAAGTGCTCGCCTCAACCCCGAACAATGGGTGAGGTAACCTGATTGACAGCTATTGGAGACTTATCCAAACTTATATTTTCGCGTTTTTCGTGGTTAAAGTTAATTGGTTAAAAGGTTAATCCCGCAAATTGTGGTTTGGGGGATAGTTTATAGGGGGGAATATAGGAGGGTTTTTAAATTTAAATTATTATTATTATAATTATATTATTATTATAGCACTCTTCATTGTGCAGAAATCAAATTAACCAATTAACCAATTAACTTTAACCTTTTTGTGCTGCACTGTCGTCACCCTCACTCGCACTTGCAAGTGTATTCCACAAACGAGTGTAAGTGTTGCTAACAAACGAACGTAAGTCTTGCCCACAAACAAGTTGCAAGTTGGAGAATATTCTCGGATTTATGTCAAAAATCGAGAATATTCTCGTTTTTTTCGATTTATCGAGAATAATATTGCCACCACTATTTTGTGCCGTAACTTTGCAGCAGATTCATGAATGAGCGTTCTTTGACAGTTGGGTTATTTTGTCAGTTTACCTTGACGGTGACTTGCGAGGGGAACATATAGCGGAGGTCGCTACGTTGTGCGAGGGTGGTTTGCAAGTTAGTGAGGGTGCGGGGGAGTTTGCCTTTGAAGAGGGTTTTTCCGTTGTGCCGGATGGTGATGGGTTTGTCGAGGTTCACCATCTGGTCGTTGAAGTGGAGGGTGAGTTGGTTGTAGTCGCACTGCTGGATGTTGACGGTGTTGCCTTGGAGGGTGAGGCGCACGGTCTTGCCACGCTGGAGCTGGTCAGCCGGGGCGCTGAGCCAGTAGAAGTGGGGATGAGTGACTTCTTCTTGCCGCCAGACAATGCGAGTGGGGTAGGGGTTGCGCTGATGGCGCTGCAACCAAGGAAGGGCGGCTGCATCGGCAAGGTCCATCCAGTGGGGTTTGCCGGCAACGATGTGGGTTTCGTGGATGTAGCCGTCGGGGTCTTGGGTTTGGAGGGAGTCGAGTTCCATTCCTCGCTGAGCACATTCGCGGTTGCGGTTGTAAGCGTCATCGAGGGCACCGCACCACACCATGAAGGGGGTGTTGCGGAGGTTGAGCAGGGAAACATCGCCAGGGTGTCCTGCCATCATGGATGCTCCTGCCCATGTGTCTGCCATGCGAGGGCCCATGCGCCACACACCGTCGCCTCCTGCGGAGTAGCCGATGAGATAGACTTTATCAGGGTTGACATCGAGGTAGGCTACGCACATCTGGATGAGTGCGGCGTAGAAAGAGTCGAGGTCGGGCTTGAACCACATGTCCCAGTCGTCGTAGGGGGCACGGGGAACAAGGTAGATGCTGTTGATGGGTTGATAGAGCCGTTTCTGGTTCTCCCACTGACTGTCGTTGAGCTGGGAGGGTGCATTGCCTCCTCCGTGCAGGGAGATGAAGAGGCTGTAACCATCGGATGGTTTGGTGCCGAAAGTGGTGTGCCAGAAGGGCATGATTTTGCTGCCGATGATGAGGTGCTGGTTTTGCCAAGCTTGGCGATAGCGTGTCTTGGTGTCGGCAAGCCATTGGGTGGCAAGAGCTTGTGCTTCCTGCTTCGCTTGAGCCTTGGTGAGGTTTTGTGCGGTGAGCGGAAGGGAGATGAGGGTGAAGAGGAGAATGAGAAGGTTGGTCATGGTTTATTCTTCTACGCCTGTGGCTTTTCCTTTGATGGTGAGTTCGATGCCGTCAGGCTTGATTTGGATGAGTTCACGTTTGAGGAGGTCGCCCACTGCCTGCTTGAAGACTTTCTTGCTGACACCGAACATGGCGTAGATTTCTTCGGCAGGGGATTTGTCGTGATAGGGAGTAAAACCCTTCTCGGTGAGTTTGAGATGTTCGAAGAGACGGGCGGAAAAGTCACCGATGAGGACACGACGGTCGGGAGTTGATAGTTGACAGTTGAAAGTTGAAAGTTGAGAGTTAGGCGTTGAGAGTTTTTCGCTGATGGCTTTCTGGAACTTTTCAATCTTGCTGGAGCAGACGATGCGGTAGGTCTTGTCGTCGATGTAGCAATAGACTTGGTAGCGTTTGCCACGTTGCATGCGCACTTTCTGTTCGCGGAAGGGACAGAAGAGGTCCTTCATCAAGCCCCAGTTGAGATAGGCACCATATTCGTTCGTCCATGTGCATTCGAGATAGGCGAACTGTCCCACTTCGATGAGGGGGTGTTCGGTGGTGGCGATGAGGCGTTCCTCTTGGTCGAGATAGAGGAAGACGTCGAGAATGTCGCCCACTTTGGTGCCTTGGGGCACATAGCGCTTGGGCAACAGGATGTCGCCAATGTCGCCCCCTTCGAGATAGACACCGTGGTCTTTCTCACGCAATACTTTCAGTTGGTTTCTCTTGCCCAGTTGTAAATTATTCATGTCTTATATTTGGGGAGTTAAAGGAGTAAGAAGTTATCGCTACGCTCGAAGTTAGAGACAAATGTTATGCTATTGATATGGTATCGTCGTTAACTTCATTAACTTCGATAACTTCTTTCACTTCGTCTATTTGTCCATCCTTGATGTGAATGGTCCTGTCTGTGATTTGCGAGAGTGTCTCGTCGTGGGTGACGATGACGAAGGTCTGTCCGAACTTGTCGCGCAAGTCAAAGAAGAGTTGGTGCAGTTCTTCCTTGTGCTTGGAGTCGAGGGAACCTGAGGGTTCGTCGGCAAGGATGATGGAGGGGTTGTTGATGAGGGCACGTGCCACTGCCACCCGCTGCTTTTCTCCTCCAGAGAGTTCGGAGGGTTTGTGGTGGATGCGCTCGCTGAGGTTGAGGTAGTCGAGCAGTTCCTTGGCACGCGCTTCTGTCTGCTTCTTGTTCTTGCCGGCTATGAGGGCAGGGATGCAGACGTTTTCGAGTGCAGTGAACTCGGGAAGGAGTTGGTGGAACTGGAAGACAAAGCCGAGGTGCTGATTGCGGAAACGGGCAATGTCTTTATCTTTGAGACGTGTGACGTCGATGCCATCGATGGTGACGGAACCACAGTCGGGTGTGTCGAGGGTGCCCATGATCTGCAGAAGGGTGGTCTTTCCTGCTCCTGATGGACCGACGATGCTGACCACCTCGCCCTTGCCGATGTGGAGGTCGATGCCTTTGAGCACTTGGAGCGTGCCGAAGGACTTGGTGATGTTGTGAAGTTGTATCATAAGCTTATTGAATGCATAATTCGTAATGTTGAGAGGTGGAAGTTGAGAGTGAAAAACTAAAAGTGAAAAATACAAGTAACCTCCATTCGGGATGTTTGCCATCAGGGGGCAAGGTATCTTTTACTTTTAGTTTTTTACTTTTAGTTTTTAGTTTTTTCATTTTCCTCCTCATCCCATTTCTCCTATCCACTTGCTGAGCCAGCGACCTACACGGGTGCTGCCAGAGTTGGCTTCGTAGCGGTGTGGGTCGGTGAAGGCATGCCGCTCGTTGCTCTCCTCCTGCTGGTCGGGATAGATGAGCATGAGGCTTGTGCCGGCAAAGTCGGTTTGGAGCTGGTGGGGCAGTTTGGCAAAGGAACTCTGGTAGGAGATGCTGCCCTTGCGTGCTGTGACCACCACGAGCAGATGGTCGTGGTTGAGTTCGTGGCGGAGAGCAGGGAAGTCGTTCCACGAGTAGAGCAGTTCGTAGTCGTCGCGCACGCTCTTGTGACGGTCGCGCATGTAGCGCATGATGAGGTTGCCTGTGGCTTCTGTAGCATAGAAGTCCATCTGGCATCCGAGGTCTTCTGCCATACGGGCAATACGGTTAATCCATCGGTAGAAGCCTTTTTCGTATTCGGCCTTTTCGGGCACTGCCACCACAATCTTGCGGATGGTGTTGGCTGGGATGTGCATGTCTACGATGATGAGCTGGCGCGACATATTGTCGATGAGGCCTTGTGCAAAAAGTCCGAGGAAGGAGTCGCCTTCGTGGCGCTTGCGATGCATGCCAATGAGCAGTTCGCTGGCATCGTTCTCTCGCAGGGCATGAATGGTGGCTGTGACGAAATTGACAGCCAGACGTGTCTGTGTTTGCATGGGCACATCGGCAGCAGAGGCAAGGCGTGTGGCCATCTGCAAGCACTCACGGCTGTGTGCCTGTGTCTTGTCGCTGAGGTCGGCATCGTTGATAATGTTCAGACAGATCAGTCCACGATTCAGTTGACGGTTGCGCATCATGAAGGCGGTGGACATCAACGTGTCGATATTGCTTGGCTCATTGACAGGAATGAGAATCTTCTCGTCGTCGAGAGCTGTACTGTCTCGTCGCTGCTTCTTGTTGTCTCCGTCGCCTTGCATCTTGAGTTTCTTGGCTGCCTGGTCGGTGGCGATGGAGGAGATGATGCAGGAGATGAGTATCATCATGACCACACCGTCCAACACGGCATTGTTCATGAGAGGAACACCAGGGGTGGTTTCGAGGTTGACACCCACCATCACCATTGCCAAGGCACCAGCGGCGTGTGCTTCGGTGAGACCAAACATCATCACACCTTCCGTGTGGTTCATGCGGAAGAGTTTGCGGCTGATGAAGGAGGCGAGGAGTTTGGAGAGGGTGCCTGCCACCACCATGATGAGCACCACCACGGCTGCCTTGCCTTCACGGAACATCGGGGCAACATTGACCAACATGCCCACACCTATCAAGAAGTATGGGATGAAGAGGGCATTGCCGATGAACTCGATGCGGTTCATCAATGGGGAGGTGTTGGGCACAAAGCGGTTGAGCACCAAACCTGCCAGGAAGGCTCCAAAGATGCCCTCCAACCCGCAGAACTCTGCGGTGGCTGCTGCAAGGAACACCACTGCGAGGGTGAAGGTGAACTGTATGACGGGGTCGCTGAATTTTCGGAAAAAGGCACGGATGAGGCGTGGTAGCAGGAAGAACATGCCGACGATGAAGAGGGTGAACTTCACGGTAAAGAGAGCCCAAAACCAGAAGCCACCTGTTCCCTTGATGGTGCCGGAGATGCCTGCCAAGAAGAGCAGGGCGGAAAGGAGTGCCACCATCGTGGCGGCAATGGAGATGGTCACGGAGGGTGATTTGCTCAGTCCGTAACGCCCGACAATGGGGTATGCCACCAATGTATGGGAGGCGAAGATGCATGCCAAAAGCAGGGATGCTGGAATGCTGTAGTCGAGGAAGTAATAACCTGCCAGAAAACCGAAACCGAAAGGTATCACGGTGGTGATGAAACCAAAGATGAAGCCCTTGTTGCGGTTTTGTTTCAGATTTTGCAAGTCCATCTCCAGACCTGCCAAGAACATGATGTAGTAGATGCCCACCTTGCCGAACAGCTCGAACGATGCGTCTCTTGCAAGGAGATTGAAGCCGTGTTCGCCAATCAGCACACCTGCCAAAATCATTCCGATGAGATGCGGAATGCGTAGTTTGCTGAATATCATGGGGGCAAACAAGATCACACAAAGCACAAGGAAGAAGATCCAAGTAGGGTCGGTGATGGGCAGATATGTGGTAATTGCGTCCAAAATGAAAATTTTTGCAAAGGTACGGAAAAAGTTAAAAACTAAAAACTAAAAGTGAAAAGTAATAGTATCTTTTGTCAATATGGGGGTCTTGTTACTTAAACTTTTAGTTTTTAGTTTTTAGTTTTTAGTTTTTTTCCTAACTTTGCAGCGTTTTTGAAAAATGAATATTTTTTTCCAATCAATAAGGTAATAAGATGAAAGTAGCAATCGTCGGTGCCAGTGGTGCCGTAGGACAGGAATTCCTTCGTGTTCTTGATGAGAGAAATTTCCCAATTGACGAACTCGTGCTTTTCGGCTCAACTCGCAGTGCCGGAAGGAAATATACTTTCCGTGGCAAGGAGTATGAAGTACAGCTTCTTAAGCATGGTGACGACTTCAAGGGCGTGGACATCGCCTTCACGTCGGCTGGTGCTGGCACTTCAAAGGAGTTTGCTGAGGACATCACGAAGTTTGGTGCTGTGATGATTGACAACTCCAGCGCGTTCCGCATGGACGACGATGTGCCATTGGTGGTGCCTGAGTGCAATGCGGAGGATGCACTGACCCGTCCTCGTGGCATCATTGCCAACCCAAACTGCACCACCATCATGATGGTGGTTGTGCTCAAGCCCATCGAGAAACTGAGCCACATTCAGCGCATCCACGTGGCAAGCTATCAGAGCGCTTCTGGTGCTGGCGCCGCTGCGATGGCAGAGTTGCAGCAGCAGTATAAGGAACTGGTGGAAGGCAAGGAGCCTACCGTGAATAAGTTCGCTTATCAGTTGGCATACAATGTAATTCCTCAGATTGATGTGTTTCAGGATAATGGTTACACGAAGGAGGAAATGAAGATGTTCAATGAGACACGCAAGATTATGCACACCGACGCGAAGTGCTCTGCTATGTGTGTACGCATCTCTTCTCTCCGTGCTCACTCAGAGGCTGTGTGGGTGGAGACTGAGAAGCCTATCTCTGTGGAAGATGCACAAAAGGCCATCGCTGCTGCTGACGGCGTAACACTCATTGACGATCCTAAGAATCAGAAGTATCCTATGCCTCTCTTCACAGCCGGTAAGGATGACGTGTATGTAGGTCGTGTTCGCAAAGACCTCGCCAATGAGAATGGTCTCACTTTCTGGCTCTCAGGCGACCAGATTAAGAAGGGTGCAGCACTGAATGCTGTGCAGATTGCTGAATACCTGATCAAGGTAGGCAATGTGAAATAAGCGAAAAACTAACAACAATAGTAAAAAGTATAGGTTACCTATCATGCAGGATATTAGAATCCTGTTTGCAGAGGTAACCTATACTTTTTAGTTTTTTTCTTTTAATATTTTAGTGCCAAGTGGTGTCCTTATCTTTCTTATATTTATAGATGCGCACTAATTTGATGTCGAAGATAAGGGTGGAGTAGTCGGGTACCATGCTGGACGGGTTTACCTTGGGGTTGTAACCCAGATAGTAAGGCACAACAACCTTCCAGCGATCACCTTCCACCATGTGCATCACAGCAGTGGAGAAACCTGTGATGATACTGTTGGTGACAGGCATCAACTTGGGCACGTCAGTCTCCTCGTTGAACGTGTAAGTGCTGTAACTCTTGTCGAAGACATTACCCTGCGTGTATGACATGGAAGGAATGAGACGTCCCAAGTAGTGAACACGAACGGAGTCGTTATTTTCGGGAAGTTTGTCACCAGTTCCTTTCTCCAACTTCTGCACGTAAATGTAGTAGTTGCTGTTCAAGTCGGGGCGTGGTTCTCGTGTGTTGAGGTTGTAAGCAATGATTTTTATCCAACCGTCACGTCCTGCATCGGCAAGTGAAGCGATGGAATCCACGTAGTGCTGATTCCTTGCCTGCCAGTTGTCATACTCGCCCACCTCGTCTTTCTCGCTACATGAAGCCAGAAAAATGAGGGCGGCGAATAAGGGTAGAATATGAAATAATTTCTTCATTTGTTATCTACTACAAAGTTTATCAAGGGGCTGGTCCGCATGACAATAATCGCCCAGCGCGTGGGCTGGTGGCTAGTTACTTCAAGTTCTTCAGGAGGCTGGTGATGGTCACTTGGTCTTCGATGATGCCACGCAAGTCGGCGATGTTGACACGCTCCTGCTTCATCGTGTCGCGATAGCGCAGGGTCACGGTGTTGTCCTCCAATGTCTGGTTATCGACAGTCACGCAGAAAGGAGTACCGATGGCATCCTGACGACGGTAACGCTTACCAATCTGATCCTTCTCCTCGTACTTGCAGTTGAAGTGGAACTTCAGACCGTCAATGATTTCACGAGCTTTCTCAGGCAGACCGTCTTTCTTGGTGAGTGGGAACACAGCCAACTTGACAGGAGCCAACGCTGCTGGCAGACGGAGCACCACGCGGGTGTCGCCACCTTCGAGCTGCTCTTCGCAGTAACTGTGGCACATCACCGAGAGGAACATACGATCGACACCAATCGAAGTCTCAATGACGTATGGCGTGTATGAAGTGTTGTCCTCGGGGTCGAAATACTCAATCTTCTTGCCACTGTACTTGGCATGCTGAGAAAGGTCGAAGTTCGTGCGTGAGTGGATGCCCTCCACCTCCTTGAAACCGAAAGGCATCTTGAACTCAATGTCGGTGGCCGCATTGGCATAGTGAGCCAACTTGTCGTGGTCGTGGAAGCGGTAGTTCTCCGCACCGAAGCCCAGCGCCTGATGCCAAGCCATGCGACGCTTTTTCCACTCCTCAAACCACTGGAGTTCAGTGCCGGGCTTCACGAAGAACTGCATCTCCATCTGCTCAAACTCCCTCATGCGGAAGATGAACTGACGCGCCACAATCTCATTGCGGAACGCCTTGCCAATCTGGGCAATGCCAAACGGAATCTTCATGCGCCCCGTCTTCTGCACATTCAGATAGTTCACAAAGATACCCTGAGCCGTTTCAGGACGCAGGTAGATGGTTGATGCACCTTCGGCGGCAGCACCCATCTCCGTCTTGAACATGAGGTTGAACTGGCGCACATCTGTCCAGTTTCTTGTGCCACTGATGGGGCAAACGATACCCTCATCCAGAATAATCTGCTTCAGACCCTCCAAGTCGATGCCGCCTTCTGCGTTCATCACCTCCTGATAACGCTGGTGCAGGGCATCACGCTTAGCCTGCTCCTCCAGCACACGGGCGGAAGTGGCACGATACTGAGCCTCGTCGAAAGCATCGCCAAAACGCTTGCGTGCCTTGGCTACTTCCTTTTCAATCTTCTCGTCATACTTCGCAATTTGGTCCTCGATGAGCACATCCGCGCGATAACGCTTCTTCGAATCACGGTTGTCGATGAGCGGGTCGTTGAACGCATCCACGTGACCCGAAGCCTTCCAGATGGTCGGGTGCATGAAGATGGCAGAGTCGATGCCCACGATGTTCTCATGCAGCAACACCATATACTGCCACCAATACTGTTTGATATTATTCTTCAACTCCACGCCGTTCTGACCGTAGTCATACACGGCGCCCAGTCCGTCATAAATCTCTGATGAAGGGAACACGAAACCGTACTCCTTGCAGTGGCTCACCACCTTCTTGAAAATGTCTTCTTGCTGTGCCATTATGTTTATTGTTTTTTATATTGTCTGTCTCATGGGAAATGCGCCCAACGCGTGGGTCGGGTGCAAAGTTACAACTTTCTGCCCAAAAAGACACGTCTTTGTGCCTAAAATAATGTGAAAGAGGCGAAAAAAGAGGGTTCGTGTGGGTTCTTGGCTTGGGATGGGAACGAATAATCATTCCTGATTGATAATAATTTTTCTTCCCAATCGTCTTGACAGTGAAGGGGATGTAGGTGTGACCTCGTTGCTGAGGGTGTAGCCGGAAGTGGAGACGGTGTGCTTGCTAACAGGGTGAGGAAACTCTTCATGGATGGAGTTTGGGGGTGATAAAAGAAGAGCCAGCGACTTTCACAAGTGGCTGACTCCTTGGTTAATCTTTAATTACTAACTAATCTTTAATTATTAATTATTGCATCTCTCAGTGGAAATGCACCGTTACCCTCTGGTGGGGGTTGTCTGTGTCAACAATTGAGGCTCTTCTGGCGCCTTCTTGCAGGGATAGTCCATACACTACGGTGAACTGCGAAACGTCCACGCTGTCTTTCGTTTGGGCAGAGCCACAAAGGGCTGCTATCCCTGTGAGCAGGGACAGAAAAAGTCTTTTCATGTTGCTGAATGTATAAAGATGAAAATTGATGAATAATTTTTTTTTATTTCACGCCATAGACCTCTTTCACGATGTGCCACTTGTCGTGCAGGTCAGTGCCGTCGAGGCTTTCGGGCAGTTGGTCGAACAGCCATCGCCAGTCGTACTGCGGATGCTTCTGTTTCTGCTGCTGTGCCCATTCACGATATTGCTGGTCGGTCCAATGCTGGATGGGAAGGTCTTTGACCAGTTCGTAGTCCTTGATGCCCATCTCGTCCATCATGCGGACGGCGCGGTCGATGTACTTCTGTGGCGTTTCGGTGCTGGCATAGATGTAGGCTTTGTAGCCGAGACGGTGGCAGCCGCGTTCCATCTCCTTGCGGACACTCCAGCCCCATGGGGTCTCGTCCCAGTCGGTGATGCTGTAGTGCTGCCAGTCGCCCGCCTTTGCCTTCTTGTCGATGATGCCCAGCATGCCGTTGGGGAAGAGGAAAAGGGTCTGGGTGCGTGGCGCATTGCCTGTCAC
>Ga0310697_10004031_pt1 | contig 14630 bp, 12 predicted proteins | sample 172DNAGHGlowgp2_FD_203883 | JGI IMG/M metagenome (GOLD analysis project Ga0310697, IMG submission 203883) | Sheep rumen microbial communities from Palmerston North, Manawatu-Wanganui, New Zealand - 1728 DNA GHGlow gp2 (v2) (version 2) | ecosystem: Host-associated > Mammals > Digestive system >...
ATCTTGCCCGTCTTCAGGTTGATGCTCTCATAGAGGCTGGGCAGGTCGTTTCCCATCTCATTGGTAGAGATGCCCCACGTCACCAGGTCGGCCTTTACCTCGCGCTCGGCCAGTCCCTTCACAGTCACTTTGCGGTCTTTGTTCGAGAAATTATCGATGCCGCACTTGATACTCCAGCCCATCACCATCAGTCCTGCCGACAGGATGACTGCTTCAAATACTCTGTTCATGCTGTAATTCAGTATTAATTGTTCATAAATCGGGCGCAAATTAACGAACATTTCTGCTATCAGCCAAACATTTATGATTAATAATATTTAATCACCCGTGTTTTTGCCTTTTTTAGCCTCTGATGAAAATATATTACGAAAATCGTTGCTTCGTTTCGAATTATTTTGTATCTTTGCGGCAACATAGCCAAAACTAAGATATGAAGAAACTTTTGACATTATTGGCATTCGTCCTGATGGGGACGACCGCCATGCAAGCACAAGGGAAGAAATACGAGGCACATGCCATCGGGTTCTACAATCTGGAAAACTTATTCGACACCTGCCACGACGAGGGCAAGAATGACTATCAGTACCTGCCCGACGGCACCAACAAGTGGAACGGACTGAAATACCGCCACAAGCTGAGCAACATGGCACGTGTGCTCGGAGAGATGGGTACCGACGTGGTGCCCTACGGATGTGTGGCCATCGGTGTGAGCGAGGTGGAAAACGCGCGCTGCCTGACTGACCTGTGCAACCAGGAGCCGCTGAAGAAGCGCGGATTCAAGTTCGTACACATCGAGGGACCCGACAGCCGCGGCGTCGACTGCGGCCTGCTCTACAACCCGACCTACTTCACAGTGCTCAATACCACGCTCGTACCTTATATATATAAACTGCCGGAAGACTCCGCCCGCAATACCCGCGGATTCCTCACCGTCAGCGGAACCCTGTCGGGTGAGCACGTGGCCATCATCGTCAACCACCTGCCGTCACGCTTCGCCAGCTCGTTCTACCGTGAAGAGGGAGGCTCGCAGATACGCGCCGTGAAAGACTCGCTGCTGAAAGACGACCCCAACGTGAAGATTCTGGTCATGGGCGACATGAACGACGACCCGCAAGACAAGTCGATGGCAGTGGCACTTGGCGCCAAGCGCAAAGTAAAGGACGTGAAGGAGAACGACCTGTGGAATCCCTGGTGGGACGTTCTGGCCAACGGTTCGGGAACACTCCAGTACGACGGTGCCTGGAACCTCTTCGACCAGATCATCCTCTCCCACTCGCTGCTCGACCCCAAGAGCTTCAAAGACAACAAGGTAGACGCCAAGAAGATAGAATGCAAGACGCTGAAATACTTCAAGCACCAGATTTTCCGTCGTGACTACCTGTTCCAGAAAGAAGGCAAGTACAAGGGCAACACCCTGCGCACCCATGCCGGAGGTGCATGGCTCGACGGCTATAGCGACCACCTGCCCACCGTGGTCTATCTGATGAAAGAAAAGAAATAACAGCAAGGTGACAGAGTCGCATCCCTTCACTCCCTTCCTGCCGCAAGGGGCCCGCATCCTCATGCTGGGCACTTTCCCGCCTGCCGAGAAGCGATGGGCCATGAGATTCTATTACCCTAACTTCACCAACGACATGTGGCGCATCGTGGGGCTACACTTCTTCGGAGACAAACAGCACTTCGTCGACAACCAGCACAAGGGCTACAGGCAGGCAGAACTGGAGGCGTTCCTCACCGAGAAGGGCATTGCCCTCTACGACACCTGCACCCGCATCGTGCGCACCAAGAACACGGCCTCCGACAAAGACCTGGAAGTGGTGGAGCAGACCGACATCGCGCAAATGCTCAGACAGCTGCCACACTGCACGATCATCGCCACGGCAGGCACACTGGCCACGGCACTCTGTGCAGGCCAGTTCGGCATAGAGCCACCGAAGGTAGGCGCATATACGGCATTCAGCTTCGAAAGCCGCCCGATGCGGCTCTACCGCATGCCAAGTTCTTCCCGTGCCTATCCCATGGCCATTGAGAAGAAAGCCGAATACTACCGCGCTATTTTTGAGCAACTATGAAACTGTAAATCGTAAAACGTCAAATTATAAATCAGAATGACTATCATCGGAATTGCTGGCGGAACAGGCTCTGGAAAGACCACCGTCGTGAAGAAAATAGCAGCCGCACTGCCCCCGCACTGCGCGGCGGTGATGCCTCTCGACTCGTACTACAACGACACTACAGGCATGACAGAAGAGGAACGGAAGGCCATCAACTTCGACCATCCTGATGCCTTCGACTGGAAACTTCTCACGGAACATATCAAGAAGCTACGTGCAGGCGAAGCCATCGAGCAGCCCACCTACTCGTATGTGCTGTCCAACCGCCTGCCGGAGACCGTCCATGTAGAGCCCAAGCCCGTCATCATCCTCGAAGGCATCATGACCCTTCACTACAAGAAACTGCGCGACATGATGGACTTGAAGATCTTCGTCGACACCGATGCCGATGTCCGACTCATCCGCAACATCCGTCGCGATGTCGTAGAGCGCGGCCGTACCGTCGCCATGGTGCTCGACCGCTACGAGAAGGTGCTGAAGCCCATGCATGAGCAGTTCATCGAACCTACCAAGAAGTTTGCCGATCTCATCATCCCTTCGGGCGGAGACAACAAAACCGGCATCCATATTCTGAGAACCTATATTGAGGGTATCGTCACGGGAGTGTAACGAACCCTCCTGCGTGTTCACCGCTCAACTCGTTCATTGAACTAATCATTCGCTATCTCAGAAAGGGGAAATACAAGGCAAAAAGGCAGACACCGTTAGGCATCTGCCTTCTTCTTTGATGTCAATAACTGAGAAGCTGAAGAATGGCTGCTATTTGCAAAAAAAGAAGCAAAATATAGCTCATGGGACAAAATCGAAATGAGTTGATATAATATCTACAGCCTATTTCCAGGAAAAGCACGAACTTTGCATCGTCAAAACAAAAAGAAGAAAGAAACCAATAATCAAATTCATCATCATGAAAAGGCTATTTTTCGCATTTGCCATCTGTTGCGGAATTCTGTCAGCAGCTGCGCAGCAGGGAAAGTTCTGTATGGCCAAGGACGGCATGACAGCAAAGGTTGTCGTTGACGGACAAGACTGGAAAGGTGTAATCCGTGCTGCTGAGGATTTAAGAGAGGATCTCAGAAAGGTGACAGGAAACACGCAGGAAAGCCCTCAACAGGAAATCGTAGTCGGTACGATTGGCAAAAGCAAACTGATAGACAAGCTGGTAAAGCAGAAAAAGCTCGACGTGAGTAAGGTGCGCGGCCAATGGGAGTCGTTCGTTATCGATGTGGTAGACAACCGTCTCGTGGTGGCTGGCAGTGACAAGCGCGGCACCATCTACGGCATCTACGAGATCAGCCAGCGCATCGGTGTGTCGCCCTGGTACTGGTGGGCAGACGTGCCCGTGCAGCATCAGGATGAGGTATACTGGGAAAGCGGACGGTTCGTGCAGCCTTCACCAAAGGTGAAATACCGCGGCATCTTCATCAACGACGAGTGGCCGTCGTTCGGCGAATGGGCAACGGAACACTTCGGCGGTGTGAACTCGAAGATGTATGCTCACATGTTTGAGTTGTTGCTGCGCCTGAAAGCCAACTACCTGTGGCCGGCAATGTGGGCGACTGCCTTCAACGAGGATGATCCGCTGACACCACAGGTGGCCGATGAATACGGCATCGTGATGGGTACGTCGCACCACGAGCCCATGATGCGGTCGCATCAGGAATACTTGCACCGCAAGGAGACGGTCGGCCCATGGGACTATGCCACGAACAAAGAACGCATCGACCAGTTCTTCATGGAAGGCATGCAGCGCAACAAGGACTATGACAACCTTATCACCATCGGCATGCGTGGCGACGGCGACGTGGCAATGGGTAAGGGCAACGACGAGGACAACATGAAGACATTGCAAGAGGTCATCAAGGGTCAACGCTCTATCATCAAAAAAATATATGGACGTGAAGATGCCGTGCCACAGCTCTGGGCCATCTTCACCGAGGTGCAACGCTATTACGATGCAGGCTTCACCGTGCCCGACGACGTGACACTGTTGTTATGCGACAACAACTGGGGCTACATCCGACGCATCGGCCGCGGTTTCGAACGGAAACGCAAGGGCGGGCTCGGTCTCTACTATCATATCGACATGAACGGTGGCCCATGGAACGACCGTTGGGTGAATACCACTACCATCCCCAAACTGCGCGAGCAGCTGAACCTTGCCTACCAAACGGGACTTGACCGCATCTGGATTATCAACGTGGGCGACCTGAAGCCAAAGGAGGTTCCCATCGATTTCATCATGCACTATGCATGGAACCCTGAGGCCATCAAGGCTGGCGACGAACAGGCGTGGCTGGAACGGTTCTGCGGTTCTGTCTTTGGCTCCTCCCCCTATCGGGGAGAACGAGGAGGACTTGCCAAAGAGTGTGCCGACCTCATTGCCAAATACACCAAATATAACCTCTGGCGCAAGGCCGAGGCTCAGGTACCAGGCATCTTCAATTGTGAGGAAATGAACCAGACAGACAGTCTCTGGCTCTCATTGACTGCCCGTGCCGAAGCATTGCGCACGAAGATTCCTGCCGAAGCACAGGATGCCTACTACCAGTTGGTCTATTATCCCGTAGTGGCCAGTGCCGGCGTGGCCATGCTCTATAATGCCGCCACCCGTGGCAATAAGCCACTCGTTGGTCAGCTGATGGCCCGCGACCAGCAGCTCAGCGACTACTATCATCAGGTGGCAGGCGGTAAATGGAGCGAGATGATGCAGGACAAGCATATCGGCTATACCAAATGGTCAATGCCCGACAAGAACATCGACCCTATGACGTTGGGGTTCGACGTCAGTCATTTATCAACGGGAAAAACGGCAACCACAAATGAATACGCTATACCCGCCCATCGGTATAGTCGCAAAACTGAGGGACAAGGAGCCTCATGGATGTTCCTGCCTGACCTCGGACGTGGCGAAGGCTGTATGGGCAGTAGCAATGTGCTCACTCAGAACAGCGGTGCCGTTCTGGAATACGACATCTATCTTCAAGCCTCAAGCACCGACACCCAAACCTCAACTCATACTCTCGCTATCGGCATTCTGCCCACACAAGACATCAATCCTTCCCGTGGGCTTCGCTTAGGCCTACAGATCGATGACCAGCCCGTACAGACCATCGATGCCCGCCAAGGCCTCGTTGACACCTTCCAGGAATATACGCCTCAGAATCTTGGCCGTTCAAAAATGCTGAAGCCTCTACCTCCACGCAGTCGCCTCGCCCTTAGCGGTTTCTGGAAAGGCAGGCAGCTGCCTCGCCGTGACGAGGTCTTCGACAATCTCCGATGGCTTGAAGTAAAATGCAACAACGTCACAACGGGCAAACATACGCTGAAACTGATCATGATTGACCCGGAAATTGTCATTGAGCAAATCGTGATTAATCCCGACAACAATCACTACAGCTATTTCGGGCAGCAGTCAATGTTGCCATAAGCAGGCCTCGTACTGCAAAAGTACAAGCCATCAAGTCAGATCAGAATAAGTCATGTACACAGTGTACGTGACTTATTCGCTCTGTGCAGAGGAGTCATTGTCAACCACAATGACCGCATTTTCCTTCTTCAATTGTGCATACTGCTCCTCCCAACGGCGCTTGGCAAAATAGAACAGTATCGCATTGACAGCCTCAACAATACCGTAGAACAGCGAAATCCAACCCAAGAAGTACATAGCCGTAGACAGGGGTGACATCGGCTTCAGCGTGACATACAGTCCTGCCAAAAGTATCAGTGACGGACAGGTAAAGTAACCCAACGACACCTTCCCATAGCGACGAGCGGCAATGATGGCCAAAAACTGACCGACAGCACCCAACACCAGCACCGCCCCAATCACATACATCAGGAACGAGACAAATGTAGCGGGCATCAATGCCAGAATTCCGCCGAGAATCATACTGCCAATGCCCACGATGGGATAATCAGGCTTCTGTCCGGTCACCAGCCGGCCTTCGGCATCATAAATCTTATATTCGCTCAAATGGCGACTCGTATACCAATAGCTAAGCACCGAAAACAGTCCCGACAGCAGGAACAGCACTCCGATGGCGACGATGATGCCCGTCACCATATTGTCAGGATACTTGATAAGCAACACACCGACAGCAATAGCCACCAGGGCACGGAAAATGGAACTCTGTAAGTTTCTCATATCACATTTATATTAAAGATTCTGCCGGCAAAATTACGAAAAAACAATGGAATTATTGTACTTTTGCAGTCAAAAACAGCAGAATACGATTGTCTTCCTGCTGAAAACCGTCTAAAAAACAACAAAAGAATGACCATCTTATACCTTGTCCGCCACGGCGAGACCATCGACAATGCCGCCCAACTAATGCAAGGCCAGACGCAGGGAGAGCTGAACGAAACCGGCATCCGTCAGGCACACGAACTGGCGTTACGCCTCAAGGACGAGCCCATCGATGCCTTTGTGGCCAGCGACCTGAAGCGAGCCATCGACACCTGCCGCATTCTTGCCGAGCCGCACGGCCTCGACCTCTTCACCACCCCCCTGCTCCGCGAGCGCGACTGGGGCAGTTTCACGGGGCAGTACATCCCCGGTCTCAAGGGAAAGACATGGCCAACCGACATCGAACCCATAGAGACCCTGCTGAAACGGAGCCGCCAGTTTCTGCAGCTCATACGCCAGCGCTACCCGAACCAGACGGTGCTTGCCGTGGGACATGGCATCGTGAACAAGGCCATCCAGGCCGTCTATTGGGGAAAAGAGATGAAAGAGATAGAGCGAATGACCAACTGCGAAGTACGCATTTTGGAGCTTTAGACACGACATCGGGGCAAATGCCAATGACATTCGCCCCGATGTCTGCTTTTTCAGACGCTCAACAGCCTACCGATTAGCTGCGCCGCCTCGTGCGGCGCTTTTTTATTGCCCAACCGCCGAGCCACCTCTTCATAGCCGTCAAGCATCTCCTGACGGGCAGGACCGTCGAGGACAGCCTCCAATTCGCGTCTGATGTTGGCGATGGTGAAACTGTCAGCCACCAGTTCACGCACCACTTCGCGGTCGGCCACGAGATTGACCAGTGAGATGAAGCGCACACTGAGCACCCGTTTCCGCAGCCAACCGATCAGCCACGGCAGCGGTGTCTCATAGCACACCACCTGCGGCACCCGGAAGAGAGCCGTCTCCAAGGTGGCCGTTCCGCTGGTCACTAAGGCGGCGCGGGCATGCGAAAGCAGGGCGTAGGTCTGCTGTTTTACCACCTGTACGCGCGTTCCTTTTATATATTGCTCATAATAATCATCGTCAATGCCGGGGGCACCCGCCAACACCAGCTGATAACCATCCAGCCCGTTGCAGGCCTCAATCATGGCGGGCAGATTGTCTTTGATTTCCTGTCGGCGACTGCCTGCCAGCAGGGCAATGATGGGTTTCTCTGTGTCGAGGCCGTTCTTGCGGCAGAACTCAGCGGCAGTCTCCTGATAGTCGGCACGGAACTGTGCCACCTCGTCGGCCGTAGGATTACCCACATAGTGGATGGGATAGTGGTGTTTCTCCTCGAAGAAGGGTACCTCAAAGGGCAGGATTGAGAACAGTTCGCTGACGTCGCGCTTGATGTTCTTGATACGGTACTCCTTCCATGCCCATATCTTCGGCGAGATATAGTAATAGACGGGTATGCGGGTCTTAGCTTTCACGAACTTGGCAATGTCAAGGTTGAAACCCGGATAGTCCACGAGGATTACCACGTCGGGCTGCCAGTCGACGATGTCCTGCTTGCACATGCGCATGTTCCGCAGAATTGTCGGCAGATGCAACATCACAGGCACGAAGCCCATATAGGCCAGTTCGCGATAGTGCTTCACCAGCGTTCCGCCCTCGGCCTGCATGAGGTCGCCGCCAAAGAAGCGGAACTCGGCAGTCGCGTCTTCCGTTTTCAGTGCCCGCATCAGGTGAGAGGCATGCAGGTCGCCCGAGGCTTCGCCAGCTATCAGATAGTACTTCAATGTATGAGTTGAGAGTTAAGAGTTGAGAGTTGAGAGACTTTAGAACTGAACGTTGAGGGATGAGAGTTGAGAGACTTTAGAACTGAACGTTGAGGGATGAGAGTTGAGCGTTCTTGCTTTACAAGCCAAAGGTCGAGCGGAGAGATGAGAACGCCTCATAGGCCGTCACATCGACGTGAGTGGGCGTGATGGCCACATAGCCGTGGCGCAAAGCCCAGTTGTCGGTGTCGTCAGCTTCGGGCTCGTCGTTCTCATAGTTTCCCACCATCCAGTAGTAGTCGTAGCCACGCGGATGATGACAGGTGGCTATCTCATTGACCCACCGGCCACGGGCCATGCGACAGATGCGCACCCCTTCGAACTGAGGCTGCAGGGGGAAGTTCACGTTCAGGCACACGCCTTGGGGCAGACCTTCGCTCAGTACATGGGCGGTGATGCGCTCAATGTAAGGTCTTAATGGCTCGAAGTCGGCATCCTCTCTATGGTCACACAGTGAGAAGGCCACCGAGGGAATATACTTCATGGCTCCCTCCATGACCACGCCCATCGTGCCCGAATAGTGACTGTTCACCGATCCGTTGTCGCCGTGGTTGATGCCCCCCACGACCATGTCGGGCGTCCGCCCCTGCAGCAGTTGCGAGAGCGCCAGTTTCACACAGTCTACGGGTGTGCCGTTGCTCGACCATACGCTCACGCCCTCCTCTTCCCACTGTCTGGTGAGCCTGAGCGGGGTCGTAGCCGAGAAGGCACACGAGAAGCCGGAGCGGGCCGAATCGGGCGCACACACCAGGATGTCGGCCTGCGGTCGAAGCATGTCGACCAGACAGTTGATGCCCTTCGCCTGATAGCCGTCGTCGTTCGAGATGAGGATCAGTGGCCGTTTCGTTGTCTTTTCCATTGTGTCTTTACCTGTTTATGAAGTTGCGAAAATACGCATTTATTCCCACATTCGCCCACGGAAAGACGAATAATTAATGATTTTTATTACTATTATCAGATAAAAATTGTAATTTTGCGCTCATGATTTACCTGAACGACCGTCTTTTCGACTTCAACCTTGACGCTGCTTTAGCCCAACTGTCGCCCCAGCGGCGCACACAGGCACTGCGCTTCCGCCACGAGCTGGGGCGCCGCACGTGTGCTGCTGCCTACCTGTTGCTCTGCGAGGGACTGCAAAAGGAGTACGGCATCACCGAGCAACCTCTTTTTGAATACGGCCCACACGGCAAGCCCTTCATCGTGGGGCATCCTGACATTCACTTCAATCTGAGCCACTGTCGCGAGGCCGCCATCTGCATTGTGGACGCCCACCCCGTTGGCATTGACATCGAGTCGGTTCGCATGCCAAAGGACAGTCTCGTGAGATACACGATGAACGAAGCAGAGCAGCAGCAGATATTTACCTCCCCCACCCCCGCATTAGCCTTCACCCGTCTATGGACGATGAAGGAGGCCGCCGTGAAACGCTCTGGTCACGGTCTGCAGAACGACCTGAAAACGGTGCTGACAACGACAGACCTGCATATAGAGACCATTGAGAGTCCCGATGGCCGCTATGTCTATTCTGTCTGCCGTTGAACGCCATCGCAACACCATTTTGTAAGTACCAGATTATCAGTACGTTACAATTCAGCACAAATTAGTTTGCAATTCAGCACGAATTAGCCCGTAATTCAGGCCGAATTACGGGCTAATTGAGTATGAATTGCAAACGGGCTTAGCGCGACTTGAACTTTGCAGGTTCAGCAGGTTTCTTCAGAGCATCGGCAAAGTCCTGCGGTGAGAAGGGCACAGGGCCGCGCAAGAACTCGGGCACATTGTAGCTCTTCATCAGTTCGCGGTGATAGTTCGGGTTGTCCGACGGAAGCTCGAACGGCTTGGTGGCACGACCGTCCGCATCGACATGGGCGAAGAAGGGACGCGTATAGTTGCCATCGGTGCGCCGGCTGCTGAACACAATCCACCGGCCGCTCCGGCTCCACGTGTGATACGACTCCACGCCCTCGCTGTTCACCTCCTGCAAATTGCGCAGACTGTCGGTCTGCAGATCCATCAGCCACAGGTCAGCATCGCGGTGCCAGATGTGGAAGGTGCCCCATTCGCCCATGGCCACCAGCAGGAAGCGCCCGTCGGGCGAGACGCGTGGCAGCGTGGCACTGAGCCCCATCGAGTCGGCATCGATCACCATCTGGCGCGGGCCGAAGCTGCGCGTGGCTGCGTCGAAGGCCTTGCGGTAGATGTTGTAGCGAATCTCCTTGTAGCGGAGGATGCTCTCCGAGCTTTGCTCGATGGTATCTTTATACTCGAAATGGGCCGAGGCATAGTAGAGCCAGCGCCCGTCGGGCGACCAGCAGGGGAAAGTCTCGAACTCGGTAGAGTCGTTCTCGATGATGCTCACCTCGTTGGTCTCCGGGTCATAGAGCACGAGATCGCTCTGAGAGTCGAGCACCTCAATCTTGTCGATGTCGCGGGTGTGGAAGCTCTGCATCGTATTGTTGGTCGAGAAGGCCAAGATGTTCTGCACGGGATGCCATGCGGGATAGACACCTGCCGAGAGGGTCGAGTCAGTCTTCAGGTTCACCTTGTGCAGTTTGCCGTCGATCTGGAGCATCGTGCCGCCCAGATTCTGACGGGCATGGAAAAGGGTACGGTTCGGATTGCCCAGCTGTGAGTGATGGCAGTTGATGCACTGTCCGTCCTTCTCGGTCGAACACAGCATGTTGTCGTAGATGACGCGCTCGTCGAAGGTCTCAAGATGGCGCTGGTTGAGCGTCAGTTCCTCGTATGTGACATACGAGGGCGAGATCAGACGGTAGGTGACCCACGGGTCGATGGAGTCTTTCGACACATAGATCTGGAACGGCTCATAGCCCACCCACTTGTCGGCCCGTCGGGCAAATAGCTCCACCGTGATGCTGTCGGCCTGCTTCAGCGCGTCCCACTCGTCGAAGTCGGGACACACCTGAGGTCCCTCAAGCACCAGTTCCTCGCCAGCCGCACGGAAGCGGGCCACCACCTCGTCGGCCTCGTCGGCCAGCTGGAAGTGGAGCGGAGCGATGTTGACGGGCACGGTCACGCCCTGATAGTCGGGATAGATGGCCGCCGTTCCGCCCTTGTCGTAGCTCTCCGGCACCTGAGCCTGCCTGCATGCTGCCAGCAGGACGGCCATCGTCAAGATGAAATATTTCTTCATTCCTTATTAATATGTTCTTAGGTTTCGCAACAGGAAATAGTTATAATAGAAGGTCCCGCCGTAGCGAGGATAGAACACCTCCTTCATTTTCTCCTCACTCATGCCCCTGAACTGCTGAGCCATCTGCATGAAGCCGTCATAGTCCTGCTGTACGTTCAAGTCGAACGGCATCCTACTGATGTCTACATTGTGCTCCAGATGGCCGTACAGATAGGCAGCCTCCTGGAAATGACGGGGCATGGGCTGATTCACATGCAGGTTGGCATACTGGAAAAACGCCCGCCAGAAGGTGGCAATGTCCTTCAGTTGCAGGGCAGAGAGGAGCACCAGCTCGGCCACCTTCGGGTCGTTGGTGGTGCGATATGCCTGCGAGTTGAGCATGAACAGCTCTATCAGCGACTGGTCACTTGCCAGCTGATCCTGGCCTTCCATCAGTCGTTTCACCGGTCCCAGCTCCTGATGCTTGGCCAGTTCAGTTCCGTTGTCGGTCAGCAGCGGCTCGTACTGTCTGGCCCATTCGCCATGATAGCGGGTCTGTTTGAGCAGATCGATGTACTTTTTGGCCACCACCGGCTCGCCGTTCAGGATGGAACAGCGCACGAGGAACTTCAGATGCTCCACACGCCAGCCGTATTCCACGCCGTCTTCCAGGCACCAGCGGTAGCAATAGTTGGGCAGACCATAGTACAGATAGACGTTCTTACCGCCTATCTGAGCCACACGCAGCTCGAAGGGAGCGGCCGGCTTGCGCGAACCGTCACGATAGGTGTACATCTCATTGCCTGCACGTCCCAGACGGAAGAGGGCCAGGTTCTTGTACATGACCATCATTCGGGTGGGCTCTCCGTCGTGATTGCGCATTACGGTGAGCACTCCTTCCCAGTCTTGCCGGTCTACACAGTTGGTCATCTGAATTTCTTCATGGAAGGACTCATCCTTGAACCATGCGGCATAGGTGCCGCAGGCGACGGCCAGAATCACCAGCACCTGGGCCAGGAGCAGACCAAACCTGCGCTCCAGCAGACGCAGACGCAGTTTCAGTCCGTAGCAAGCTCCCATCAGCAGGAGCACGACCGCCAGAAGAATATAGGGATAATAGAGTGTCGAGAAGTCGTCTTCCATCTTGAACACGGGCAGTGCCTGCCACCAGACATTATCCGACATGGCCTGATAGTAGACCGTACGATAGTAGATGAGCGGCACGAAGATGATTGTGAGCACGGCCAGCAGCGTAGCCACCGCGCGCTGTCCCGTCGTCAGCTTGAGCCTCCATGTGATGACGGCCATGAGCAAGACGGCAAACAGGGCATAGCAACCGGCCACGGGATAGCCCCCGATGCCGGCCAGCACCAGCACCACCCACGACAGCCAGGGACGAGAACTGGCCCGGCGATAGGCCCAGGTCAGCGCCAAGGCCAGCGACGTGCCCATGACGGGAACGAAGAGATAGCCGCGCAATTTCATGTAGTATATCCAGTAGCCCAGGTCGAAGTCGATGACAAGCACCAGTGCGGCTGGCACTAACAGCAGTGACCCCCACGCGTCGCTGACGCGGAACGTGCGCTTCACCAGCCACATCAGCAGCCCGAGCCACAGGCAGAGCAGCAGGGAGCCGAGCCAGGGATGATAGAAGAACTGCGTGAAATAGGTGCCCAGATAGGTGAGCATGCCCCCGGCCACGACCATCTGCTGTTTGAAATACAAGGAGGTATAGAGGAACAGGTTCAGTTCCTCTGTGCGATACAGATAGTCACTTTCAAAGAGCAGCAGGGCACCGTAGACTACAATCAGGGCCACCAGCGTCAGCACCAGCGCCGGAATACGCACGACGGTCTTGCTCCCTTTCGTGGCTGCCGGGGCCGTTTCTTTTGCAGGAGAGGGTTTATTTTGCTTTTTCATTTTGCTTGTTTGACCACTTCTTCAGCCGTTTGTATTCTTTTTTCGTCAGTCGCATGAACGAGCCGTGCTGCGGACCCGTCACCCCCTTAATGTCCTGTGGGTTTCGGAAGTTACGCAGGTTCTCGTCGGCTTCGCAGATGCGATAGTGCTTGGGGTTGTCACTATACTGTATATAGGCTACGCGCCAGGTCTTCTCGCCCCTGAGCTGGAAGGCGCTGGAACCCTCGCAGTTCTTCTTTCCCTCGAACGAGACGTAGTCGTCGGCCACCGGCTCACCCCAGCCATGAGTCAGGTATTTCGAGGTGGCAGTGAAGATGCCCTTCTGTCCGCCCTCTTTCTTGATGAGCATGTGGTAGAGTCCGTCGCTGAGCAGGTTGATGTCAGCATCAATGGTGGCATAGCCCCAGTCGAAGAGCAGGCGGGGCTGCGTCAGACGGGTAAACGACTTGTCGGCGTAGGAGTAGTACATGCGGTCGTACTTTTCCTCTGGGCGGTTCAGCATGGAGTAGTAGATCATGTAGCCGCCCTTCTCTCCGTTCTCCCACGTGTAGTCGGGATCCCAGAATATCTGCGGCGCCCACACGCGGTTGATGGTCGACCAGTCCTTGTAGACGCTCTCGGCCTCGGGGTTCATGAAGATAGAGGTGCCCTTGCGATAGTCGAACGTGACGCTGGTCCAGTGGATCAGGTCGTCGCTCTTCAGCAGGTCGATGCCGTAGTTGTCCCACTTGCGCGACTTGGCCACGCACATGTCGGTGGTCACCATGACATAACCCTTGCCGTTCCAGGCCCTGCAGATGAAGGCGTCGCGCTGTCCGCCCTCAATGCGGGCATGCTCCTTCGGATCCATGATGGCGTTGCCGTCCAGGATGTCCTCATAGTTCAGACCGTCACGACTCACGGCGTATGCAGTGTATTCGCCCCGGTCGCTCATGTGACAGTACAGATAGCCGTAGGTGCCCTTCTGCAGATTCCGGGCAGAGGCAGCCAGAGTAGTCGTCAGGATGGCGGCCAATAGTAATAGTCTTCTCATTCTTTGTATGTTTTTGGTAAATACTCGTTTTATGCTGTGCAAAAGTAGAAATTAATACTGAATTAGCCAAATTTCTGACAGGAAAAACGCCCATTGTTTCACGGCCTGCCCCGAACCGTCGGACAATTCAGCCTGAATGGGTTTGCAATTCAGGCTAAATTAGAGCTTAATTCAGGCTGAATTAGCCTGCAATTCAGCCTAAATTATAACACACTGGAAATCAAATGGTTACAAAGTCACAAATTAACATATAGGGCTTTCGTGAAACATTTCAAGATTGTTAAATAAAAACAAATTAGCTTATTTCCATGCGACTTTCTATTGTTTTGGCCGTCATATCAGTAATTTTGCACCCGAATTTCAATTTTCAACAACACGAAATGAATATGAAGAAACTGATGTTTTTTGCGCTCGCAGCCGC
>Ga0310697_10004033_pt1 | contig 14623 bp, 16 predicted proteins | sample 172DNAGHGlowgp2_FD_203883 | JGI IMG/M metagenome (GOLD analysis project Ga0310697, IMG submission 203883) | Sheep rumen microbial communities from Palmerston North, Manawatu-Wanganui, New Zealand - 1728 DNA GHGlow gp2 (v2) (version 2) | ecosystem: Host-associated > Mammals > Digestive system >...
AAAAGTATGATAAGGGACAAGCCGCAGAAAACACACGAACAGGCCATAGAAACAAGCCACAGAAATGCCTGAACAACTGCTCAGATGAAACGCCACGGCAAAGTTGGGTGAACCAAGCTGATGGACAGACGTTGCGATGAAGCTGCGACGAAGGACACGGACGAAGCTGATGAACCGAGGACACGGACCAGCCAAACGGTCCGAAGCGCTTTTTATTCTTATAACTGTATAATATTATAGTTGATTAGAAATAATCAGCTAAATTATTATAGAGAGTGCGATTCATTAATGTCTGATAGAATCTTTGCGGACGAGTAGGACCGAAGAGGTACGTCGGAAGACTAATGACTTAAGTTAGACTATCTCTAGTGAAACTCGCCCCACAACTCTAATTAAAAGCTAAATTAAATAGGAGACAAATGAGAATGTTAGATGAGACATTAAACAACAACGAAACGGGTAACAAGGTAGAAGATATGACACCAGACTACTTAGCCGCCATTAATGAGCTTAAACAAAATAGTGTCGACCGTTCAAAGTATGAAGAACTCAGAGCGGAGAATAAGAAGCTTCTTGACTCTATCGTCAATGGGACAGAGGTCGCTCTACCTAAAGAAGAAAAGAAGTCAGTCGAAGAGCTTAGAGCAAATTATCTTAAGGAAGACCAAAGTAATCTTGAATATATTACTAATGCTCTTAAACTTCGTGAAGCTTTGATGGCTGAAGGTAAACCTGATCCATTCTTACCTGTAGGCGAACAAATCTTACCAACTGATGATGATATTGCTGCTGCTCAAAAAGTAGCTAATGTCTTACAAGAATGCGTAGATTATGCCGAAGGTGATAGTTCAGTATTCACTAATGAGTTACAAAGACGTCTTGTAGACGTAAAGATTAGATAATAAGGAGATTTTAAAATGGCTGCATTTAACGGTCAATTACGCTCAAACGAAATTTTCTCTGCTTTATACAACATGATTATTTCTCAAGAAGTATTCGCAGACAATCTCGGTAAGCATCAAACATTAGTCGACAAAGCCCGTGTCGATGGTTCTTTATACGGCGATACAAAATTATACTACAGTACAGATGTTCTTAAATCTGCTCCATGGGGCAATGATGCTGAAGCTGCTAACTTACTAGCTCTTCACAGACCAGAAGCTCCAAAGTGCCAAGCAATCCACTTAGATGTCTTCAGACAAATTTGCTTAACTGTTGACAACTATCTCAGTAAACGTGCTTGGTCAAATGAAGGTGCCTTCAGTTCATTCAATAGCGTTATGTTAGGCTGAATGAGAGATACTAAGAGAGTTTATGATGGAACTTTATACAATGTCTTCATCGGAACTACTGTTTCTCCAAAAGCTGCTCAAAACAGAGAAATTGCTGTTAAGGGTTTAACAGATGCTAAAGAAGAAGCAATGATTATTGCTAGAGACTTAGCTGATTTACTTGTTGAAATGGGCGACTACAGTCGTGAATTCAACGATAATGAAATGCTCAGAAGCTATGCTGAAGATGGCATCAAAGTTATTTGGAATAGCAAATTCGTTAACAAGATTCGTAAAGTCGATCTTCCAACTATCTTCCATAAAGATGGCTTAGTCGACAAATTCGAAGAAGATGTTATGCCAGCTAGATACTTCGGTACTAAAAATAGTGCTCAAGTTGCTGCTGCAAGCAATGACGGTTCTTACCGTTCTGTTCTTGAAAAAGACTATACAGTTGGCAATGTTGTTACTCACGTATTCCCAGGTGATTTAATCCCAGCTGGTGCAGTTATTGCTGCTGGTGAAGGTTACCAAGTTGATGAAGACATCATCTGCAAGGTCTTAGTCAAACTCCCACCATATATGAGTGCATTTGAGGTCGGAACTTCATTCTTCAACCCAAAGAGCTTAACTGAGAATCACTATCTTACATTCGGTCATAACACAATCGAATACTTAGAAAACTACCCATTCATTACTGTTAAAGCTGTCGCTGTCGAATCAGGCGAAGGCGAATAGTAATTGGATATACCTCGGGGAGGGCTCAGTCTCAGGCTCTCCCCAATTTTATTAAAAGGAGACTATAAATGACAACTAATGTATTATTACTACATTACAATAACTATTTCAATAGACAAGTTAAAAAATTAAATACTGTGTCTGAATATAAAGACGCAGATCCTAATTATAGTATTTGCAACGGTGTAAACTTTGTCCCAGGAGACGGTGCTTTTACAACACTTACTCTAGGATTTGGTAACAACCCGAGCAATATTTTTGATAATGGAGCAAATTTCGACTATTTAGTCGTTATGGATGCTGATAGCACTGCTCCTGATTATAATATAGTAAGTAGATGGTTCATATTAGAAGCTAATAGAACAAGAGATGGGCAATATGAATTGTCACTTAAAAGAGATGTTATAGCTGATCACTATCAAGAGATTATAACAGCTCCTACATATATAGAAAAAGCCCATATTAATAGTACAAGCAATCCTTTAATTTTTAATAAAGAAAGCTTGGAAGTTAACCAAATTAAACAAAGTGAATATCTTTTAAAAGATGAGACCAAATGTGGCTGAGTTGTTGGTTATGTATCATCTACTGCAGTTTGGCCAGATGGCGGAACTGTTAGCAAGAAAGTTGCAGTTACTAATACCGCTAATATAACAGTCGATAATTTATCTGAGTGGGCATATTGGAAGAACTGTGTTGAAAAGAATACTAGTGCTAAATATATGTCTGATTTATCAGGTTCAAGAAAAGTTAAATTTAGAATTAAGAGTAAATATACTTCAAGTACAGGTGGATCAAGACCTACATATTATCACAACTACTATACACATACAGTTGAATTTAATCCAAAAAATACTACTGACGTTAGTATTGTTACTAAACAATCTGGACAGATTGTAACTTCACAACCAGAACCATCTTGGTATACTGATTGGGTTGATTTAACTTTTGCTGGTGTATTTACAGGAGAAAATCCTTTTGGCACTCCTGCTATGAATACAGTTGTTTCACCAATAAGAAATAGTACATATGTTCAATATTTAAATGAATATGCTGATACAAACTACTTTGAAACAGCTTCAGCCTCTGATATTAGTACACTTAGAGCTTTAAATGGTAATGTTATTTATGAAACAAGCACAGATACTTATTATCAAATAAGTATAATTGATACAACTAATTCTTATGATAGAGGTATATTAGATGGTAGTAATGCTTTAAATTACTTTAATAGCAATATTACAAGACAAATTAGAGATGCTTTAGGTGTTACTATTAAAGCTACAGTAAGTGGTAATTTAAACTCATCTTCTGCTGTAAATAGATGCACATGTTATTTTACAGATACAGGTTATGCTATTCGTTTAACACCAATCTCTGTTACTTTACAAATTAATATGCCAGATAAAGACCACAGAGACCACTTAAAAGATGCTGCATATGATATGTTCTGTATTCCATATAGTGATGATATGCATCTTACATATGATGGAACTACTTTAACTTGTAGTAAGTTCGCTGCATTAGCTATGGGTACTGCTATTTGTGAAGATTTAGGTGCAGGTAGTGTTTATGATTTACAATTATTACCATACTGTCCAAACAGAGCCTTAGTAAGCACTTTAACTAATGGTAATTACCTTAATCTAGATGGTTGTTCATATAACATTATTTTCCAGCATGTTGGTGGACAAGTTGCAGACCTTCCTGTAAGTGCAATTATTTGGTGTACAGAATCTATCTTTGATTTAAATATTGCTAACCCTGAATCAGCAGCTAGATATATAAAACCATACACTACAGCAAGTTCTATTGCAGTTGGTGAATACTATTTATTAACTGAAATGCCAACTGTTCCAGCAGAATATAATAATGTTGATACTAATTATGCTGGTTTTAGAGATTATACAATGACTATTGAGTTATATCGTGTTAATAAGAGTACTGGTGTTGCAGAATATGAAACAAATTTAAAAAAGGTTGCAATGTTCCGTAATCCAAGTACAGGTGTTAGCTGATTATCTTTAGGTCAAGGTACTTTCTCATCTTCTTGGGGTTACAAATCTATTACTAAAGACGACTATAATGCTTTATCTTACTTCTACATGTTTAGATGTGTTAGAGACTGGACTAATGTTCCAGAATCAATGCATGTAGATTTCTTCTTAACTTATGCAAAAGTTCCAAAGAAAGTCTATTATGTTGATCCTGACTCACCAGAAGATTTAAAAGTAGCTAATGACTGTACATTATACAGATTAGTATCTGGTAACTATGCAAGTGCTTTTGAGTTCTCAATGGCTAAATCTTATGGTATTGATGGTTATAAAGTTGAATGTACTTATAAACCATTCACTCCATATATTCACGTTATGCCTAAGTTAAAAGGCTTATACGGTGATAACTTTGTATCTATTGATGATGCTCGTGGTCTTATATGTGGTGGAGACTATTCTATTACTCAATTAAGTAGTGCATGGGCAACATATCAAATGAATAATAAAAACTATCAAGAAATGTTTGATAGACAAATTCAAAATATGGATGTTGCTCATAATATTGCTAAAGAAGAAGCTAATTGGCAAACATTATCAGGTCTTGTAAAAGGTGCTGGTATGGGTGTTGCTGCTGGTGCTGCTGCTGGTAGTGCTGCAGGTCCTATTGGAGCTTTAGTAGGTGGTGCTGTTGGTTTAGTTGGTGGCGGTATTGCTTCTGGAATTGGTGGTGCAAAAGATTGAAATAATCTAATTAAACGTCAAACAGAAGAAAAATCATATGCAACTGACATGTATAACTACAATTTACAAAATATTAAGGCAATACCTTCAACTCTTGCTAAAGTGTCTGCATTGACCTATAATACTAGAGTATGGCCATTCTTAGAGTACTATACATGTACTGAAATAGAAGAGCAAGCATATCGTAATAAAATTAAATATGATGGTATGACTGTAAGAGCTATTGGTCAAATTCAAGAATACATTAGTGATGAGCCTCATATGTTAAAAGGTGAGATAATTAGATTACCTGACTTAAAAGAAGACGCTCAAATTGCTAATGAGATATATAATGAAATTAAAAAAGGAGTATACATATAATATGGGTGCAATACAAAATTCAATAAATTCAATGATTGGAACTGTTGGTGCTCTTGCTGGTGCAAAAGTAAAGATGGATGAAAATCAAGCTATTCAAGCTGAAGTTGCTAGAAATCAAGCACTTGATATTGCTAATGAAATACCAGCTTTAGAAAATGAGAAAAAAGATTTAGCTCTTAGACAAACACATGTAGAAGCAAATGAAAAAGCTTTAAATGATATTGCTAATACACTAGATATTAATAGTTCTGCAAAAGATTTACAAGCTTTTAGTGAGCTTTCAGAAGAAGTAGATAAAGATAGAAAAATGGCAGATTTTGCAATAAAAACTTATGAAGGAAAAGTTAAAGCAAAGACATTACAGTTACAAAGATTACAGAAAGTTATAAAGAGAGCCAATGGCTTAAGAGGAATTTAATTATGGGAAGTCCAAAATTACCTGATATTACTACACTATTTCAAGCTGGTATAGACCAAAAAACTGGTTTGCCTATTAAATTTACTAGTGGTTGCAAAGCGGTCCTTAAAGAAGACATTAAGAAGTTTTTAAGACTAGTTGATGAGCAAGATGCAGTTAATAGATATGTCTGATACAATTTACCAGCTAATATTACCTCTCAAGAACTAGAGAGAATGCTATATTATAAAGGTCAGCTATGTTTCTTCTATGATAAAAACTTAGAAGAATTCTACTTTATGCCATATGCTCTTGATGGAACTATTGACTTCTATGGAAGATACAATACTATCCATCCTGTTCCAATGACTTCTGGCACTGAAGATAAAGGTTCTAAAGCTCAAGCTCAATACTTATCTGCTCTTAAACTAAAATGTGTTTATGGTATTAAAATGGATGAGCTTAAGCCAGAAGACTTAACCAACTCAACTGTTTTATTACATGACTATACAAAACAACTTGCTCAAACTATCATTCCACGTGCTAATGTAAATGATCCAGTTCTTGACGTTATGAGTGAATGTATTCCATTCATGAGAACAGCATTAATTAGTTCAACTGGTATTAATGGTATTAGAGTAAACGATGCAGATCAACAGCAAAACGTCGCAGATGCTGGACGATCTGTAGAACATGCTGCTTTAACTGGTAATCCATGGGTTCCAATTGTTGGTAATGTTGAATTCCAAGAATTAACTAATGGTCAATTAGGAAAAGCAGAAGAATATATGTTAGCAATGCAAAGTTTAGATAACTTAAGATTATCTGGATACGGCATTGACAACGGTGGACTCTTTGAAAAGAAAGCCCACGAATTACAATCAGAAGCTGACTTAAACGGAGGTCCAGTCGGCTTAGTATTACAAGACGGCTTATCTATTAGACAAAACTTCTGTAATATTGTTAACAGTATTTGGGGCATCGGTATTTGGTGCGAACCTGCTGAAAATATTATAGGTGCTGATACAGATGGCGATGGTCTTGTTTATGATAGAAATATAGAAGGTCAAAATGGCGGTATTGAAACAAATGCTGGCGAAGCTGGAGGACAAGAAAATGAGTAATGTAAATATGATTCCAAGATACGATACAAAGCTAATGACTGAAATATGGGATAATGCTGCAGACTTTGTAGCAGATTATAAGACTGCTGGTATTCCTGCAACTATTACTGATGCAAATGCTACTACATTATTCTATCTTCTATATGCAAGATATGGCAATAGCCCAATTGCTAACTATGATGAAGAACAATTTAAATACAAAGTTTTCTCAGTAATCTTCCAATATGGACCTACTTGAGAAAAGAGACTCAATATCCAAGAAACTCTTAGAGGCTTACAATTAGAAGACCTTGTCGATGATGGAGCCTTACACGAGCTATTTGAGCACGATGGAACACGTTCTAACTCAAGAACCTATAGTGAGTCTGGAACAAATACAGGAACAGTTGGAGTTTCTGGCACTGCTGAAGAAATTGCTAACCATGCTTTCAATCCTGGAACTGCTCCTGCTCAAAATGCATATACTCCATTAAATTATGTTAATGAACAAAATGCAAAACAAACAACTAGTTCTAACACTACAACTAATAACTTAGCTGATAGCACTACTGGAACAGTTGGTGATAACGGAACAGATACTGCTGATAATGAAACAACTAGAACATTAACTAAAGGTAAATTAGCAGCTTATGAAAAGCTCCTAGAACTCTTAAAGAGTGATGTTACTGGTGAATTCATTAGCAAGTTCAAAATCTGCTTTAAACAGTTCGTAATGCCAGAAAGAACTTGAATTTACGTAACTGAAGACGACGAGGAGGAATAAACTTATGAGTGATAATGTTGTAGCGTTTGGTTTGGCTGGCACTGCAATGAGTGCGGCTGGTGCTGGTCTATCTGTAACTGAAATACAAGCTATTGTTAGTATTGTAATTACAGTATTAGGTTTTATTATCTCTGTGTTAATTCCACTCGGAATCAAGTTATATCAAAAAATTAAAGACGCTAAAGCTGATGGTAAAATTACTAAAGAAGAAGTAACTGATATTATTAGTGTAGGCGAAGAAATAAAAAATGAAACAGAATCCTTTGTTAAGGAAGTATCTCGTAAAGAGAAGGAGAAAAAATAATGTTAAATTTTGGCAACAAAGAATTCCGCAATCTTCAAGAACAAGTAGCGGAGAACATGAGAAACATCGAGAAGATTCAAGATGTTAAAATTATCGGCGTAGATATTAACTATATGGTTGATACTGTCGCTGAAATGGAAGAAATTGAGAATCCAGAAGCAGGAAATGTCTGTGCTGTTGGAACTGAATCTCCATTTACTTTATACGTTTATTACGATGATGCTTGGGTAAGCTTAGGTGAATTCCCAAGAAAAGGCGATAAAGGAGACCAAGGTGAACAAGGTATCCAAGGTCAAAGAGGACCACAAGGTCCTATGGGTCCTCAAGGTCCCGCAGGTGCTCAAGGCCCAAGAGGTGATCGTGGACCACAAGGACAACAAGGTCCTAAAGGCGATACAGGTAATGCTGCTGGATTTGGAACTCCTACAGCGTCTGTAACAAATGGTAATGCAGTAAGTGTTACTGTAGAAGCTTCAGGAACTGATAGAGCAAAAGTTTTTGATTTTGACTTTACTGTTCCAGAATTAGAATTAACAAATATAAATTTAGAAAATGCCCAAACTGTAAGAGGAATGAAGTTTGGTGGTCATAATTATAACCTATGTGGTGGTCCTACTGGAGCTACTGGACCTCAAGGTCCAACTGGTCCACAAGGCCCAAAAGGTGATAAAGGTGATAAAGGTGATAAAGGAGATACTGGCCCACAAGGTGCTACAGGAGCTCAGGGTCCTCAAGGCCCACAAGGACCACAAGGTCCTCAAGGCCCTGCAGGTACTGGTGGTTTAACTATTATCACTCCTACAAGCTCAGGTAGTACATATACTATTACGGCTGATGAATTAGCTGCTATAACAGCTCATCCAGAGCAATATGCAATTAAAGGTCCTAATAGCATATGTAGATACGCATTTGGTAGCGTTTCTGATGGTATGTTTATGTATAGTGGTATTTGGGGTACAGGAGCAATTCCAAATATGGGTCCTGCTACTATAGAAGGAGACTCATTTATTGTTATTCCAAATAATACTACTATTACATATGCACGTTGCAATGCTATGGACTTACAAGCTGACTGAAATGAATCAAATAGTTATAGTATTAATTATATTAAAAATAAACCTATTATACCAGATGCAGTTCTTGCAAATCCAACAGTTCCTACTGGAACAACTCCAGCTGCTTTAAATAATCTTCAAATAGGCACTAATTATTATAGTATTCCACAAGGTGGCGGTGGTGGAAGTATTACTATTCTTACTCCAACACAATCTGGTGGAGAATATTATTTAACAGTTGAAGAAACTGCTGCTGTTGCGGCTCATCCAGAGCAATATGCAATTTTAGAACCAACAATGGGTATAATTTGTAATTATCTTATAGATTGAGGTAGTGGTATTTATGCTTATGCAGCTAATATTACTGCTCCTTGAGGCCAAAATGATGCTATTATGGGTGCTTATATTAGTATGAGAGTTTATACAGATACTACTCACGCAAATTATAGACAAGTATTAAGTGTAGTAGAAGATCAAACAACTTTACAAGCTAATTGAAATCAAACAGATTCTTCTGCAATTGATTATATTAAAAATAAGCCAAATATTCCAATTGCAACTTATCAAACAACTGCTCCTACTGCTGCAATTACTGATGGTGGTATTCATATAGTATATTTAAGTGCTGAACCTTCTACTAAATATTCTGGTTATATTTATATGATTGCGGAGGCTTAATATATGGCATTATATATTGGCTCTCAAAAAGTAAAACCTTCCGGCATAAGCAAAATCTATGCCGGAAGTACGCTTGTATATGAAGCAAGTGGACCTACTCCAGCTCCATATAGAAAATTAGAATATATAGAAGCAAATGATCATACTATTGGTTTATTTAATATTCATTTAGATTTTGGTTATAATTATTCAGCTTCAAATACAGATATGATTGAAGTTGATTATCAATTAACTACAACTATTTGGGGCAGTGATAGCACAAGTAAACAATGATATGGTGCTTGGTTATCTGCTTCTAATGCAGATTCAAGAAATGGTTATGTTGCATATTATAATGGCAATTATAATAATATATTATTTAGAGTTGGCGCTAAAAGTGGTTCTGATTATTATGATGCTACTGCTGAATGTAATAATACTAATAGACATACTTTTGGTATAAGTGCTATGAATGCTTATGTTGATGGCGTTAATAAAAAAACATTAACAAGTGGAGAATTTAATGCTACATATTTAAGTTTATTCTGTCAAAAATATAATAATAATGAGCCTAGTGTAGTAGGAAAACTTTATAACTTTGCAATATATTCTGGATCTGGAAATAATAAAGTTTATAGTCATAATTTAATTCCTTGTCAGCGTAAATCTGATAATGTTATTGGTTTAATGGATGAAATAACTGGTACTTTTTATACTAATTATGGATCTGGTACTTTTATAGCTGGTCCAACTGTCCAAGAAAATTGATATCCAATTAATGTTTAAGGAGATTTAATATGTCAAACATAGAAAAACCATTTGCTAATGTAGTTTGAAATAAAGCTATGCCTGAATTAGATGAAATAATTAAAATTGATATGTTTGGTGATGGAAATTATCAAAGATTTAGAATTTTAAAAATAAATGGTATGACTGCTACATTATTTAGTTTAGATAATTCTATTTATTCTATACCATTTAATGATCAAAATACAACAGCGTTATTTGAAGATGGAACACAACATTTAGATTATGAAAATAGTGTTTTAGATAAGTATTTAAATGAAACTTATTATAATAGTTTAAAAGCAAGTATAAAAGCAGCAATTATACCAGTTAATATAATTCAAAGTTGTTATATACGCGATAATGATGTAAGCCAATCTGCAACATTTAATTTAGATTCTATATCAGTTGGAGACTATAGCTATAATAGATTAACTCAAAAAGTTATAGGTAATAGATATTGCTGAGCATTAGATTTAGATGATTTAAGAGAATATTTTAAATTAGATATTGGTGATACTTTAGATGGTCGCGATTTAATGGAATTTTTTACAGAACAAAGGAGCGCTTATTATTTATTTAGTATGTATTTTAGAACTGCTTATTATAACTCTAATGGTGTAGTATTTTTATCTGGCGATAATGGAGTTATCACACAAACTATTCCAAATTATACTCATACTAATATTATTACACGTCCAGCTTTTAAAATAGATTTAACTAATGTTGATTATATAATTGAATAGTGTTAAGAGTGCAATTGCACATAAAATAAAAGTAGGCTTTGTGCCTACTTTTTAATTAGCTCCATATTCTTTCGCCATAAGTTCTGTGTAAGAATATCTTTATACTTAAATGCTCTTACATCTTCTTGCTGAATAATTTCATCTCTAAGTGTCGGTAAAAATGTATCATCTATATATCTTTTCATTGCAACACTTGGTTTCTTTTCGCCATTATAAGGACAAATAACATTACCTTCCCATATAGTAAACCAATCACTTTGGTCTTTACTATACTTAACTACCATAGTCGGTTTTGTTAAACGGCCTTTAAATAGCAATTTTAAGTCACGTACGACCTTGTTTGTAAAGTTGCCTGTTCCTGTATCAATTTCATTCGCAAGAGCCTTAGAACGTCTCTTTTCATAAGCTTCATTGTTTGGAATATAATCTACAACACAGTGCTTACGTTTTAATTTATAAACACCGAACTCAATTGGAATGAATCCAAACATAGCCATAAGCTCTGGACAATCTTCAGTGTTGTTTAACATCATGAACACTCTAACGTTTTCTCTTTCAGATCTTACAATGTTTTCTATTTGCATCTTTAGATTATAAACAACGTCGAATGTTCGTCTTTGACCTTTTTCAAGAGCAACTTCATCAATAATAATATTTACGCCCTTAAATGTCGATGCATCGAATATAGCTGCACCTTTATTGTTATAAGCATTACTTAAGCCATATACACGACAAAGAAGTAGTTTGCCTATAAATATGCTATCGCCTTTGACTTTGACGCCTTCTAAGTGGTATTTACGCACTAATAATGGCTCAAACATTTTAGCGGCATTATTCATTAACATGTTCTTAATAGCAATATCATTAAGTCTCATCCAATAGAATGGCACATGATATAATTTGCTTTTTGGGTTGAAGAAACAATTTAATACAAAATCTTGAACACTAAATGTTTTACCACGTTCACGTGCGCCTGCCATAATAAACCAGTTAGCCCATTGGTTTCCAAGTAATGCGCGAATAGTATACCATTCTTTTTTATTATAAAGCTCTTGCTTTTTCTTTTTTTGTAGCTCAGACTTAATAAGTCTATCTGTCTCAATCTTTATTTGTTTTTTAGTTTTTGTCATAAATTACCTTAAATGTGTTTTTATTAATATATTCATGCTGTCTTAATAATTTACGATAATCTCCAATTTTTACAAGTGCTAACATAAATGCTTTAGTATCACCTAAAATATAGGCTGTTTCTAAAGCTTCTGTTTCTGCTAATAAATTGTAAACTGTCTCATCAAAGTTCTCCATAAAAATCTCCTTATAATTGTATTAAGCTTGCTTGTTTAGGGCTGTTGCTTATGTCTATAATATATTGCGTGCCATCATGGCCAGTTAATATATAAGATTGAAAGTTTTTATCCCATTCTATTTGGTCTTTAAGTGTTTCACCTTTTTTCATAGGTCCTACACGTTTTCTAAGTTCGTCATAAGTGCCTCTAAATTCATTTTTAAGGCCTTGTAAGACATTTTCTTTACCTTGTTCTTCTGCTGTCTTAAATAGTCTTGTATTGGCTGTTTTTACAGCAGCTTCTTTAATAGTTTCGCCTGTACCTGCAGCTCTGCCCATAACTATTTTTTTAAATGTTTTATAATCTAATGATTTGTCTGTTTTTTGTCAGGCTCTTCTAATACGATTATACTCTGCGCGATTATGCGCTTTTTGCGCTTTTGTTAATCTTCTCATAATACTCCTCGTTTCTAATTAATTTAGTCTTTGTTTGATCAAAAATAAATTTATTGCATCGTTCTGGTAAAGTATCTTTTAATATATCGTATTTTTCTATAAACCAACATTTTGTTATACCACGATATTTAGGAATATCATAGTTAATTTGATAATTATTGCCTACATATGCAAATCTTTTAATGTAAGTCTCTTTAAATTGGCCTATTTTAGTGCCTAATTCGAGTTCTGGGCGTCGTTTTAAGCTAAAGATAGCATCTGTATTCCATAAGACTGTTTCGGAGTCTATAAGGCCTTTTATGAAGTTATTACAGCTATGCACAATATATGCTCTTATAAATGGGTTATATCTTTGATAATATCCTATGCTTGCATTTAATTGCGTTTTTATTGTAAAATGTTCTAATTCATCAGTAGCTAGCTCTTTTTTATTATACAAATTTAATATAAACTTTTTTTGTCCTGTAGTAAGTTCTATTAAATCAAATACTACTTCAGCAAAACAGCCTGGCTTTGTTATCATTGTACATTTTTCATCTAAGAAAAAGCCCACTTGATTTTCTTTTAATTTTGTGTTACGATAAGGTTTATTTACATCTGGTATCTTATTTAGCATTACACTACTATATGCACTATTAAGATCATATTCATATATGTCGTGTAATTCTTGCTTTTCATATTTAGGATTATAGCCTACTATAGGACCTGCACTACATACATATCTGCCAGTCTCTTCATCATATAATTGGTTTAAATCAGGCCAATTATAATTTTTAGCATTCATTGCTTTAAAGCACCATCTTTGGAGCTCATTGAAGCATTGTAAGCCGCTTATTGCTGGTCTTATTTTATCATCTAGCCAACAAATATATCTTGTAGCTCTATATTTAGGCTCATAATATCTTGTTTCAATCCACATACTTGTATCATTTTCTTTAATTACAGCATATTTACTATAACTAAAGTCTGGGTAGCGGACTCTAATATCTTTTATACTTTCGTATCTTCCTATATAAATTAATGGTATCTTGTAACTTCTTAGTAATTCTAATATTATATTTGCTTCTTTTATCGTTATTGGTCTTAATCTAAAATTATTGTACTCCATAACCTTTTTGCTTGCCTCATTGATTAGTCCATGCATTTGGGTTGTCTGTAAATCTTTTAGCTAAGTTTTCACCAATAGTTAATAACTGTAAGTTATCAGGATCATTATTGAATGAATTATTATCAATATGGTCTACTACATAACCATCAGGAATATCTCCTTTAAACCACACATATACTAGTTTAGATAATGTGAAGTTATAATTATGATTATGCACTGAAAAGGTGATTTTAGGATATGATTTATCACCTCTATACTTATGATGTCTAGTAGCATTAGTAACCTTAATTACTTTCTCTATTGGCTTCTTATTACTATTCTTTCTCCAGACTCTATATACTAGTCATTCATCAGTATCTTTATTATATTCTACTTTTGTTATGCCCCATTCAATTAATTGGGCTTTTGTAATACCTGCGCAATACATTATTTTGTCCCCTTTTATTATTTAATACTAATGATTTGTGAATTCTCACCATAACCGCTTTTAACATATTCAATAACTGCGGTTTCATTTGGTGCAAATACACATTGTGTTAATACACCGTATTCTGGGTGATTTTCTCGAATAAAATCAACTACCCAACTTAATTTCTTTTTTTCCATAAATTTGTCTCATTTCTCTGTTTGGTCAGTTTATCAGCTCTCTATTTATTTTAGCATATAATTTTCATCAAATTTTCAAAAAGTTATTAATGACTAATTATATGGTCTATTATATTATACAATATATTTGATCAAAATAACACAATTATTAATAATTATTTAATAAGAATAAAAAGCGCTTCGGACCGTTTGGCTGGTCCGTGTCCTCGGTTCATCAGCTTCGTCCGTG
>Ga0310697_10004034_pt1 | contig 14619 bp, 9 predicted proteins | sample 172DNAGHGlowgp2_FD_203883 | JGI IMG/M metagenome (GOLD analysis project Ga0310697, IMG submission 203883) | Sheep rumen microbial communities from Palmerston North, Manawatu-Wanganui, New Zealand - 1728 DNA GHGlow gp2 (v2) (version 2) | ecosystem: Host-associated > Mammals > Digestive system >...
TTGAGGCAAGAGAAAATAAGAGCGACTTGCACTTTGACTTTTGCCAAGCCTCGATAATTGGTGTAGCGCAGGCAGTGTCGCTCCTTAGCTTCAGCAAAAACTCGTTCTATTGTTTCCTTACGCTTTTTGTAAGTGTCGCGAACTTTTGGAACGTGGCGCAAGTGTTCTGCTTCTTCCAAATACTTTGCCCAAACATGGCGGGCGACTACTTTGGTCTTATTTTTACTCAAAGTACAAAATTGTCGGTAGGGACAATTTTGACAAACACGCGGGTCGCTTTTGTATTCCCGATAACCTGCCCGATTTGTTGTTGTATACTTCAATATTTGATTCTGTGGACAAAGATAACAATCAAAATATTCATCGTAAACGTATTCAGATTTTCTAGGGCGTGTTGGTAAAATCCGGAAATCGATTTTAAGGCGTCCATTTAGGCTTGGATAGGGTGGGGTTGGTAGGGAGATGCCCTCAAACGCCCCTTGTAGGCGATTCTAGAGCGTCTACGGGGCATTTCTGCTTTATCGTTAGTACAGAAAAAATTAGTCGAAAGTTCATTTCATGACTTTACCAACAATCCCTAAATGATTACCAATAGTTTTAGCGTCATCACATGAATTTTCTTTTCCAAAGGTAATTCTGATTGTCCCTCGAATGTAATCTTCTGGAACTTTTAAAGCTTGCAACACGTGAGAAATTTTAGTTTGCTGCGAATTGCAAGCTGAGCCAGTTGCTATGCAAATATTTTTCAAGTCCAGTCTATGCAGGAGCGTTTCGCCCTCGCAATTCTTAAACGACAGACTTAAATGACCTGGCAAGCGATTTTCTCCACCGTTTAAAATAAAATCGACTCCGTTACTTTGCAGGCAGTTAAGCAGAATTTTTGTACAAGCGGAAAGTTTTTGGACGTTCTTTTCCATGTCGCGGCAATTCTTTTCGAGAGCGAGAGCCATAGCCGCAATCGCAGGAACATTTTCAGTTCCCGCACGCCGTGAAAATTCTTGCCCGCCGCCGTCGATGTAAGGCGAAAGTTGTAGCCCGTCGCGAACATAAAGAAAGCCTATTCCCTTTGAACCGTTGAACTTGTGAGCGGAGGCTGAAAGCATGTCTATACCTAAAGTCTTAACGTCAATGGGAATGTGACCGACTGCTTGCACTGCGTCTGTGTGAAAAATTTTTCCTGACGCGTGCGCAATTTCCGCAAGCGATTTAATCGGTAGAATTGTTCCGACTTCATTATTTGCAAGCATGACGGAAATAATTTTCGTTTGGGGTAAAATCTTTCTCTGCAAGTCAGCAGGATTAACCACGCCAGCTTTATCAACGGGCAACTTAGTTACACTGCAACCGAGATTTTCCATTGCCGCACAAGAATTTAAAATCGCTTTGTGTTCAATAGCGGAAGTGATTATATTCGGATGTTCGCTCAAATGCGCGAGCACAGCAGATTTTATCGCCCAGTTGTCGCTCTCAGTGCCGCCTGACGTGAAAATAATTTCTTGCGGCTCGGCGTTAATGCAAGAAGCGATTTTCTCCCGCGACTCCTTTAGGATTTTTTTTAGCGGACGCGACAGTTTATAAGCCGCAGAAGGATTCGCAAAAAAATTTCTCTGTAGGTCGAACATCAAGGCTAAAGCGTCATCGTCAATTTTAGTTGTCGCGGCGTTGTCAGCGTAAATGATTTTATTCAAAGAGTTTGCAACCGTCATTTTTGAAATCCTCAATCTTGTCTAAAATGTCTTGCGGCTCGACTTCCAAAAAATTCGCTAAGCATTCAATGCAATAAAAATTCTTGGACTTCATGCCCAAGAGTTTTTTGTTTATGCCGATTTCGTTTTTGGTAAGCGGGCGTTTACCGCAAGCAATGCAACTGAAAGTTTTCTTAGCCAATTAAATTACCTCGAACTTCGGAATAGTTTTGCCGGCGTATTCAATATCGAGCAGGGCAAGTTGTTTTCTAATCGTCGAGCGCATTTGGCAAGCACGCTCCAAACAATAGCGGTTGAAAAGTTCTTTGTCGACCTCTTCAACGCGACGGACGTTCGGGAAAAATAACTTCAAGTACGCCGTTGCAATCCGTTTAATCGCGGCGGTATCTCGCGTGTCGGCTTTTTCCGGAACTTTAACGAGCTTATCGACGATTGCCCGATAGCTGACGTCTTCGCGCATTTCGTGCAGGATTGAACAAAAATATTCGGAGTTCAAAGCCCAGCCGCAAATTTTCATATCGTCATTCATACGCGGGATATTCCAACCCTTAATAAAGCCGTGAAAGCGTTCAATCAGCGCGGACTCGTGAAAAACCGTCGGCAATTCGTCAAACATATTCGTTACGCCGTCCATATCCATAGTCGCCTTTGCTATGTTGCCACTTAAAACAACTCCGGCGTCAGCGTTGTTGGAGTGATTGCCGACCGTGTAGACGCCATTTTCCAGAAAACCCTTCAAAGCGGCGCGAACTTCGTCCGTATCCTTGAAAGAAATCGTCTGTACCTCGTCAAGCGTCACGAAGTCATTGTAGGCTACTAGCCCTTCTTGCCGCTTCTGCATGTCGTAAAACATTTTGGCTCGACTCATGATTCCGCCACTTGACAACCAACCAAAACGACTGACTTGCCCGAAAACATAAGATTTGCCCGTACCCTTTGGCGCAAGCTCAATCAGATTTAAACGCTTCTCGATGAAAGGCAAAAGCCGCGTCAACATTGTCAATTTCTCTTCTTCGTGCTCGTAACCCGCCGCGTTGTAATCAATCGCACCCAACAAAATTTGTAGCCACTCATCGAACGAAAAATTTTTCCGTGCGTCTTTATAAAAATCCAAGTCGATTTTATACGGGCAAAAATTTTTGAACTTCAATAGCCGAATTTTGCCAGGAATTTTCGGACGAGCATCATAATCGGGCGGACGATAACCCAACTCAATCATTCCCCAGACTTCGCGCCCGCCAACCAGTTCATCTTTGTAGAGATACCAAATATTGTCGTCAATCATAGTTTCCTTAGCCGCAAGCCCAAAGTCCGGTAGGGAAAACGACGCCGCGCCATTGGCAACGTCAATCTCGATGGAAATTTTCGCCAAAAGTTTTACGTGCTCATTTTCCATAACAATGCGGCTCTTAATCGCTTTCCAATCGTCTTTTTTCGGAATAAATCGCCGTATGAAATCGGAAAGTTCGTCTGCATCAAATTTGCCGTCGGCGTCCTCGAATCGTCGCAAAAGCCAATCGCGCATAAATGACGGCAAACTTAGCGCGGAGAAAAAATTGCTGTTCTTCAAATCTTTATAAACAACCATATCGGAGAAAATTTTTCTCAATCTATTTTCCATTGCTTGCCCTCGTCAATCAAAAAATTCAAAACCGTCATCAATTTCTTTAAGCGGTGCAGGATTTTTTTTCGCAGGAGAAATTTTAACTTCAACGTTTGCGCCTTGCAAGGTAAATTCAATCACGGGCACCAAAATTTCTTCCAACGTCGCGCCGCCATGAACTTCAACCGACGATAATCGCCCGCCCGCAAATTTATCGTAATTCGCTAAAACCCAATAGCCGTTTTCCTCCGTCGCGCAAGTCGGCTTTTCGTCAAGCTCATTTATCGGGCAACAGCGTCCGGAGTGTTCGCCGTTAGAATTCATTCTGAATTTGTTTTCGCGCCCGAACATTACGGCAAGGCGGCTCGCTCCATGATCAGAAGTCAGAATAATTTTTTCGGCGTGGTGATTTGCCAAATCATTTTTAATTTCTCCAAGCGCATTATCGATAATTGCAAGTTCGTCGTCAATATAAGTCGGCGCAGAACATTTGCCACCATCGAAATTTTCGGGCGTATGTTTCAGTTCGTCCAGTTGCTGATTTTTATCGAATTTATCGCCGCACCAATCGTCATAGAAATTTTTATTCTGGCAAGTCAGCGTTGGCAAATTTGCACGCGCAATTTTTATCGTCGTGAAAAGTTCAAGTTGCATCGCCCGCGCCTTAATATAGCTCAAAAACTCAACGCCGAGCGCATCTAACCAATAAAGTTTTGCTTTCGGGGTTGCGTCATCCAAAATCTTTTGCCGCGTCTCAAATTTATTATACGGTCTTTGCGTCGCCAACTCCCGCACGCGCTTTTTAAAATTTTCGTCGTCGACATTGCACAGCTTAATTTTTTTATACTGCCGAAAATAATTCGTAATCTCCGCATCGTCGAAATCGTAATCCGTCAGATAATCGCTCATTGCCGGATAATTTCGCTTGAATACGTCGGAAATTTTTTCTTTACCCTGCACGGCTTTAATCATTGCGCAACGCTCTTCGGAAGTATTATCCGCCAGATATTTCACGGCGTCGGGAAGATTTTCTAAGTGTCTAAGATAATCGGCGAGATACGGCGACGAAATATTTTTGACGGCGACTTTCCTCAGCGAATAAAATTCATCAAAAGTTCTTTCGTCCTCAACGTCGAGCAAAGCGAAGAACAAATTTTTACAATACGCCTCGAAGTTTGCGGAACGAGTGAAGACAAAGCGCAAGTACGGATTAGAAATTTTATTCTTGAATCCCGCCGCGAAGCTACGCCAATGTTCCGGAGGATAGCCTTCGCAATTATTATCAGAAAAATATTCTTGCCACTGCCAATCACTTAGCGCATCGGAGGAAATGTTAAAATGCGGCTCCTGATTTTTAATCGCGTCGTAAAAGTTATTTATTTCTTTCACGTTCCCCAGCGGCAAATTTGTCTGCACGGTCGCCGAAGTTTTGCCGCTCTCCATCAACTTTAGCAGTTCGGAAAAATTCTGGGCGTCAGTCGGAAAATTTAGCGCGGGATTATACTTCACGACAGAAAAATTTACTTTGCCTTCGATGCGGCAAATGTGATTCGTTCGAAATTTAAAATCTTCGTCGGCAAGACGCTCCAACAAGTTCGCAATGCCCCGACAGACGAAGATAACTTTCCGATTAAAGCTTTTGTCTTGCAATGCCCGCAAAATTTCTTCCTGCGCAGTGAAAAAAATATACTCGCCTAAGCCGAAGACAATCGCGTTATTTACCAGCGTGTCTAGCTTTTCGACGAGTAAATCCGTATCAATAAAAAAATCGCCCGTGCAAATGTCAGAAATATAAATTCGCTCGAAGTCGCCGAAAAATTTTTTGAAATCGTCATTACCATCCGAAATGACAAAATACGGACGCAACGTGTCGCGGTTCAAGTAATTGCGAATCTTCTTCACGGCGTCAGCAATGCTTAAAATCTCCACGCTCAAGACTCCCTTAAAAGTTTCAAGCCGACCTCATAATTTCTATCAAGCAATTCAATCAAAAGTTTTTTCGCATCTTCATTGGACATTCGCATAACTCGCGCCGTCACTTTGTCGCAAGCCCCACCGCTGAAATATTTATTCTCGGCAAATTTCTCGACGATTTCTTTCACGCGCAGATTAGGATACCATTGATAGGCGTCGCCAGAAGTTTTATTTCTCTCCAATTCGTTGCGCACTTCGTCGTTGTCGTCAAGCAAAACGCGATAATCTTCGTCGATAATCGCCTTGCGAAAAGCTTCTTCAATTTGCCGTTTATCATTGAGCGCGTCAAAATACGGCGGTCGCTTTTCAAGATAATCAATCGCAAACTGAACGTCTTTTTCTTCTGGCGCATTTGCCATTAAGACATTGAAAACTTTTCGTGCGGTATCCTGTTCTGCTTGCGGCACCATTGCCAAAATTGGCGTGCGATGAACTTTAGACCATTCACGCGGAGAATTATTTCCGGCAATCGATTGCCACAAATCCACGAGCTTATTCTTCAGCTGCTTACTTTTTATCTTCTTCGCCAAATCGTCAACATTTTTATGATAACGTCCCTGCGAGTCAGTGAACGAATCCTTCGACAAGCAGCTATGGAGCTCTTTAATTTCCTCGTTGTTCAAGTCGGTCAGCTGATAAGAATATTTGTCGCGCAAAATTCTAAGTGGCTCGGAAAGTGCGTCGTGAACAATTTCGGCATTGTCTATAAGTTGGCATAAAAAAAATTCCCTCTTGCTTTGGGGGATTTCTCCGCGCTCGCAAATTTCTTTTAACGTGGCGAAGAAATTTTTCAAAGCCGGATAATAATCGCTGATTACGTCGGCAGGGATTTTCAGATTGAAGCGGCAATGCCCCGCCCAATTTTTTACGCAGTCATTAAGCGACTTGCCGTCAATGCCAAATTTACGACTTTGCGCGACAATTTGCCAGTCGATAATCAATTTTTTTAGGTCGTCTATCGCGGTTTCCCTATCGTGCAACCAAATGCCGTCGCCAGCGGTTATCCGCCGCTGACATTGAGCAACGGGATTTTCTATTCCGATTTCCTGCGCCAAGTCGAAAATTATTCCGTCTTCAAAGCTTTTAACGAAATCGGTAAAAATTTCGCAACCTTTTTGAGCCGTCAAGAAAAGTTTCAAATCCTGGAAGGCGGCAGGATTATTCTTCAAAAATTGTCCGGCACGCTCCGCCAAAGCCGATACGTTAGTTGCCTGTTTTGAATTGGCAATCCCTGCAATATTGTGCAGAAAATCCTTATATCTATCCCCCGCCGCATCGACGTAGCACCACAGCGGATAACCTAAATTTTTAAGTTTCAAGCGAAGTTTCTGTGCGCTCTGCTCAACTGAAACATCTTCAGCTACACCGAAAATTTCCGACGCAAACTCCATGAACTGCCGCTGATTTGGCGACATAATCTCAAGATATTTCGGACGATAATTTCTTGCGGGCGAAAGTGCTTGCTTTATACTCTCGTTAATGCACTCCGCCAACTTCTGAACGCTCATCGCGCCGCCTAAATTGCCGTCGATACCCGCGCTGAATCGGTAGGGGTCACCGGCATATTCTTTCAGCAAAAAGCCCGTTAAAAACGCATAAATATTCAGCGGCATAAATCCACGTTCAATCAACCAACTAAAAATATCATCAAAGGAAATATTAGAATTCTTTTCAATCTCGTTTTTAATAAGTGCGTCAAGTTTAATTTTCAAACGCGAAATATTCGCGTGGGGATAAACTTCCCAATACTTATCGGACATTTGCCAAGTATCGCGCAGAACAATTTTAATAGAGTTCGCCTTGAGCATGGAAAATTCTTCCTGCTTTATTCCCACTTCGGAAAGCTTTTTCAGATTTGTAGACAAAAAAAGCGTGTCCGTAATATTTGCGTTGTCGAAGGAATAAGGATAAATGCGGCGCACGTTGTCTTTAAGCTCACTGGTGATTTTGTCTGCACTTTGGCAGGAAATGCCGTTTCGCTCTTCGTCATTAGTTTTGGTCGCAGGGTAGTAAACAAAGGAACCGTCCGTGAAAGAGTTATACCACTCCTTGAGACAATCGGCGGCGTTATTTCTCATTTTGTTAGCAAGGGAAGGTTCTTTATTGCGCCAATATTTTTCGTTCGCGGCGTTTTCAATCCAGCGCGTGAAGACTTCACGATTTATAAGATTGGACGACGCATCAATAAAAACCAGCCTGTGATAGCGTTCGTTGCGAATTGCGCCACCGACCAGATTATAAATTTTATTCTGTTCGTCCTCGTTGCGGGCAAAGCAAACAACCACTTTAATATGATAATCTTCTTTTTCGTTAGTGATTCGATTTATTGTTAGCGTAAAATTATCGGCGGTCACAGCGTGAAGAACGTAGCGAGCTTTTTGCGCCGCAGTCAGAGTTATCGTTTCAAGCAACTTAGCATTTTCCACAAGTTCGGCAGTCCTAACAGTTTCAGCAATGGATTTTTTCAGCCGTTCAATTTCCGCAAAATCGCCGCCCAGAGCCATTGCTGCAAAAGTATCTGCTTCGCCTAGTCTGCCCGGTTTCTTGAATAAAAATTCCTTGCGAACTAAATCATTAGCGATAGTGACGGCTCGTCCGTTTTCCATATCGGAGACGCCAGTGAATGCCAGCTCCAAATTTTTTTCTGTCGGGTGGAAAAGGTCGACGCTACCGCCTGATTCTTGGTCAATCGCCTGGAAAAGCAAAATAGTTTTAAAAACAACTTGTTCATCGAGATTTAATCTGTCTTTGTTGAGGGTGTAAGAGTCGAGAATTGCGCGAATTGACGGTTTCAAATTCATGCGTCCGACGTTGCCGCTGTGTTCGTCCGTGCCGCTCTCGTAAAAAAAATTCCACAGATAATCTATCGTTAGAAGGTCACCATCTTCTGGGCTTTTCGTCGCGATAAATTCTTGGAATGCTTTTATATTCGGGTCGCTGTTCTTTATGAAATTAAAAATGCTCCGCTGATTGGAGGCGAAGTATGACGCAAGATTTTTCAGCAAAATCACTGTTATCGGGTGAATCGGCAAAATGTCGGTTAGAACTTTTTCGTTGCGAATTTTAACAAAGTCCATAACAGCTTTGCGCGGCTCGGCGGTACGTTCTCTCAACGCGGCGGAAATATATTCCCATTCGGTTTTAGCAACGTCTTTGACTTTCAGCGCGTGCCCGACGAGTTCAAGTGCAATGTTATCGGGCATTGTGATATTCATGTGCGTAAATCTGTCGCTAACAATGCGAAAAGCTTGGTCGCCTTCACCGGCTAAACTTTGTGATTCGTGCGTGGCGATGACCAAATAAAACGGCGCGATATTCGACAATTCCGCAAGCCGCTGGAATTCGTCCAAGTTATTACGGTTGTTGCCGAAGAACTTGGAGAACTCGTCCCAAAATAAAATAATCGCCTTCAAATCGTTTTCGGCGATAACTTCGGCAATCCATTCTGTCAATTCCTTCATGTTGATATTGAAGGCAAGGATACCTTCGCGCTCGCCGAGCTTCAAAATATCTTCGACGAGTTGAGAGACGGGGGCTTGAGGATTTTTAAGGCGTTCGATAATTTCTTCCGCGCTCCGACTAGCCAAAGTTGCGGACATGCGATATTCGGGCTTTTGAATTTTGGCGCGGAACATTTCAAGATTAGCTCTGTCGGATTCAAGCCAATTTGCGATTTTCCCGCGAAGAGTTTTTGCGCCGTCGAATTTGCAACCGTTCTTTTTGAGCACGGCAATTAAGCTCTCGAAAACGGCAAAAATCAATTTCCGCGTGGAAGTTATATCGCCAGTAGCGTAGCGGGTAGCCGTAATGACTTTGCCTTTGCGAATTGTGCGCAGGCGTTCGCGCAAATCAATTTCATCGCGCAGATTGTCATATTCGTCAAAGTAGGCATCGAAGTCTTCTTCCGAACACGACAAAAGATTTTGCATCATCCAGAGGATACGCGACTTGCCCGTTCCGTAAGAGCCTTCAAGCCACAGACTTTTCTTTTCCGAACGCGACAACGCACGCTCCGTCATTTTCAACAGCGCAACAATATCCTTGTGCGGAAAGGTGTATTGCCATTTGTTTTTCGGGTCTTTGATAGAACTTTCGTTGATTTCGGGGTAATAGCCCTCGTCAATCTCGAAGTACTCAAGATACTTGCTTGGTTCGTATGCCAACACCGTCCCTCCTTAACGGTTAAACAATTTTAAAACGTCCTGTGAAGTCTTTTCCGGCACGAGCGAAATTTTTTCAAGGTCATGGGTGAAAGTCGCGCTGATGAAGTCGGGATAATTCGCCGACAGTCCGTTCAGAAATTGTTGCATTTCCTCGCGGTCGATGCCGAAAATTTTTACCGGACTCACGCCCGCTGAATCAGAATCGCTCATTAGCCGCGACAGGTTGAATTGATACCAGCCGTCAGACGCTTCCGCGAATTTATACAGCGAGTACAAGATAACCCGCCCGTCGTCGACTTTCGCTTTGGTGCGCATCAACGTCGATAAATTTTTCCCGTCGCTTGTCGTTGTCCCGAAGTTCAATTCTGTACCCAACGGAATTTCGCACAGACGCTTAAAAGCTCTTAAAATTGAGCCAGAATCTTCTTTGGAAACTTCAACTGCTCGTAATTTTTCTTCGACAACTTCGCGGGTGATTCCTTCCTCGATAGGCAAATTTTCTATGTACCAGCGTATTTGCGGATTGTTGTAGGTGAGATTGACGAGAATCAAGCCCCAAGCTGTCGCCGTATTCCACCCAATTTTCTTTACAAGTTCGGTAAAGTCGGTGACGGTTTTATTTTTTCTGTCCGCGAGTTCAGCGTCATAAAGAAAACGTCTAAATTGTACGTTCTGCATTACACCAAGTGTATTTTCTTGTAAAAATGCTTGTGGCTTATTAAAAAACTCTTTTATCCATTCATTTTTTGGAGCATGATTTGAAAAAGTATTCAGGCGTTTATTTTTCATAATAACATCTCCTTTTCTCGGTGATAATTTAGTAGAATTAAAAACTAAACAGCCAGAATCAATGTTATGACACTGCAGACAATGGACGCATTTTTTTTCGTCAATGTGCAAGTTGTCTTTGAAAGAAATTGCGCCGTGTCTACAATTCGATTCGCAGACAACGCAACCTACGCACGCCGCCGCCTTATGGAAGACAGATTTAAAAATTTTCATAGCGGGCGACTTATCGTAAACGGTTTTGACTTTCGCAATAACGGTTTTATCTTCCGCTTCGTTGACTTCGTAAGGGAAGGCAGGCTCGCCAATAGTTTTAATCCACTCGCGCCAATCGGTTTTGGGAGCCGTGACGGTGATATAAAGATAATCGCCGAAAATTTCTTCGCTGTAATTGGTCACAGGAATTTTTAAATCTCTGCCGTTTTTCCTGCTATTCCAACCTTCATTTGATAAATATGTAATTGGAGAACCAATTTTTGCGCTGTCCACTGTATCAAGTATAAGGTCTATGTATTTTTGCGTTTCATTAGGATAAGAAACTCTATTGAAGTAACTTTTTTTATAACTTGTCATAGGACACATAAGACAACCTGCGCGGGAATTGCCTTTCTTGTAGGTTTCATTAATCGGCAAATTGTGCATGAAAATGTAAGACCAAATTTCCGCCGCGCTCCATTCCAAAATAGAGTTGTGAGAAAGTTGCCCGCGCTGTTTCATGCCGATATTTTCCACGTCGTAGCCGGAACGCTTGACGCTCTCTTGAGCGCGGACGCCGACAAAGTCCGCTCCGACGAAATCGGGCTTGCCCAAAATCTCGCGAATCTTCAAAGTTTGTGGCGCGGCTTTATGAACACTGCAACACCAGCGCAAGACAGTCGACGGCGCACCAAAAAGTTTCCAAGACTCTTCAGGCAACATCTTCGAGGCGGCGCGATAAAAGCCGATACCTTCAGCCTTGCATTGTTTTTCGACAGCGTCAATGATTTTGTAGGTATCGGGAAATTCCATGTGCGTATCGCCGAACACGACGATAAAAGACGCCTTCGGCAAGGCGTGTTTGACCAAATCCAATAGGACGACAGAATCTTTTCCGCCACTAAAGGCAACATGAAAACAATCAAGCCGCGTGTGCATACGCCGCCAATAATTGTAAATGCGCTTAATAGTCGCTTGGCGCAAGTTCTCCATAAGCTCAAAATTTTTCGCGGACATTTTCTTTAGGTCAACGGTCAAAAGCGTTTCGCCTTCCGGCAAGCCGTCTTCCTCGACGAACTCAAGCGCGGGCTTTTCATAAAGGGAACCGCCCTTGACGACGGCAATTTTTTTCCCGCGATAAAAATAATTGCTCGACTCCGCCCAAAGGTATGGAACGTCATTTTGATTTTCGTAATGCCAACGGCAGTCAAAACCCAAAATATTCATTTCTTCAGCGTAAACCGGTCGCGGCTCTTTAGACATCTGCGCTTCGGTATCTGTCAGGAAAATGCCGCCGGTCTCTTCGTCGAAATTATAAGCGTACATTTTTATGCCTCTCATCAATCATTTCTTGCGCCCGCGCAATTATTCGCTCAGTAACTCTACCAATGCGCGTTGCTCTATAGCCTTGATTGATTAAAAATTTTTCGACGACAGATTTTTCGAGTGGCATCCTTTCTTGAACAACTGCTGAAGCTTGAACGTCGAGATAATTCGTGAACTCCATAGACTTGGGATAAATTGCGCCTGCGTTCACGCTGTTTGGAGCGGGAGCGTCGTAAACATATTTACGGCTGTACTTGCGCAGAAAACTTTCGAGCAAAAATAAATTCCACGAATAACCTTTGACCGGCGGAAAATCAATAAAACTAGTGACGCCGCGCAGGGGGATAATTTTTCTCTTAACGAAAGGTCTTAAAGCTTTGTCGACTTCAGCAACGTCAAAATTTATCAGCGCGCCTTTGACGAAGAAATCTTTATCAACACGAACCATTTGTTCATGAGCGACCGTCAATATAGTGAATGTCTCCCTTTGAGTGAGTCCTAAAGTTTCAGCAAAGGCAAAAAGCTTCTTAATTGGCAATTCGCTTTGCTCGGAAATAAATTCCCTAAGTTGGCTCGTTGCGCCTTTTGCGCTTCTTATTTTAACGACTCCACCTTTAGTGCTTATTCTCTTGACAGCGTCAACTTTCCTAGAAAATTTCTTGCCGCGTCTTGCGAAGTCTTCGGAGAAAAATTTTTCGTAAATAATGTTACGCATATCCTTTTCGGCGACTTCGGGATTGAGCGCGAAGTTAGAAGACAAACTATAATCTTCGGGAATCGCGTAGCCGACTTTGTCAATGTACAGAGAAATTTGCTTTTTAGCGGCGTCAATTTCGTCCGCATCGAATTGGATTTTGGAAAAGGGAATGAACTTGCCCGCGCTCGTCGGCAGATACTTTTTCGTGTTGGAAAGCACTTCCAAAATTTTTTCGTGCGGGACGTAAGGCAACTTTTCTTGCAAGTCATCAATCGAAAGCGAAGTTTTTGCCGCCGTAAAAATCTGCGCAATTAAATAATCAAGGCGCACTGCTCTTTTCGCCGAGCAGAATTCTGAAAAATAAAAATGTCCGCCAACAGCTGTTTGTAAAATCTTCTTCAAAACGTCGGGCGAAAAAACATGCGTAGCAACAAAAAAGTCCGAATGCTTTTCGTGAATTTTAGTATAGTAGGCGATTGAATTCGCACTCAAAATTTCGTCGAGAAAATGACGAATACTCTCGGCGTTTTCGTCGGAAATGAAATAAAACCGCCCGCCATCCTCAATACCATTTGCGCGAATAATTTCCACAATGTAATTGCGCGAAATGTGTTCTCCGTCATTGTTTACCGAGTAAATGCGCGAAACTTTGCTCGTATCAATGAAGTCGTCGCGTATCCCGTTTGGAAAATTGCTCTTCATAATATCAATAATATTCTTAACAATATCTTGCATTATATACCATCCTAAAATTTAAATAATACTTAAAAATACCCTTCCTTTGGAGACTATAACACATCAAAAATTGTTTGTCATGAAATGCCCAAAAAATTGTGCAAAAAGAGAGCACGCGGATTTTGGTGGATGTGCTAAGATAGAGCAAAGCAAGGATTTCGGAGAATGTTCACTTCCGCATTTCACTGCGTGAAATGCAAAAAATGCCACGTCTTAACGCGAAAAAACGGTGGAAAAAATTTGCCAGTCACTGCGTTCCTTGAACCTGCGGTTGGCTTTAAAGGAAGGAGAAACTGCAATGGCGATGTACCATTTCCGGCTCAAGTCGGATAAGAAACCTAACGGAACGAAAATATCAGCAGTCAAACATGTTGAATATATCAATCGTGAAGGAGCTTTTTCTGATGACGAGCACGGGAAAGGTAACGACAAATTTGTTGGAAATTTTATCACGACGGAAAAGAGCCCAAATGCCCTTGATGGACAAAATATGCTCCTCTATAAAACCAACGGGTTTGGCTTAATCCGAAATACAGAGCAAGGAATAGAAGTAACGAAGAATTCATCGGAAACAACTATTGCCACCGCTCTTTTACTTGCCGCCGAGACAATGAATCATCAACCGTTAATTATAAAGGGTTCGGAAGAGTTTAAAAAAGAGGTGCTGAAAACGGCGGTTTTGCAAGACCTTCCCATTTCCTTTGATGACCTGCTCATGCAAATAGAGTTTATGCGCAACAAGTTTGTAGATTATCCGGAGCGAAAAAAATTGGCAGTCGAGACTGCTCATAAAATTTTGGAACGGCTAGAGAAGAAGCAAACAGTTGCTGAATCACACGTTGAGTATATCAACAGGGAAAGAGCATTTGAGAAACGAGGTGAATGTATTTTTCATGCACATCGGCTACCGAAATGGGCGAAGGACGACTCGAAAAAATTTTTCCAAGCGGCAGATAGGTACGAAGGAATAGGCAATCGTCGTTACATGGAAATAGAATTTGCGTTGCCAGATGTTGTGGTAAAGTAAAGTTGTAACGAAAGTGGCTAAATAGGAGGAGAGAAAAAATGCCACAAATGTACAACGAAGAATTCCGAAAAAAAATAGTACGCCTTCACCTGCAGGAAGGTCGCACTTACAAAAGTCTCATTGATGAATTCGGTGTTTCCAAAGCAAGTATTTCCAAATGGTGTAGAGACTTCAGCAAAGAATGCCAAACCAGTCCGTCTGCTCAAAATGATTCAGAAATTATGCAGGAAATTCGTCGCCTGCGTAAACAGCTGCAAGAACTCGAAAAGGAAAATGCATTCTTAGAACGCGTGTTCACAAACGTTTGAGTAAAGTGTGGATATGAGAAATTTTGATTAAAGTTTCAGCAGAAGCCGCAGTTAGCTCGTAATCTTTGCTGAGCCGGCGAGAGTGATTGAGCCAAGCAA
>Ga0310697_10004035_pt1 | contig 14615 bp, 25 predicted proteins | sample 172DNAGHGlowgp2_FD_203883 | JGI IMG/M metagenome (GOLD analysis project Ga0310697, IMG submission 203883) | Sheep rumen microbial communities from Palmerston North, Manawatu-Wanganui, New Zealand - 1728 DNA GHGlow gp2 (v2) (version 2) | ecosystem: Host-associated > Mammals > Digestive system >...
TATATCTTCCTGAGCTATCATAATATCATTCATACTAAAATTCATTGCCAATAATTCTAGATGTATTTGTTCAGCTTCCGCAAGCTCATAATCAACATCTAAAATATATTTTTTAAGCTCTTCCGCCCCGGCAACTTCATTTAGATGCATCAATTCATTATATTTCTGCTCATAAAAACCTTTAGTTTCTCGCTCCCAATAAACCTATCTTTCAATCCCAGCAGCAAGCGCCGATTTCCGCACTTCATCACTCACTTGTTGTCTGCTAAATTGATACTAGTCTTCTGGAATTACATTAGGATTCTTAAAAGGCTGCTCTACTAATAATTTATTATAATGTTCCAAATAATATTTAGCAACACATTTATAATTTCTATTCTCTTCAAAATAATGATATAAATGTTGTTCTTGATATCCTTTAAATCCTAAAAAACCAAAATAATCTGTTAATTGCGAGTGCGTCATGAGTCCCTCTATCATTCTCTGTGCTATCTGACCCTATATCTCTACCGTTGTCATAGATAGTACCTCCAGTTTTTTAAATTAAAGCTTTTCACCCACAATAGCAACATTAGTTACGCTAGATGCAGTTCCAGTTAATACAAAGGTTAAATTACTAGAGCTGTCTCCGCAAGGGCAATATTCTCTAACAAGAGCAGAAATAGAAAGATTGACTATATCATTTGCAGCGGTCGCTGTCTCTGAAGCTGTAGCTCCCGGAACTTCAATTCCGTCCTTAAACATTGTTACAGTTACATTACCAGCGGCGGTCGGTGCAACTACAAAGCTAGCATCAATATCATAGTATCCGCATCCGTTAGTATTAATAGCAGTTCCAGAAAGCATAAGGTTGCAACCAAATCTTCTTATAACCGTTCCTGGATTAATTAAACCATTTACTGCAACATTTTGTGCAGTATTGTTAGCAACATAAATAGCTGATTTACTCATTTTTAAATCCTCCTTAAAATAATAAAAAATTGGGGAGCGGCGTCCGCTCCCCATAATTCCTCGTCAATTAGGACGTCCAACCAGATTAAATATTCCCGCATCCGCAACCTGTGTTAAAACAAGGGGAAGGAACAGCATAGAAAGTGTTGTTAGGATAACGCACTACAGAAGCTAACTGATTCTGTAATTCAAGCTGATTTACCTTATCCTGAAGGTCAGCAATTCTATTGCCTTGAATTGCGTCAAGAACTTTCTGTACCTGAGCGGTGGTATTTGCGTTAATAGCAGCAGTATTCATAGCTGCATCGTAACGGTTCTGAGCTATACCAGCGTTGATTCCAGCTCCAGTCTCGGCAATCAACATTTTTGTTGCGCAGCAACAGTCATTCTGGTTTGCAATGCTTTGCTGTACTGCAGAAGCTACTCCAAAGATATCTCTATCAAGCTCGCTGTATTTATCACCTACATAACCTACTATGTCATGATATACTTGGTTAGTAGTTGCAACCGACTGAGCAGTACCGCTATTAACAGCAGCAAGAATTTCTCTTTGATTAGCCATAGAGTTCTGATTGTCAAAACCGCGTTGTACTTCATTAGAAGTAGCTAAGTTCTCATAACCAATAGCATTAGTAAAGCCATTGTTGCTCTAGCTACCTAAACCGCCATTAGCGAGAATTAACAGCGCGAAAATCCAGAAGAAAGACATTTCTCCCCATCCGCCATTTCCGCCATTTAATAAAGCTACATCACTTGCACTAAGTCCTTCTGTCATAATTGACCTCCTAATCTTCTTTACTTTTGTTGTAAAGTATTAATTAATTGATCTGGGTCTATTCCGTTTTGCTGGGCATAATTATAGAAGAATTGTTTAGGAGACATTCCGCTAGATTTAAATAGCTGAAGTACATTATTTAATTTTGGATTACTTTGAATCATACTCTGAATAAGAGTTTGAGGATTTTGAGAATTTAAAAGATTTTTAAGATTGTTTATTTGTTGTCCCGATAATGGTAACTTTTGATTTTGCGGGAGCTGGGTTTGAGATCCCTGAGCTGGTCCCCGCAGCTGTTGAAATAGGCTGTTCATCAGCAATTATCTCCTTTATCAATTTACTTAATTCGTCCTTTCTGACAAAAGCAGAAAGATCCAAATCTTGGTTTACTGTTGCCGTGGAAGTTGGTACTTCCTCTGTATAATTGAATATCCTTAAATTAGACATTCCTATATTATCACTTACTTTAATATACATCTTCCCTTCCGCTTCTGAATCCAATAAAATTGCCATACTGCTAGGATTTAATTGGTATGCCTTGGCGCCTTCGATACCTTGTACCTAGACAATATTATTCGTTGATGTACTCACACCCGCGGGCGATGAATTAAAATAAGGATTATACACATTTCGATTGGGTACAAAATTCCCATACTGTTGATTATTAATCATAAACACTCCATTCTCTTGGAAAAAATGAGATATAAAAAGAATTAAAAAATAAGAATAAGAAATAAAGCTTCAAAAGAAAAGAAGCAAAGATTAAATTTCTTATGTTACTAATTTACTAGAGATATACTTTTATATCTCTGTCCAAGTATTTAACCAAATTCAAAACCATCTTCTGTAGTAATTACTTGTGGTTCTTTAATAGTTCCACCTACAGCAGAAAAGCCAATACAAATAGCATCTGCTATATCATCATTTACTGTAAGACCAAATTGCGACTTTACAAATGCGATGTCTTTAGACTTGAGACTCTCACGCCTAATTCCCGCGCCAGTTTTAATACCACATGCTTTCCGCTAGTGACTAGCAACAACAAAAGTAGGAATAAGTTTAAACTTATTAAGGATGTGGCAAATAAAACCTTGTAAATACATTAATGCTTTAAACACAGTTTGATTGTTTTTGACATCATCTGGAAGTACTTCTTCAATAACAACTTTATCTATCTTTTCTGTTGTTAAAATTGCGGAAATGCCTTCTACCATTTTGTCGATGCGGGTATACAGGTTTGTGCTCGCAGATGTAATACAATTATATTTGACTAGCTCTTGATCCTCAAAAATAGCCTATCCACTGCTTTTAGTAGATAAATCTAATGCTAAAACTCTCATTACATAAAAATCCTCCTAGATTCTTTCTACCTCTATTATAACAAAAAATTTTTATCTTGTCAAGAGAATTTTAACAGTTTATCTAAAATTTTTTTAGGGAAAATATTAAAGAACGAATTTTTAATACAAAATTCAGTAAGCTAGAATGCTTTAGAGTTGTCCAAATTTTGTATACAATTCACATATCAAGAATAAAGGAAATTGTATGTAAAAATTCATACAATTTCCTTTCTCTGATACTATATATGAAAAACACTTTTATTAAATTTCAATACTTTGTCCTAAGTTGTTAAAAAATTTTTAAGGAGCGGGTTTCCGCCCTTTATAAATTTTTTGTAAATTTTTAGCTTTCAAGTTATCCACAAAATAGACAAAGTTATCCACAAATAACCAATTTTTTATAATTATCCACAAAATTTTCCACAATCGTGAAAATTTAAACAATGGTTTAAAAAAGGATGTTATTTGAAATTTTATAAAAAATATGATATAATATAAATATAAAAGAAATTCAAAAGATGTTCTTTCTTTTATCTCTATCTTATATTATTTATAATAAAACCAAGTTCCGTTTTTTCTTAAGTGTTCTACTTAAACGGAACTTGGTTTTTTGTTAAGATATGTAAGGACTTGGTCCTAAAAGATTACTTACTTTGATAATTATTTCTACTACATCCTCAAAGGGTTCTTCTTCTAAATTAAGTTGAACGCTACCACTTTGTACAAGCATATTTGTAATTTTAACAGGATAAAAACCATAACCATCTGTAGAATAAACATCAATAAGACTATTTGCACTTATTCTAGGATCTGAAAAAGATATGGAAGTAGGTGAATTATAATCTACTTCTTTTCTTAAAGCAAAAATTCCATTATTATCATATTGCATTACATGAGCATAATAATGATCTTGCTAATCTTTATAAAAACCAGATAATATTATTCTTCCATTTCTAGGTAATCTAACATGAATACAATCAACCTATTCAGTTCCCGCGCTATTTAAAGTTTGTAATTTAATCTGATATGTTGTTCCATCTACAGTTGAAACTATAGTACAAGGAGTTGTATCTTCAACAGAACTTTGATAATATGCATCAATATCTGTAGTATCTGCTATAAGATAAATAGTATCAAAAGCTTTTAAATTAGAAGGATCTATTTTTAAATTAGTATTTATTGAATATGTTCGTCTACTATCAATCCCTGTTATTTTACCATAGTAATTTTGTGGAAGATTTAAATTATAGGTATCTATTGGTAATAGTTCATATTGTTTTTCACCTTGGGATGCATAATATTTATTACCATCTGTCTATACATTATTTCCAGTATAAGGAATTTTTCCTAAATAAGTAAATTTTGAATTTTCTATATCTATAATATAATGCCCATTACTAACTATGCCATATTGTGAACAATAAAAATATTTTTCATCTGCCCATATATATTGACCATCAAAAGAGGAACTACCACTCTAAGTTTTTTCAGTCTAGGTAGATGTATCAATATTTAATTCATAACTATTACTAGAGTTATTATAATAAATATGATTTTTAGCTAACCATATTCCATCACCAGAAAAATTAGTCAACCCATTCTATGTTTTTTCAGACTAGGTAGAAGTTTCTAAATCTAATTCATATTGTACGCTTCCGTTAGAATAATAAACTGCTCCATCGTCTGTTATCTATATATATCTTCCATAAAAATCAGTTAAACCAGACTAGGTTTTTTCGGACTAAGTAGAAGTTTCTTCATTTAATTCATATTGATTAGTACCTTCAGAATAATAAGCTTTTCCATTTACAATCTAAATATTTGATCCAGAGAAATTCGTTAAGCCATTCCAAGTTTTATCGCTCCAAGTTGAAGTATTTTTATCAAATATATAATTATTTCCTTGAAGTGAATAGTAAATATTATCTTTAAGTTTCTATATAGCAGCTCCATAAATATTATTATATCCTGTATTCTATGAGATTGGTGTTCCAGCTTTTAATGCACAATTCTCCATTTCTTTTTTCAAAACAATCTGAGTATCAGAAACTACATCATAACCTGTATTTTCAAGTCTTTCAGAAAATTCTTTTTGTGTAACAAAAATACTTTCGCCGCCGCCACTTGTCCAAGATATTCTTGCATATCCACTTCCGGCCTTAGCCATACCAGGAGTAGGGACAGAATTATAAGTTAAAGTAGCTATTGTTTTAGTAGCGGGTTCAGAAGACTCTTGAACATTATAACCATACATACAAGCATCTGTCAATACAGAGGTATTAAGATAACCACTACCACCACCAGCACCAGCATTATTAGTAGAAGCGCCACCTCCATACTAACCACCACCGCCGCCAGAGCCTCCCCAAAGATCTCCATTATCTGTACTAGCGCCTTGACCAAAAGACCCTGTAGACTGTGTACTATAATTTTCTGTTGCTCCACCTGCGGATTGTGTACCACCAGAACCAGTATGTGAATTATCATCTCCAGTTGTAGAACCAACAAATAATCCATGACCACCAATATAGCCACCACCAGAACCACCATCTCCTTGGTCAGTTCCCGCATAATTACCAGCACCACCTCCGCCGCCAGCGACTATTATAACTGCGGATTGGTTTGATGCAAGATCAGTTAATTCTCCAATAGCAGTAGCTATATGAGTTGCACCACCACCATTACCTCTCATATTTCCAAAATATGCAAGACCACCACCATTATAAGCTGCGGGATCTGCAGAAGAATTACCACCCGCTCCACCAACGCAGATATAAATAACATCATCTTGATTTAAATCAATTTTACCTACAGAATATCCACCATATCCGCCATGCGCTTCTCCAGCGGGGGTTCCGCCTTGACCACCCTATACCTCAAGAGTATAAGTTCCAGTTTCTGGAGCAGTGAAAGTTTGCATTGCGCCAGTATAAGCATAATCTCTAGTGGTTACACTGCCACCTCCGCCGCCAATAGCAGTTAATGTACCATTTTCATCTATAGTAATAGTAGTTCCGTCTGGTTTTACTAAACCTACTTGTTCATCTGTAGCAACAGGTAAATCTTCTTCTGTTAAAAGTCTATTAGATGAACTTGCGCTAGAAGGAATCATATCTTCATAATCATCTATTTTATCTTTAACTGAATTATTATTATCATAAACAATATTCTGAGCTAAAGCACCGACATCATATGAGACATCTACGCCTTGACTGTCAACTATTTTAATTTTTTTAACAGTAGCCATTTATATTCTCCTTTCTATCCTATTTATTAAAGAAAAATAAATTTCTTTTCCTTTTATAATAAATATTAAAAACATAATCAATAAGTTAATTTATTTTGTCCTTTAATAATAGAAAATAAAAAAATCCTATTTACAAAAGTAAATAGGATTTTATAAAATAATTATTGCTCTAAAATTTCTCCAGAAACAACAAATTGTGGTTTTCGATTATTTATATCTCTAGCATTATTCCCAAAAATAGTATAAGTTATATCTCCATAATTAACAACTCTATGAACAAAAGTAGATGACCTTATTTCAATATAAATACCTTCAAAAGTTTCTGCGGGAAAAGCTTCCCCAAATACGGGTTCAAAATGTGATCTTGCGCTATTGCTTAATAAACTATTATATATTCTAGTATCAGAATATGTACCATCTGGTAAAATAATTCTATAAGTTTCACTACCATCCTATTTTAAAAGTTCAGCAGTAATAATGCCTTTTGCAGTAAAAATAATTGCTGATAATTCAACTCCTCTTTCAGATGAAGCTTCAATAGCTTTTGTAGTTGAATTAAAACTATAAATATCATAAAACCTAATTTCATCATTTGGAAGGCCAAGCTCTTGTGTAGATAAAAGCTCTCCAGTTTCAATATTAATAACTTCAGCAAAAGCGGTTAATATTGATTCATAAATATTTTTACCAGAATTAAAACATATTCCTAAATTAGGATAAAGAGTAACATTCCTTAACATAGGAATACTTTTTCCACTTGCTAATGAAAGTACACTTCCAGCGCCATTTCGAAATTTTATTACATTTTCTCCAGAGGATACACTTTCAGCGGTCTAACCATCTCCCATTATATCAGCTATATCTTGTAAAGAAGATAAAGATAAAAACCCTAAAAGACTCTCTGGATTATCAGCTTCATAATAATCTTCAGTAATTGTAATGCTTATTTCTTCTGGAAGCATAGAGTAAGCCATTTTTTCCATTATTCTTCACCTCCCACATAAGACTTAACAAAAAAGATATTCTTAGCGGTGTCCACTCCGGCTCCACCGCTAAGAGCTATATATCTTTGTTTTGTTGAATCCTAACGATATAATTTGTTGTTAGATAAATCAATATAAAGAATATGATATCCACCAACAGTAGGGAATAAATCATAACTATCATATTCTGCTACATTATCTATTCCTTGATTTGGAGGTAATTGTGCGGAAGGTACTTTCCCATTTTCATCTAGAGTTGCGACCCCATTGGCCGCTCCCGCATCTCTAAAAGCTGCTGATTTTAAACTATCCAATCTATCTTGAACATTCGCACCATTATAATCAACATTCTCTGCGGAAGCTCCAATATTATAGGTTGCAACTACATTATTTTTATCTTTTACAGATATATTTTTTATAGTTGCCATATCCTTTGACCTCCGAAAGTATTTTATGCCAAACGAATAAGTTGAGCTTGAATATTACTATTTTGTACTCCAGTAATTTTTAAACAAGTATTCAGACCCCATTCTTGAGAAAGCGTTGGTCTTTGTATATTGTCCTAATCTTCTCCTTCCATTCTAAAAATTTTTCCAGGGGCACCTGGTGAACTTGGACCTACATAAAAATACATGGCTGCTACATGAGGAGTATTAGAAGGAGTAGATTCATCTGAGTTATAAAAACCACTTACTGAAATTAAGTACATACTACAAGGAGCTACTTTTATAGATACAGTACTAGTTCCACTTGTTTCTACAAAAGCTCCATAAGTTCCATCTATTATATTTTCACCAGGTTTATGTTTTTTACTCGTTGTTACACTAAAAACAACAGGCTGATCTGTAGACTATCCTATGGGTACCTTATCTTTATATTTTCCATCTAATCCATTAATAGCAGTAATACCATTCTCATTATCTACTTTATTTACACAATCATTTCCTAAAATAGGTGCTCCACCAGCTGTTGTTCCTGAACCTACAGCAAGAGTTTGTTCACTATCTATTTGAATAAAAGAACCTAAAGCAAAAGAATTTTCTCGAGTAACTTTACAACCGCTTCCTTGTACCATAGAATTAGTACCAAAATTGGTTATAACGTTTCTATCTCCACCTCCATGCGCATTTGCTCCTGAAATTAAATTTGAAAATCCTTCTGCGGTAGCACGATCTCCCATTGTATCATTAGAAAAAGCACCCGCTCTTACATAACCAGAAGTATTTCCAGTTCCACCATGCGCAATACTAATAACTCCATCTTGATTAGGATCATCATAATCCGCTTTCTTCATATCTCCGGTTCCAAAATCAATAGGATTCCAACCACCGCCTGGAGCTTGAACTTAAAGTTTATTATCTTTATATCTTATTCCATGAACACCAGTATCATTTGCAATGATAGTATTTTTATGTATATTATTTTGCTGTAATTCTTTATGAACGCTACCCTCAACAGTTTCAGCATTAGGTGAATAAGTTACATTTCTAGAATCTGCGCCTATCTGATAAGGGACATCCGCGCCCTGTTCATTCTTTAAATAAATTGTATCAACAGCCATTTCCTTTTCCTCCTTGATTATCCATTATTATTTTTAAGAACTACTTCAGTAATATGTTGAACACCATCTTTATCACTCTACTCTTTTATTTCTTTAGTAGAAATTGTAATTTCTTGTCCATTTGTATCAACATAATACAAGGTATCTTCTTCAGTAATATAAACAGGTAAGAATACTAAATGCTCATTCTCTGTATCCTAGTATAAAATATCGCTAACCTGTTCTTGATATAAACCATTACCTTCTACTTTAAAATTAAGGTCATTAATATATAGTCCTCTTCCATCTACTCTAGGATTTGATTTTCCAGAAAAAGAACTAGTATCATATGAACTATCTAATAAAGTAAATTGTAATGTATCTCCACTATAATCTATAGCAACATTTCCGCCATCTGTAGCAGAACTATATGTTTTAGTAACTAATTTATAAAAATTACTTAATTGGTCTGCAGAACGAAATTCAGTAGTTTTTATTGTTGAGTGTTCTTCTGCATCCTTTGAAATTTCAATAATTTTATTTACACCGATTAATAAATCTTCTTCAAAATTATTACTACCAGAAGCTCTCGAAGGACTAATAAATCTAATATCAGTACCTATGGGATAATTCTCATATGAGCCAGAACCTATTTTTCTTCGCAATTCTGTAACAACTGCGGAAGTCTGTTTACCCATTTCTTTTACCTCCTTTTAGCTCATTTATCTATATTAATATAATTTTTTCTTTAATACAACAAAAGGAAATTGACCTATGAAATTAATACTCATAGGTCAATCTTTATTAATTTATTCACAATAAGTTATCTTCTTTGCAAAACCCCAAATATCATCTTCACCTTGTTGACTAGGCTGGGTTTCAGAAATAATAAAAGAATTTCCGCCGCCTCCGCCAAATCTACCTACAAAATACCAAATATAATTAGGTCCAGATAAATAATCGTAAGCCTAAATCTGATGATTTTCAGCTCCATCATCATAAGTGACAACCCAGCCTTTATATCCAGGATCTCCGCCTAATTCTTCAGGACTAACTCTTGCAAGAATAGTACCATCCGCCTGTAAAGTTCCTAATATATTTAAATCATCTACTTCAGTCATAATCGGAGAAGTTCCAGGCTTACCAACTACGTGACCTAAATCAACAAAAATATCTCCACTCTACTCTGCTATTAAGTTACCCTCATTATTAATAACTAAATTATTAATAGTATTAAAAGGCCCACCATCTTCCCAGGCGGAGGTTCCAGTACTGCTCTCATCATAGTTAGTTAATAAAACACTCATATGCCAGTCTGTTCCATTAGAAAGCTGAGTATATTTAGATACATCATTTTCTAACTATTTAATATAAGGGTGTTGTGCGCTTATTGTAATCTCATAATCTACTACTGTAACTGGCGTTTCCGCATCTAAAGTTTTCTCATAAGAAGACTCTACAGGAATACCAGTGCTATCAACTGCACCATAAACCTTAGTACCATTTTTTAATTTAGTAGGCATTAAAGAAGCTTGAGTAATAGAATCACCCTTTATGCCCTTTGGTACAGATAACTCATATTTTCTATAGAAAGGTCTGGTTTCAACAAGCTCTCCTGTAATATCTTCAACTAAATTATCTGGCAAATCATAAGGATCAACAACTTTTGAGGTCTAATCCTCTACAAGATAAGGAAACTGAAAACCAATAAAGTATCTTTCTATATTTCCATTATCATCTCTTATATTTTCCTAACAGTATTTAATTCCTGTAGCATTTGCTCCAGAAACAAGCTCTGCACTAGTCCACTCTCCTTTTGTAGGAAGTGAACCTTTATAATTTCCAATTTCTATATCTTTAATAGAGCCTTGTGGACCAACTATCTGACCTATATATTCAGCGCCACCACCAGGATTTTCTACATCTCCAGTCTATTCTACAGACCAATTCATTCCTCTTCTATAAACTCTACCATTATCTACACTGTTAGGAGCATCAATTATAACATACTCACCATAATTAACTATATTGGTAGTTACTCCACCCTGATTAAAACATTGAACCATACCTTCCGCAGGTTTAACAGGAAGAGTAGCAGTTCCTCCGCCAACTATATTAACAGTATCGCCATTCAGAATAGTTAATTTCTAACCATATAAATCTTTATTATCATCATTCTTCTCAACGAAGCTATTATTTTCATAAACATAAAACTCTTCTCCGCTCTCTCTTGAAATTGCATATTCGCGTTTTTTATAAATAACAACATCAGCTGGTAAATTAACAGCATCAAAACGCTTTACAATTACAAAAGAAGCTCCTTGGCGACCGCCATAAAAACTTTCATAAGCCATTTTATTTCATCCTCCTTTAACTCATATTCGTGCATATAAATAATCTAAAGTAAAATTACTTATTACTCTTGTTTTAGGTGCTTCTAAAAAAGATGCAGATTGAATATCTGGAGATAACATCTACTCAGTAAGCTAAGTACCAACAGGCACTTGCATCCCAACAATAGAAAAGAAATTAATAGGAACAATTCCATCTCTAAGTTCAAATATTCCAGAACGGGGAACATGTATTTCTTCTCCATTTATACACATAGTTAAACCAGGATGTGACTGAACGCCTATTTTAGCAAGACTTTCTATCCCAGTCACTGGACTTAATGCAGTACTTATTTGATTTTCAATGATACTTAATTCTATATAACCAATAATAGGAGTTCGACCAATTACAATTCCTCGTTCATCTATATAGTTTAAATCTGGTTGACCTCTTTGTAATTCAAACATTATGCCATTAAAATTTTCTAATGGAGTAAATACACATTCAACATCTACAAAATTAGTAATAGGATCTACTACTTCAGTATTTACTATCTCTGCAATATCTATCGTTTTTAAATATTGTGATAAAACAATTTTATTATTTTCTACCTGAATTAATCTAATATAAAAAGTTTGTAAACTATCTAATCTTTTTATTTTTGCATGAAAACAATATTTAACACCGGGTTTTAATTTCCCATCTCCACCTCCTCTTTCTGCATGAGCATCGGTTAAATTTAACTAAGGATTAGAGAAAGAGAAACCAAGTCCTCCCGTTACATTATTATCTGAATTAGTAATTACTTCCGCAGTACCTCCAACAATAGGATTAGCAAATGATTCATCACCGCTCCCTCCGCCGTGGTAATTCTATTGACCTACATAATAATCCATAATTTACCTCCTTTAAATTATTAAATTCTTTCAAAAGCTCTAGTTGCGGAAATGCTCATAGCACCTCCCGCATCAAGCGGCAATGAAATGTTTTTAATAATGTAATCTCCGTGTATTCCTGATTTTTGATCATCTACTGTTATTCTTGTATTTGGCTCTAAATAATAAATCGGAATACTTTGTATTGAAATACTTTCCGCATAATTAGTATATTGATAAAGTAAATCTCTTGAAATTTCTTGAGCTGTATATCCCATTGTCCCTATCGTCACTTTAGAATAAATATTTCCATTGACATTTGCATAAGGCTGTCCTTCCAACTCACATCTTGTTATTATTTCATCTTGTTCTTCTATTGGAGAAGATATATCAATTAAAATAACATTGGGAACTTCCATATTATATAATTTCTTAATATTATCTTTTTGATAAGAATAAATTTTTTGACCAATAGTATCAACAGAACAATCAAATAACTCATTTACCGGCTCAAGATAATCTATAAAATATTTTAAAGCATTTGGATTTGCTATCATATCTGCTTTAAATTTTCCATAATGAATTTTTTTATCTTCTCCCACATATGATGCAGAAAAATCATAAATACTATCAAATAAATCCAATAGTTCTTGTTGATATACATCTGGTCTAATTTGAGCTTCCTATAACTCTAAACCTTGAAGATATAATTCAGCTCTCTAATCTTCAGGTGTATATTTAACAAAAGAAGAGTCATTACTTGTAGCAAGGCGGATACCGCCTGTATATTCTCCTTTATCATCTTGTAAAAAAACTACATTACGACTTTTAAAAGGCCCAATCGGTTTATTTTTAATTACTAAATGATAATGAATAGCATAATTATCTGACGCTTTTCCCTATATATGAAAATCATTCTTTAAATTGTTATAATTAGGACTATTAGTATATGCGGTAATTAATCCAGAACCCTCATTAAAAGTATAAACTGAACGACCGTTATGATGAAAATCCACTGCATAATTTAAATCATCTAAAATACAAAGTCCATATTTTGTTACTTCTATATCTTCTTTCTTTTTATTATCTATACGTTTGGTATCTACAGCATTATAAGAAACATTTAAATAATTTTTAATTTCTTGAAATATAAAATTTCCATTTACATCATAAAAATATTCAAAATTACCTAAATTATTTTTAACTTTATCTAATATTGTACATACATTATCGCCAATATTAGAAATTAATTCTCCATTTCCGCCACCTAAATCTGCATAGGTAAAAGGCGTATAGACATAACCAACATCCTCATTATAATGAAATTCTCTCTAATTTCCTGAGGTAACCTCTTGTTCATCTAAAGTATATATACTAGTATCTGGATTATAATATAAAGTATTTTCTCCAGTATATCTTACTAACTGTTTAATCTCCAAAGGAACATCATTAATAAAAATTCGCTCTAATGCTTCCCCGCCAAAATTACAAACAAGAGTCTGAATAATATCATAAAAGGTTTGTTTTACTTCTACTCTTGTGCCTATTAAATCTTTACTAGAATTAAACTAACCAGCGCCCGGTTTCTAACTTTGATATTTTTCCTCTCCTGTTGCGTCTATATAGCTATATACTATATATTCTTTAGGTTCTAAAGAATACTTCTTTATATGTTCTTCTGGAGTTAAATGGTCACATTTTATTTCTCCTATGATTTGATCATAAGCATGAAAGGTAACAGAAGTAGGTAAATTACCTCCGCATTCTCCATTTAATAAACACATTTTATCTTTACAACTTAAACTAATAGTACATCCCCCCACACTATGGCTGATATTGGGTTGCACTATTACAAAAATACCAAGCGGAAACCAGATAACCTCTTCTTGACTTTCATCTATATCATTCTTTATTCCTTCAAAAATTCTGATTTTTTTATTTATAGATAATAAATTATCTACATTTGTTAAATCATTTTCAGCATCTTCCGCAACTAAATTTATTGAACAAGTCCTTCTCATAGAAGAATTGCCATCTATATTGATAGAGGAGCCAGGTAATACTCGCCCCTCTATCGCCTCGACAGGTTGTTCTTCTTTGTTTAAAACTTCTATTTTTACCTAATAAAATCTATTATTTTGATTATCTAATTCTTTTAAGAAGGACTCATTTTTTAAATAACTCATATTATTAGTCATCTTTATAGTCCCCCTTTAATAAAGTATAGAAATAAGTTACATTTACATCAACCTTTTTCTTATTATTCGGATCTTTAGGAATTATTCTAATTTCTTTAATATCATTTATATTATATAATCTTAACAGTCCAGTTTGATTAATAATATGTCTATGAGCTTCCTGGCTTTCTGAAGTATCATCATCAAGATCCATAATTTCAAACTCAATACCAGGATTAGCTTCTATCTCAATTCCATATAATCTATTTAACTCACAAAATGACTTTTCTGAAGTAATATAATATTTAGCATAAATATCACTGTAAATAGATTCTCCTTCAGTATAAGCTTTAAATACTTGCCCTACTCCGCGTAGAGAAGAAAGATTTTCTCTTT
>Ga0310697_10004036_pt1 | contig 14613 bp, 12 predicted proteins | sample 172DNAGHGlowgp2_FD_203883 | JGI IMG/M metagenome (GOLD analysis project Ga0310697, IMG submission 203883) | Sheep rumen microbial communities from Palmerston North, Manawatu-Wanganui, New Zealand - 1728 DNA GHGlow gp2 (v2) (version 2) | ecosystem: Host-associated > Mammals > Digestive system >...
GGATTTTTTGTGTAAGTGCCTGAGTGGTGGAATTGGTAGACACGAGGGACTTAAAATCCCTTGCCCTTTAAAGGCGTGCCGGTTCGAGCCCGGCCTCGGGTACGCAAAAACAGCCTCTTCATTTTTGATGAGGCTTTTTGTTTTATTTCAAATTATCTCTACATTTGCCGCATAAAACCAAATGATTATGAAAGCAGACAAGAAAACAGCTCTTATTGAATTGAAACGCTATCTCGTCATCACTTTTGCGCTGTTGATCATGTGCTTTGGCTGGACGGCCTTCCTCATCCCCAACCACCTGATGGGCGGCGGCGTGAACGGCATCGCAGCCTTGATTTATTGGGGCACCCATGGCGCCATTTCCACGGGTATCAGCGTGTTCGTCATCAATGCGGTGCTGTTGCTTATTTCTTTGAAAATCATTGGTTTTGGTTTCGGCATCAAGACGGCGTATTCCATCGTGATGGCTTCGGTGTTCATGTCGGTGCTTCAGCATTTCATCACCGACCCGATTATGGCGGGCGAGATGCAACCTTTCGTCAGCGACCATTTTTTGGCGGCTATCCTCGGCGGTGGCTTGGCAGGCGCGAGCATCGGATTGGCTTTCACCCAAGGGGGTAGCACGGGCGGTACCGACATCATCGCCATGATGGTGTGCAAGTACGTCAACGTCTCGCAGGGGCGCGTCCTTCTTATCAGCAATGTCATCATCCTTGCTTGCAGTTTTATTGTGGGCAACACGATTGAGGATTTCATATACAGTTGCATCGTCCTCGGCGTGAACAGCTATTGCGTCGACCTGGTGCTGACGGGCAACAAGCAGACCGTGCAGGCTTTCATCTTCACCTCTGAGCCCGAGAAGGTGGCCGAACGTATCTCGACGGAGATGATGCGTGGCGTGACAATGATCAACGGGACGGGCTGGTACAGCAAGCACGAAGGCCCCATCCTGATGGTGGTGGCCCACAAGCGCGAGTCACAACAAATCCTTAGGATAGTGAAAGACGAAGACCCCAAGGCGTTTATGACGATGAACACCGTGATGGGGGCTTACGGTAAGGGGTTTGAGCAGATAAAGCGATAAATGAAAAAAGGAAGCCATCGGCTTCCTTTTTTCGTGTTAAACCAAAATTGATTTACTTGATGCCAAGCTTCTTGGCGATGTCTTTCGGCAGGGCGTCCTTGTGGACCACGATGTTCATGGTCTTGTAGCGGACGAAGGCCTTGCTGACGTACCAAATGCCGTCGTATTGGCCAGCGTCACCCCAGCTGTTCTTCACCATGAAGTACTCGTTGCCCATTTGGTCCTTGGCGGTGCCGTAAATGAGCATGCCGTGGTCGTCGCCAGTCTCATAGTTATCGTAGGCGATTTGGCGTTCCTTTTGGGTGACCCACTTCTGTGGGGTGGGGCCATTCATGGCTTCCTTCTTACGGTCGGCGGCACTCATGCCCAGCCAGTGGGCCATGTCGCTACCTTGCAAGTCCTTGGTCTTGGCTTCGAGGTCGGGGAGGACAGCCACACCGGCCATCTTGCCACGGAGCCATCCAGCTTCGCTGACGTCGCTACCCCAAGCAATCGGGTAGCCCTTGTCGATGGCGTTGTCCATCACCTGCATCATCTCGTCGATGGGGAGGTTCCAGGCCTGTCCCCAGCGCCAGTTGTCCTGCACTTCGATGACGAAGGGCTCATAGAAAGGATGGTGCGTGAAGGAGGTGATGTTGACATAGTCGTCCATGTTGAGGCCCGTGGATTGGGCGAAGCTCATGGGCGTGTATTTCTTGCCGTTGTAGGTGAACTCGGTAGGAGGGACGCCGAGGTAGGCATCGTAAATGCCAGCCAGGGCTTTCTTCCACAGCGGGTTGCCGTCCTTGTCCATCTGGATTTTGCGGCTCTTGATGATGCCTTCAACGAAGGGGTCGGTGACGGCGGAGAGTTCGGTGAAGTTCGACAGTGAGTCGCCGTGCATGGCACCGGCAGGCATCAGCTCGTCGGGGACGAGGCCGTAGTGCTTGATGGCATACAGCACATCGCCGAAGGAACCACCTTGTGAGAAAGAGACGTCACCATGGGTGCGGATGGCGGCCTCGGCACGGTCGAGGTAGGTCTTGTAGACGATGAACATCTCGGAGAAGTCGTACTCGGGCTTGCCCATGCGGAGCAGCTCCGACTCAAAGAATGCCAAGGAGCTGTAGCACCAGCAGGTGCCGGCTTGGTTTTGGTCCTTAACAGGGGTGATGGGGAGTTCCTTCACCGTGGTAAACTTGAAGCCTTCTTCTTCCTTGGCTTCGTCTTTTTTAGCCTCAGGCTGGGCAACGACGCTGATGCTGAGCATCAAAGCGGTCGCGGTTAGAATGTGTCTGAATTTCATTTTGTTGTGTTTTATTTGATTATTTGTTAGATGATTCACTTATCGGTCGGCCCTTCGACAGGCTCAGGGACCTAAGTCGTTGAGCCTGCCGAAACGCCGCCACAAAAGTAGTAAAACTTCTTCAAAGCCCCAAATCTTTGCGCATGGCCTTCGAGAGGGCATCCTTATGGAGCGTGAAGAAAATGGTGTATTGACGCAGGTATTGCTCGGAGCAGTACCAGTAGCCTTTGTAAGGGCCTCTGTCGCCCCACGAGTTCTTGATCTTGTAGTATTTGTTGCCGTTTTGGTCTTTGGCAATACCAACGACGAGCATGCTGTGGTCGTCGCCAGCATCCCAGTTGTCGTAGGCACGTTGGTGGTCTTCGTCGGTCACCTTCTTTTCGGCGACGATTTCTTTCCAAAGGTTTTCGTTTTCGGGGTCTTCGGGGACGATGCCGATTCCAGTCTTGCCTGAGAATCCCTTGTTGCTGACGTCTTGGGCCCATCCAAGGGTGTAGCCTTGCTCAAGAGCGTAGTCAACGGCTTCCATCAGTTTGTCGAGTGGCATATTGTAGGCAGGGGTCCAAGTCCAGTTGTCGGGAATCTCGACCATACAGGGCTTGTTGTATTCTTCGCTGGTGAAAGAGCATATCTCAACGTAGTTGGCGGGGTCGATGCGATAGGCTTCGGCAAACGACTTGGGCGTGTATTTCTTGCCGTCCACGGTGAACTCTTCGGGTGCTTCGCCGAGGTAGGCGTCCAAAACACCTTGAATGGCCTTAGGGCCGGCAGGCGAGATCTTCTTGTTGCCGTTTTTGATGATGGCACGGGCCACGCCACTGATGACTTCGTTCATCTCGTTGTGCATGTGGCGTTCTTCGCCAATGACTTTGCCGCTGTAGTCGGCTTCAGGCATCATGCCGTATTTGTCGATCATGTAGAGCACGTCGCACACCTCGCCGCCTTGGCTGAGGGTGTTGTTGCCGTGCATGCGGATGAATTTCGCCACTTTCTCTGTCCAGGCGTTGCGGACGACGAACATCTCAGAGAGGTTGAACTCCTTGCCATACATGCGGAGGATCTCCGCTTCGACGAAGCCGATGCCGGCGAAGCACCAGCAGGTGCCCGAACTGCCTTGGTTGTCGACGGGCGTGTGCTTCACATTGACGGTCTCAGTAATCTGATAGACGGGCGCATTCTCTTCGGCTTCTTGGGCCATGAGGGAGGTGTCTGTTCCCAACAGCAGCATAACGGCTGCCATTCTCATAAATTTCTTCATATCTGATTCGATTAATATTTCATGATTTTCGTTGTCGTGCTGCCTTGTTCGGTCGTGGTCTCGATGAAATAGCAGCCCTGCGGTTGCGACGAGAGGTCAAGGGTGAAGCGGTCCTCGTTTACGGTCTGATTCATCACTTCCTGTCCCATGAGGTTGAAGACACGCACCTGGCGAAGTCCTGTCGACTCGATGTACACCTTGCCCTCGGTGGGGTTGGGGTAGAGACTGGTCTCTTGAGACTGTTCGTTAATGTCGGTGGTCCAATCGATATACACTTCGTTGGATGGACTTGATTCGATGAAGTCGGTGCAGCCGGTCACGATGTAATGGTAGGTGTGGCTTGAGTTAGCGTCATAGTCGACGAAGTTGTTCTCGGTCACGCCTCGCGCGATGAGTTCGCTGTTGCGGTAGATATTGTAGGTCTGAGCCATGGAGGCCTCTTTCCATTGTAGGACGACGTTGCCCTCTTGGATGAGGAACGACAGATCTTTTGGTATGATGGTCTTGTTGACTTCGATGAAGTTCAGCTCGGGATTCTCTTGTGACGAGGCATAAGCCGACTGATAGTGAATGCCGGAATAAGAGGCGCAGACCACGTATTCGTAGCGTTCGTTGGCTTTGCTGTTGAGGTTGTCGGTGAACGAGGTGGCGTTGAGCAGTTTGATGCGCTTGAACGCTTCACCTTCGGCGCGACGGTAGACCATATAACCTGACACACCTTCAGTTTGCGGGGCATCCCACGAAATTAAGACTTTGGTGGGTGAGGTCATCTCGTAACGTAAGTTAGTGGGTTTGAGGTATGACGATTCGGGCTGCAGGTTGCAGATGTTGGACGGATGGCTTTCGCCGTCTTCGGTGAAGGCAACCACGTAATAGTTATGGAAGATGTCTTCATCTTCCGTATAGGTGAAACTCGTGTTGTTGGTGATGGCAAACAGCAGGTTGTCGCGGTAAATCTGATAATGCTTGACATTGCTGTTGCTGTATCCCTCCCAAGCAAGTGTGACGTTGTTGCCCGACTGCGAGGCAGTTAGATTCTCGGGGCCGGCGAGGTTGCTTTCAGCTTTCTCGCAGGTGTTGTTGGCGATGAAGAACAGACCTTGTGCGATATTGGAAGAACTGCCGTCGAAAGAGACTTTGATATGGTTAGACGAGTTCTTGATGACGAAACTCATGTGTTCGATATTTTGTGCGGGCTTGGTCCAGCGAATGTAGACATGGCCGTAGGGCATGCGGATCGTTTTGGTGTCGCTGGCCGAGGAGAGTGAGATATATGCCAACTCTTTACCTTCCGTATTGACGAAGGTAAGTGCGCCATCATTCCAACCTGAAGCATTGGAGGAGGTCATTTCAACGGTCCAGTCGCACGAAGGGCCAAGGAACACATCGGTTTCAATGGCTTCCAAACCTTTGGCGCTGTGAGAGACGGCATATACGCTATAGTCGACGATGGCAGGCATGTAATAGTCGGTGTAGGTCATGCTGGCACCGGGTGTCACGTTGTTTAAGGTTTGGATGATTTCGCCGTTGCGTGTGATCACAATCTGGTCGATGGAAGACAGGTCGTTGGAGTGGACGTTTTGTGAGGGGTTGGTCCAATGCAAGGTGGCGGCATAGTCGAAGTCGCCGCTGGGGACCACGGTGAGGTCGGTTGGTGGCATGGGCATGTAGTTGTACACATTCTCGGGCACAAAGTTGAAGACGGCGCCAGCCCAATTGGCATAGTCGATTTCGTCAATGACAAAATAGCCGTCGTTGACACCGCCCCAGCCCCAGTTGAAGTGGAAGAGGTCGTCATCGTCGTAGCCGTCGCACACGAAGGCGTGACCGCCACTATCACTATGACCAGAATAGTAGACGGGCCAGCCAATATTGAATTGTTCCTTGAGCATGTTCTGCCATTGGCTGAGTGAATAGTCGTCCCTACGTTTCAGTTCTGCCTGATTCGAATAAGAGAAGTAATGCTGAATGGCGTACGGCACGTCTTCGGAGTTGGCGCCGCTGCCGTTGTAGGCAAAGCCCATTTCTACTGACACGCCGCAGTGGTACATCAAAGTGGCGACGGCTTCGATTTGCTCCTGGGACGAACTGCTGTAGATTTTTTCAGGCATGTTGTCCCAATCGTAATAGGTGGCGCCGAAGTCGGCGCTGAGGTTGGGGTAATAGGGGCCCCACCAGCCGCCCGCATTATAGGTGTGCGAGCCTGTGCCGTGCTCGGGATAATTCCAGCGTTTCATCACTTGGCTCATGGCCGTGGCGACGCAGCCGGCATAGCATCTTCCACCAGGGCCGTTGCTGGCCTCTGGAGCATAGAGGTTGTAAGGCGAGTCTTGGTTCCATTGGGTTTGGCAGATGTTTTCGACGCCACGGCCTCCGTTGCGCGACAGCAACTTGCCTGTGGTGGCAACACTTTGCCATTCTTCTTCGGTGTCGTCGAAAACGACGGCGTTGCGGCTGCTGCGCGCTTCGATGATCTTGCCGAGGTAGAAGACGAGCTCGGGCGACATGTTCTCCGTTTCAAACGCGCCTTCGTTGGAGTAACCCACGATGGGACGGAAACGGTCGTCGGCCGAAACGATGACGAAACTGCTCTCGCCGCTATTGAAGGCATAGAAGCAGGCCTCGCCACGACTTGAAACACCGGTGTATACCAGTTGCAATTCGTTGTTTTTCTGTTCGTTGTTGAAATTTGCGCTAACAAATTTCTGTCCAATAACTTTGGCTCTTGCCACGTCGACGGGACGGGCATTCAGTGTGGTTATGCCGAGCAGCATAACGAGAAGTGATAAGAGATGTTTTTGCATAATGAGTATGTTTCTAAAAAGAGGCTTCAAAATTAGTCTTTTTTTCCGAATTGGAGGCTGATATTGGTGAAGTTTTTCACAACGAGCCAATTAAAGCGATATCACCTCATCCATGGTGATGTCTAAAGGCTCGGTGGGGACGGCGTCGACGAGTTGGAAATCGAAGCAAATGCCGATACGCTTCACGTCGAGGTGCTGGCAGAGAAAACGGTCGTAGTAGCCGCGTCCGCGCCCGATGCGGTTGCCTTGGCGGTCGAAGGCAACACCAGGGACGATAATCAGGTCGAAGCTACCCATGTAAGGCTCATTTTGTGGCTCCAAGATGTTGAAGTCGCCAACGGCAAAACCAGTGTCCTTGCCATATTCCACCGGGATGATGTCGTCGCCGACCACGGTGGGCAGGATGATGGTTTTCTTGAGGTGCCACTTTTCGAGGAAGGCTTGGGTTTGCACCTCGTCGGGCAGGGCGCTGTAGAGCATCACTTTCTCGGCATTAACGAAGTCGGGATGGCATTCTAGCTTGGCCATGATTATTCCCGATTGTTCCAGCAGCTCTTCCTTGGTGTGTTGTTTCTTCAAGGTCTTGATGTGGGCACGTAGTTCTTTTTTGTCCATAGTGCTTTAGTTGGTTTTTTCGCTTGTTTCGATTCGATGGCTTGATAGAGGAAGGCCACCATCTTGTCTTGAATGATGTAGAAGTTCTGGTTCAGTTTTTTGGTTTTGGGGTCGAAATGGGGCGCGTGCTTGAAACCTTTGAAGGTGTAAAGCTCTGCCTTTTGGCCGTGCCTTTTGGCGTAATCGACGATGCATGACGAGCCAAACATCTTGTTGGCTAACGTTTTTTTGATTTCGCCGAATTTCCCCAAAGGATAATCGTGCTGATAGGGTACGACGTCGTCTTGATCGCCTTGAAACGCCAAGATAGGCACGTTATGCCCCTGCATCATGGCGGTGTCGGCGAGTCCTCCCCACATGTCTAATACTCCCTTGATGCTGAATCGGGTTGTGAGGCTGTTGCCACAGGTTTCAATGTTGCCCAAGTCGCCGCCTGACCAACTGGCATACGAGGTGCTGGGCCTTGTCTCATTGGTCATGAAGGTCAGGTTAAGTGCCGTGATGGCTCCGGCACTGGTACCGCCGACGAACATCAAAGAGGTGTCGATGCCGTATTGTTGCTGATGGGCTGCCAAATAACGCATGGCCGCATGGGCATCCTGCACGGCGCGGTAGCCAGCCCGCTCAATGTCGGACTTGGTGAGCAGAAAGCCTAGGCGATAGTCGATGGAAGCGGCAACATAGCCTAATGAGGCCAGATGACGGCACCATTGTGAGATGGCGGTGTCTTTCCTTGTGCCATAATAGAACGAGCCGCCATGCATGAGCATGACCAAGGGACGGTGTTTCAATGTGTCATCTTGGGGTAGGTAAAGGTCGAGAAAGAGGTCGAGCGGCTTTTCTTTATAGGCTTCGTTCATCATGAAGATTTTTTTTGCTGTCGGGGTTTGGTCCTCCATCTCGCTCCAATAGCCTTCTGCCTCGGCAAACGGGATGTCGTGCAATATCTTCACAGAAAACGTAGGATCCTTGTAACGGCCTCCTCTCAGAGGCTGTAAAAGCAACAAAAACCCTATGACAAGCAATTGAAATCTCATTGATGGTCGAATTGGACGGCAAATTTAAGAAACAAAACCGAAAAAAACGCTATGTGAGTAAGGGAAAATTGTACTTTTACCCCATGAAATCATATATGTTATGAAACGCTTTTCCCTTATTGTGTTGTCTTTCATCTTTTTGACGGGCCTTTTAAATGCTCAGGCGTTGGCCTGCCCCCGCAACCGCAAAGGTGACTTCGGACAGTTTCCGAATGGGTTGGATACCAAGACTGACGTCATCCCCGAGCCAAAGGAGTTTCAACAGCATGGCACGAAAAAAAGCAGATTGAAAAAGGTTGTCTACGATAAAAAGATCCATTTCGACAATCCTGACGAATACCGTTTGGTGGTGAGAAACGGTAAGGCCACCATCTCGGGCAATCCCTATTGGGCACAAAGCACTTTGGCGCAGTTGGTGGACGAAAGCAGTAGGATCGCGAATTTGGAGGTGCACGACTGGGCGACCTATCCTTTTCGTGGCTTTATGCACGACACTGGGCGTAACTATCAACCTGTCAGTATGTTGAAGGAGACTCTTGACTTGATGAGTTTCTACAAGTTGAACTATTTCCATTGGCATCTGACGGATTATCCCGCTTGGCGTATAGAGTGTAAGGTGTATCCGCAACTTAATGACATCCAATACCAAAGGAAGGGCCGCGACGAAGGCAAGTATTACACTTACGACGAAATCCGTGAGGTGATTGCCTATGCCAAAGAACGTGGTGTCACGGTGGTGCCGGAGATTGACATGCCTGGCCATTCCACGTATTTTAAGGATGCGTTCGGCTTCACAATGGACTCGCCACAGGGCCGCGAGGTGTTGGAACGATGCCTTGCCGAGTTCTTTGCCGAGATTCCGAGAAGCGACTGTCCTTACTTCCACATCGGTTCCGATGAGGTCTGGATTGAAGACCCGAGCGGTTTCATGCAATGGCTTGAGAAATTGGTGGAGAAGTATGGCCGTCAACCCATTGCTTGGGATCCTGGGTTGCCCGCATCCGATAAAGTAATGCGTCAAATATGGAACGAGGCGGCAGGCTCCAATGCTGCGGCATCCAACAAGTCGGGAGCGTATTTGGATTCCTTCGTGGGCTATCTGAATTACTACGACCCGATGCTGTTCACCAGCCGAGCCTTCTTGCATACCGCGGCGGCGCAATCCGTGCCCGACACGACTAAGGCCAAAGGCGGCATCCTTTGTCTGTGGAACGATGTCCGTGTGGACAACAAGGAGAATATCGCATTGCATAATGGTATGATTAACGGCACGATGGCTTTTGCGGAACGTTTTTGGAATGGCGGAAACGCAGGCGAAATCGAAAACGAAAACCTGCCGACGGGTCCGCTGACCTTGGTGGGCTCGCGTTTGGCCAACTTTGAGGAGAAAATGATCATTCATCGCGACCGTTTCCATCACGGCAAAATGCGTTGGGTGGCTAATTCACAGATGGAATGGCAGGTGCAGGTTGATAAAAGCCAGCCTTCAGTGACTTATGGCGGTGTTGTCGACCTGGATGCGTTTTGTCAGACGCACCTAATTAAAGTAGGGGAACAGGCTTTGGCGAAGGCGCAAACCGTTATCGTCGCCGAGCGCGACATGGACGTCGAGGCATGGATAGGCTTTTGCACGCCGGCTCGTTCCAACCGCAATGGCTACGGCATTGGGCAACAAGGCCAATGGGAAGGCGGTTGCCAGTGTTATGTGAATGGGAAAGAGATTCTGCCGTCAAAGGCATGGAGTGAACCGGGGAAATACGGTTATCATTTCAACACATGGGGCAAGGCCGAAGAGGAAGAGCCGTTCACCAACGAACAGTTTTATTGGATGCGGCAGCCTGCACGGATACATTTGAATAAGGGCGAAAACCAAGTTGAGGTCCGAGTGCCGAAGACATACGATGGCTTGCGCTGGAGCTTTGCTTTCATCCCAGTGAAAACACAAGCCAATGGCTCAGTGACCGAAGTCACAGGCATTCGTTACAAAAACAGCGTCGACGAATGATCCATAAAACAACGATGGCCAAGAACTCAAAAAGAGGTCATGGCCATCGTCTTTTGTGCCAGTCAAGCAATCACTTTCCGTTGTAGTTGCCGCTCAAGGTCTCTATGAATGAGTTGGCTGCTGTCTTCATGTTGGTGAAGTCGGCGCCGAGCGAGCTGGAGCAGTCGAGCACGAGCATGATCATCGCGCTCTTGTATTCGTTGACGACTTGGGTGTTGCCCGAAGGCGTGAACTCGCTGTTGAATTGCCATTGTGACGACGATTCGATCTGGTTCCATTCCTTCACGTAGTCGGTGCTGATTTGCACACCGTTTTGGTCGGTGAGGTTTTGGAACATGAAGAGGTCGAAGATGCCCTCGGTGGCGGCGGTGACGACAGTTCCCGACATGCTCTGCAAGCCGACGTATTGGATGTCAGTGAGTTGCCCCTTGCCGTTGTTGCGGACATACACACCTTCGATGTAGCATTGCGACTCATTGACGTTGGTCACATTGTCGAACGTGAAGCGGATACGTGTATTGGGCTCTTGGGCTGGCATCTTAAGCGTGACGTTATAGAAAGTGCTTTGGTTGTAAAGCTTTTGTGCGATTTGGGCGAACTTTTCGGAGGCCTCGCTCATATTGTTGACTTCAAATACATTGTTGGCGGGATCGCTCGATAGCTTTTTGAGGTTGTTGCGGAAACCCTCAATGTCGCTCACGTCGGAGCCACGCACGCCGATGGAATAGGCGGAGATGTGTGAGTTGCCGACATGGTCATTGTAGATTCTTGAGTTGACGGCTGCAAGGTATTCGCTGCCCGAGTTGAAGTTCGACAGGATATAGGAACCTTGGTCTAGGCCGTCGGTGAAAGTCACCACCGAGACGTTGATGAGGTTCTCCGGGATCTTGGCTTTGGCCAGACTGTTGAGGCCTGTGTTTACGGCATGATAGAGGATGGTGCCGTCTTGCATGGTGAGACCGTCAACGAAATTCTCGAAGTCATGCTTCGTGTCTTGGTTGAGTAAGCCAAGGGGCATGGTGTAAAGTTGCTGGTTGAAGCCGATGATGCCGAGATAAAGGCCTTCCCTGGCAGGAGTGTTGTCTTCGGGCTTGGGCTTCCTGCAACTCGTGAAGGTGGACAGCACAACGAGGAGCGCCAAAGCTGCCACGAAAAGAGTGTGTTTCTTCATATTCAATATTTTTAATTTGTCCTATAACGAAAAGATGTCCTAAAAATTGTACAATGGCATAACTGTTAACTGCAAACTATTAACTCTCCAACGCTTGTCTGATAGCGCGACAAAGTTGGTCGGGACAAGAGGTGTTCTTGAAGCCACAACGGATGCCTTCAAGGCGTTGCAGCACATCCTCCACTTTCATGCCTTCCACTAGGGCGCTGACGCCCTGCGTGTTGCCGTTGCAGCCTCCGTAGAACTGCACGTTTCTAACGATGCCGTCTTCGATTTCAAACTCGATGGCTTGGCTGCAGGTGCCTTGGGTTCTGTATGTGTATCTCATCAGCCTTGGAAGTTCATGGTGATGTTGACAATGACGTCGGGGTGCAGCGAGCGACCCACAGGACAGCTCTCGGCAGCGGCCCACAGTAGGGCTTTCTGCTTCTCGGTGTATTCCTTGGCGGGGAAGTTGAACACGATGTCGATCTGCCCAATGCGGCGCGGGTCGGCATTCATGGTCTTTTTCACCGTGTAGGTGGTGCCGTCGATGTCGAATTTGTGACCTTGTGCGCTGATGCCCATGATGGTCATCATGCAGGCAGCGAGGGCTGCGCAGGCGAGGTCGGTAGGCGAGAAGGCTTCGCCTTTGCCGTGGTTGTCGGTGGGTGCGTCGGTGAGGATGGTGTTGCCCGACTGCACATGGGTCATCTCGTTGCGGAGATTACCCTTGTAGGTTCCTTTAATGGTTGCCATATTTATGTGTTTTGTAGAGACGCAATGATTGCGTCTCGAATGATTATCGTTTTTTTTGGCATAGAGACGCATTCAATGCGTCTCTACAAGGTTCATAATTGTTCTAAAATCAACCCGGCCAATCGGCTCGTGCCCACGCGGAAGAGGCTCGGGTTGAGCCACTGCTCGCCGAGGATGTTTCTCACTAAATAATAATAGGTGAGGGCGTCTTCCGGCACCTTCATGCCGCCGGCGGGCTTGAAGCCGACCTTCTTGCCCGTGGCCTCGTAGTATTCCTTGATAGTGTCAATCATGACGATGGCAGCAAGAGGTGTGGCGGCCACCGGCACCTTGCCCGTCGAGGTCTTGATGAAGTCGGCACCAGCGAGGATGGCGAGTTCACTGGCCTTGCGGATGTTTTCCACCGTCTTCAGCTCGCCCGTCTCAAGGATGACTTTCAGCTTGGCTTTGTTGCCGCAAGTCTCTTTGATGGTCTTGATCTCGTTGAAGACCTCGTCGTAACGCCCGGCGAGGAAAGTGCCGCGCGAGATGACCATATCCACCTCGTCAGCACCTTCGTTGACGCAGTATTCCACCTCCTTGACCTTCAGGTCGAAGGGCATCATGCCCGAGGGGAAGGCGCAGGCCACCGTGGCCACACGGATGTTGCTGCCCGCCAGCAGTTGCTTGGCCTGACGGATGAAGGGGCTGTAGATGCAGATGGCCGGCACGCTGAGGTGTGGCTTCTGCTTTGGAAAAGCTAAGGCTCTCTCGCAGAAGTCCTTGATCTTGGCTTCGTTGTCGAAGGCTTCCAAAGTGGTGAAGTCGATGCTTTGAAAGATGGTGCGCAGGGCGTCTTTTTCGCTTCCTTTTTTCTTTTCTTCGTTCAGAATCAGCGCGATGCGATCGTTGAGTGCGGCTTCGCTATGGTTATAGGGTTTGAATTTCATGGTTGGTGGTATTTTTTTTGCAAAATTAGACAAAATCCTGTAGTTGTGGATCATCATAACATAGAAAATCGTACTTTTGCACTCATAATCCCCTAAAATCGCATTGACAGAAGAACAAACGAATCAGGCACATAATCAAATAGAATAGCATTTCAGGACGAATTCTTGAACCTAATTTTCCACAAAGTCTCATAGAGGCAACTCAACAAGAACCGTTATGAAACGCCAATTTTCTATTGGCGTGGAACAACTTGTTGTTGAGTGGGCGTGGAAACCCTAGGTTCGACAAGTTGAACAAATTCCACGCTTTTTCATGCACATCGGGCAACATATCAAGGAGGTGATGCGACAGCAGAACGTTACGGCCACGCAGTTGGCCAAGGACATTTGCTGTACCCGAACGCATGTACATAAGATCTTCCACAAAGATAATATTGACATTGCCTTGTTGCAACGCATTTCAGAGGCATTGAATTATGATTTCTTCCTTGACCTTTCGGAGGAGTTTAGGGGCGAAGTGTGACCATATTGGATACTGTGTCCAATGTGGATACAATGAAAAGCGGTATGTGCGAAACGTGGTCTTTATTTTTGCATTTCAAACCAAAACTGCGGGCGACAGGATAAAGACTGCCGAAAAAGAGATGAAGATAGAGATGCCTGGGATTCTGGTGCTGCCATTTGTTTTATGTTTGGCTTCTTGTGTTTCATTAGAGAAGAACATCCCTGTTAAGGTAATTCAACCAGAGACTGCTGCTTATGAAAGACTTGATTCGATTGTGGCGGACGTGCTGTTCAGTCCCGACCATGTGGATTGCTACACGTTGGTTGGAAAAGAGGATGTTGATACCCTTGATTTCCAGATAGAACCGCATTGGGTACGCGACGGCCATGTTGGAGAACTGGCTCCTCAAATGGTGGGAGTCCTACAGTTCACTTTATTGACCAATGGGGAAAACTATCAGCTGGATTCTATTCGCCCGAAGGCTCCTTATATACCAATACTCGAGTTCGAGTTTCAACAAAAAACGGAATGTGTCCATGTCTTGGTTTCCACTTCAGACCTCTCGTGGACAATAGTGTATGGCGACAAATCATCATGGCATTTCAACTATCATGACCATTATACGGTTGGACGTTTTTGTGATTATTTGCTACAAGATTCAATAATTAACAAGGAGGACTAATAATGAAAGGAATGAAATTTTTCACGCTGGCTTTTTTAGCTTTGCTGTCATGTAGAGCATCGGCTCAAACACTTCACCTCATCAATTTTAGTACGATGGATGAAGCAATCTCGAGTGACGTGGATTATGAAAGAACCACTCGGGAAATATCCTTGGTGGCTTCATACATTGATTATAGGATTAGCTTCTATGATGGATTAGGAGAGGATTGCTCAAGAGAAAACCTTTTGACGACATTAAACTCCTTGGTTTGCGAAGAAGACGACATCATTGTCTTTTACTATTCGGGACATGGTGGGAGGTCGACACAAGACAAAAGCAGATATCCGCAGTTTTGTTTGAAATATCTTGGTTATCAGCAAGACAAATGGGTACCAATGCATTTGGTGGTTGATGAACTGAAGGCGAAGAATGCAAGGCTTACTTTAATACTGGCCGATTGTTGTAATCAAGCTGCATCTGGTGTTTCACCAAAGATGGCGAGTGCAATGAGCTATAAT
>Ga0310697_10004039_pt1 | contig 14602 bp, 10 predicted proteins | sample 172DNAGHGlowgp2_FD_203883 | JGI IMG/M metagenome (GOLD analysis project Ga0310697, IMG submission 203883) | Sheep rumen microbial communities from Palmerston North, Manawatu-Wanganui, New Zealand - 1728 DNA GHGlow gp2 (v2) (version 2) | ecosystem: Host-associated > Mammals > Digestive system >...
TCAAGACGTGGCAGTCGATACTGCTGCTTGTTGCTGCCATAGGTATTGAGGTTGCTCTTCTTGTCATGATCAACAATAACGGTTATTCATTCAGCGTTATCTATTTCCCGCTGCTGATCTTTTTATCCTTTGTCTATTCTCTCGGACTCAATTATCTGCTTGAGACGCGCAAGAAGAAAAAAGTTCTTAACGCATTCCGGAAATATGTTGCTCCGCAGATCGTTGAGGAGATCGCTAAGAAAGGTGACTTTGAGATCAAGGTCGGCGGTGAGAACAGAGACATCGCAGTACTCTTCGTTGATATCAGAGGCTTTACCACGATGTCTGAGGCCTTAGAGCCTGAGCAGGTAGTGGAGATCCTCAATGAGTACCTGACTCTTACCACGAAGTCGATCTTCGACAACAGCGGTACGCTCGACAAGTTCGTCGGCGACGCTACGATGGCGGTATTTAATTCACCCTTCGATCTTGAAGACTATGAATACAAAGCTGTTTGTGCGGCAATGGATATCGTCAAAGGCGGTGAGGCCATCGAGGAGAAGTTCCAGAAGAGATTCGGCAGGAGCGTAGGCTTCGGCGTAGGCGTTAACTGCGGACCGGCCGTTGTCGGAAATGTAGGATGCGAATTCAGAATGGACTTCACGGCGATCGGAGATACGGTCAATACCGCGGCCAGACTTGAAGCAAATGCCAAGAAGGGGCAGGTCCTTATCAGTGATGTCCTTTATGAGAGGCTCAAGGACAGACTGGAAGTCAATGAAGTCGGTGAGATCCCTCTTAAGGGTAAGACAAAGGGAGTCTTTGTTTACGAAGTAACGAAGATCAAGTAAGGCTGATTATGAATCTGATCTCTGTAAAAGACATCAACGCACCCGAACTGGATATTTTCGCGAGATATACGGAGCCGCAGCTGCGTGGCTGCTTTGCACCTGACCCCGGGCTTTTCCTTGCAGAGACCGGCAGTGTGATCCTGCGCGCATTGGAGGCGGGATATGAGCCTGTTTCCATGCTTGTTGAGACTGAACGGCTTGAGGCTGAGGCGCGTCCTGTTTTCGAGGCGGTCGAAAAGCATTGCGGAAAGAACGTCATCGACACGCTCCCGGTATATGTCGCAGACCGTGAGATAGTAGTAAATATCATCGGTTACCATCTGGTGCGTGGGCTTTGGATGGCGCTTCGGAGAAAACCGGAGATCGCGGCCGAAGACTTTTGCAGGGACAAAAAACGGATAGCTGTTTTATTTGATGTTGTAAACCCGGTCAATGTGGGCGCGATAATAAGGTCTGCTGCGGCTCTCGGAATGGACGGGGTCCTTCTGACACATCCTTCCGTGGACCCGCTTACGAGGCGTGTCGCAAGAGTCAGCATGGGCACTGTTTTCCAGATTCCCTGGGCAAGGGCAACGCTTGAGGAATCTTCAGGGACAAACCTGATAAGGACGCTACAGTCCTATGGTTTTAAGACGGTTGCAATGGCATTGACTCCTGATTCGACCGGTGTCGATAATGATGAGATACGCGCCAATGAGAAGCTTGCGGTCATCCTTGGCACTGAAGGGACGGGTCTTCCGAAGGAAGTTATAGCAGAATGCGATTACCGCGTCATGATACCGATGCATCACGGTGTGGATTCTCTGAATGTCGCTGCCGCAAGCGCGATAAGCTTCTGGGAACTGATGAAGTGAGCGGACTGATTACCGCCAGTCAGTATTTATGCGAACTCTTTTGCGAATCTCTCAGGATCTATCTGATACAGTTCCTCTCCCAGCGCGTCGCTGATCTCTATCAGCATACGTTCGTAAGTACACTGGAGAGGGGAGACTTTGTTCTCGTCACCGGTGTTCATCCTGTTGGAGCAGCCGCATGAATTTGTGCAGCGCTTGACGAGATCGCAGCTGACACATGTCTCGGGAGTGGAGGACCTTTTGGCCATCCCGATGACTTTTGAATCGTCCAGCCCGTCGAAAACATTACCCAGAAGATATTTGCTGTCACCGATAAACGAAGTGCAGGGGTAGAGATCCCCGTCCGGAGTAACGGGCATCTGCCTGACGCCTAAGTGGCAGCGCTCGGCTGAATTATGCCCGCTGATGCAGTCCCTGATCTTTGTAATGAAGGGTGACATGAAGAAGTGTTCTTTGTTGATAAAAAGTTCCTTGAGGTATGAGGTGGTCTTTTGGAGCTGTTCGCGCAGAGCGTCAAGATCGTCATCGGTCCAGTTCACGCGGCTTCCGTACGCTATGACAAAAGACACTTTCTTAAATCCCAGGTCATGAAGATACTTGACTGATTCGGCATAGTAGGGAACGGCCTGAGGCGCTATCGTGGCAAGAGCGGTGGAACCGGGCATGTACTTAAGGAGGAGACGTGCTTTTTCCTCAACAACGGAAGAAGTCGGCTGGCCGCCAACGAACAGTCTGCAGACATCCTGTGCTTTGCCGTCGAAAGAAAGCCCTATTCCCATTTCCGCTTTCACGGCACGCTCAAGGAAGGCTTCATCGAGAAGAGTCCCGTTGGTCGTCATTTTGCAATTGAAGACCATGCCTGTCTGTTCAGACTTTTCTTTGCAGTAATCAAGAGCCTTATAGATCAGATCTTTCCTGAGCAAAGGTTCGCCGCCGAAGAAACAAAGACCTGCCCGCTGTCCTCTGGAAAAAGCAAGATCACATGCTTTATAGAGGACGTCCTCGGTCATGTCTCTGGGGCATTTCTCACGGATGCAGTAGCTGCAGTCCATGTTGCAGTTTTCAGTCAGGTGGAGTGTGAGATTCATAATGATTATTCAGTCTTTATGTACCGTCGTCAATGGAGACTCCTCCCTCGAGTTCAATTGGTTCAACAGTATTCTCAGGTTCGGATTCCGCGATCACGCCTTCCAGTTCGATCTCGCCGTCGAGAATGAGTTCATTATCGGCGTCTTTCTTGCAGTAATCAGTCTCATCCGGACGGACATCTATGTCGCCTGCATAGTCCACAGGACCTGACCCGCTGTTTCCGTTCTTTGAGTTAAAAGAAAGATCAGTGCATCCGGTTACTGAAGCAGCCATTAATGTTGCGGCTATCCCGATTGCGTAGAGAGGTTTTTTATAATCTTTTGCGGGTGTGATCTTCATTTTCATGACCCTCCTCATTGTGTCTTCTGCTCTTAATACAGATCATAACGGGGAAATGTTGCACATAATTTTATATGCCCCATATATTGAGCATTTCCAGCATGAACATCATTACTATCCCGGTGATATTGCCGAGAATGCTCATGACATATTTGTATTTCGGAGAAGCTTCCGGGTGTTTTGATATCAGGTATATAACTGATGATACGAGTGTTGCTGCAAATACAGCCAGGCTGGCGGCTTCGACACCGAAGAAAAAGTAACCCTGCGGCCGGGTCAGACCATACTGTTCAGAGAACGGAGCGATAAGCACCAGAAGCGGTACAATGCTGAATAACCTGAATATCTGGGACAGAGTGATGAAGAACGAACCCTTGTATCCATCGTTCTTTTTTGTCAGTATGCCGACCAGTTTGAACAGGATCATGAAGAATCCCACGACTGCCATTACCACAAAGATGACGAGCAATGCGAGCGACGGAAGGATGGTCTTGTCCATGGCAAAGCTCTGTGATCCAAGAGTAAGGATAGTCGTGCCGCTGCTTGTCTTATAGACGTAACCCGGATAGGAGTGCCCGTTCTGGGTCAGAATGATCATGTTGTCGGATATCTGCTCGATGGTGGCTGTTCCCGCAGCATCATATGTGTTGTTGCCCGTGTAGTTTAACGGGAGCAGGTTCAGCATTCCCATGACCTTATAGAATCCGTGACGGACCGATCTTGTGGCAGAATACATTCCGGCAATGCTTCCGGGAGATGTGACAGTTGATGCATATTTGCTGAAGTCAGGTGCTGCCGGTCCGCCAAAGAGAAGCTCACTCACAGCATCTCTTCCGCCTGAAGTCATGAATACCATTCCAAGTCCCGTCTCCGGATCGAAGAGAAGGTTGGAGGCGCAGGCATTTGTTCCGCCGGAATGTCCGAGAAGACCGGCATTTTCATATTCCTCCGGCCACAGTCCGTGGCAGCAGGTGACAAATTCAGTGTCACCGAGATAAGCAGACGGTGAGAGAAGCAGATCCAGAGTCTCACTTTTCGAGAACAGGGGATGATCGTCTCTTACAAAACTTTGCGCAAATCTGGCCATGTCAGATATCGTTCCTGTTACGGCTCCTGCAGGGTAAAGGTTGATATAGATCAGCTGGTTTCCGTTACTGTTCCAGGTGACGCCGTCAAAACTGTTGTAGGAGACGAGCTCACGGCGCTTGTTCTGCACCCACAGGTTATCGCTGTGGTCAGGAAGGACGGCTGTGTGTTCCATTTCGAGCGGCTCGAAAATGTTCTCATGAACATAATCCGCATAAGACTTTCCGGAAATGCATTCGACAATATAGCCTGCCAGCGCGGCGCCCCAGTTGGAGTATGAGCATACCTCACCGGGACGGTACATCTGCGGCGGCTCCGTCTCGCGGAGAGCCTGCCCCAAAGGAACCACATTGGCCGCGTCGTCAACCTGAAGTGCCCATGTACCTTCGCCCCAGCCTGCATCGTGGTTCATGAGATTGAGCATCGTAATGGGATCATCGTACTTAAGGTTTTGGAAAAAACCGTCAGGAAGGTATGTGCGGACATCCGCATTAAGGTCGATCCGGCCCTGCTCATAGAGCTGCATAACGCTGACCCATACGGTAAGCTTGGAAACGCTTCCCCATTCATATACCGTGTCTTCATCTGCAGCGATACCGTTCTCACGGTCGGCAGATCCGAAGGCACCCTCATAGATGATCCCGTCTTTATCAAAGACCGCTGCCGAGAATCCCACATAGTCGCCCGGATTATCGGATGCCCATTTCTCTATGGTGCTCCCGATCTCACCGTAAGCCGTTCCGGACGGGGTATATTTATCTTCTGCAGCATATACGGCTGTTCCGCATAAGAGGACAGCCGAGGCGCATATAAAAGAAGCCAAAACCTTGAAAGTTTTTCTCATATCCACATAACCTCTGAGGCGATTTTCATAACTCTATAATATTAACATTCACTTAATTCAAAAGTCATAAAAAGAATTTATAATCTAAATTGTAACGGTGGGGATCTTCAGTTTTGGGTTGGAAAGAAAGACTATATGAAAAAGATAGCCGTATTTACATCTCATATCTATGAACCGATGTGCGGAATGACCCAGAAGGGGATCAATGCCGCAGCAAAGGATCTTGGCGTCAAGGTCATTTATTTTGCGAGTTTCAGTGATTCATACAGCGACAAGAATTTTCAAAGATATTCCAAGTACGATCAGGGTGATGCGGTCTGCTTTGATATCCCCGACCTTAATGATTTTGACGGCATAATCAAGATAAGCACGTATTTCAGTGAGTCGGTTAAGGAACACCTGGAAAAGATACTCTCCAAGACCACACTTCCGGTTATCAATATCGGCATATTCGATCCGAATTACAGAACTGTCGTGTGTGATGATGTTCTTTCTTTCGGACAGATCGTTGATCATGTCATCGAATGCCACGGGTGCAGAGATATCTATCATGTTGCGGGGTTCCCCGATAAGACTTTTGTAAAGCAAAGGATCCAGGCCTATAAGGATTCCCTGGAGGCACATGGCATTCCTTTCGATGAATCCAAGATCTATTACGGCAATCTCTGGCGCGACTGCGGCGAGGATGCGCTGGATCTTATTCTCAATAACTGCCGGAAGAACGGTAAGAAGTATCCTGATGCAGTCGTATGCGCAAATGATTACAGTGCGGTAGGTCTTGTCATTGCATGCAGGAAAAGGGGAATAAGAGTTCCGGAAGACATTATCGTAACGGGATTTGACGGAGTGGATGACGCAGTAAACGGTTTCCCTACCATCACGACTGTCAGACAGCCTTTCTACAGTTCAGGATATGAGGCAGTAAAGACACTCGCGGAGTATTTTGAAGGAAAGGAACTGCCGGACAACATCCTGATCCCCGGAGATTTTTTATTAAATCAGTCATGCGGCTGCAAGCCTGTAACGGCTGAGAACATTTTTGACATAAGAGAGATTTATCTTAAGAGATTAAGGAACACTACGGATATTGCCCAGTCAACGACCAATCTGATGCTCAGTGTGGCTGAGGCTGAGTCTTTGACTGAATTCTTTGAAGCGGTAAAGGTAAATGCAAAATGGAATTCCGGCTTCAAGGACATGTTACTGTGCCTTGCGCCGGGCTGGGATCAGCAGAGGATAGTCGGTGAAGATTATTCGAAGGTCGATGAGGACATGACCGTTGTGACAGGATACAGGGGTGAAGAGGATGTTCATGTCCAGACATTCAGGAAAAAGGACATACTTCCTAAGGATATGATGGAAGATCCCAATCCTTATTACATAATCTCGATCCATCACATGCAGTATTACATGGGATATCTCATTGTATCGTCAGAGATCGATCTGCATGAGCAGGAGATGCAGCAGTCATGGATCGTCGATCTGGGAATGATCTTCGAGAACAGAAGGATCCAGAGAGATCTCCAGTCTTCCGTCAACAGACTGGAATTCCTTTACAGCAGGGACATGCTCACCGGTCTGTATAACAGGTACGGTGTTGAGAAATTCTTCAGTGATTTCCTTCGTGAATGTCTTGATAAAGGCACAAAACTTGCTGTCATGATCATTGATATGGATGGTCTGAAAAAGATAAATGACAACTACGGTCATCACGAAGGAGACTATTCCATTAAGGCAATAGCTGCCGCACTGAAAGCCGCATCAGGCGCGGATGAGATCTGCACAAGGGCAGGCGGTGACGAGTTCGTAGTCATCGCAAAGAACTACGACCATCTGAGGGCCGGAGATTATATCAGGAATGTAAGGGATTATATCTCTGCCAAGACCAGATCCGAGAATAAGCATTACGATGTCGGCATCAGTTTTGGCGTACACATAGCGGATCCGTCAAAAGAAAGCAAAGAGGATCTTTTAGACGAGTACCAGCTTTTCTCCAATTATCTCAAGATCGCCGATCAGGCTATGTATGACGAGAAAAGGGAGCACAAGAAAGCAAACGGCGGTATCTGATCCCGTATCCTGTTCATGAGGCATTCCCACAAAATACAGAGCGGTTTTTTGTGCGTTTTTTCTTAAAAAAGTTCCGTGAAATCAAGCACAAAAGATCAATTATGGTGATATAATTAAAACAACATAAATAGGCATCCTCATCCTATTTTGTTTATCTCCTTTCAAAGAAAGATATTATTAAGTAAAAATGGTCCGGTAACAAAAGATTTGCCGGACCATTTTTACTGTTAGTTCCTTATATATACAGGCATCTCAAGATAGCCGCGTTTTTCTTTGAAAAAACGCCCTGTTGTTATGACACGCCTGTCAGATCCGTCAGCAGAGACCCATGTGCCTTCGGGAAGATAGAATTCCACCCATCCGTCTTCGTCGAAAACGGGTGCCACAAGGACATTGCTTCCAAGCATGTACTGCCTGTCGAGGAATGCGCATATGGGATCGTCCTGGAACTCGAGTATCATCGGACGCATGACAGGCAGACCCGATTCTTCCGCCGCGCTCCTGGCCGTGTTGAGATAAGGCATAAGCGATTTTTTAAGTTCGACGTAGTGTCTTAGTACTGTCACGGATTCTTCGTCATAGTTCCACGGCACGCGGTAGGATGTGCTTCCGTGAAGCCTGCTGTGGGAGCTTAACAGACCGAAAGCCGCCCAGCGCTTGTAAACATCAGGTGTTGACTTATCCTCAAAACCGCCGATGTCATGGCTCCAGTATGAGAACCCTGAGAGCATGAGCGAGAGACCGCCTCTTATGGTCTGTTCCATGGACGGGTAATCAGAGTGGCAGTCGCCGCCCCAGTGAACAGGGAACTTCTGGCATCCGGCAGTGGCGCTTCTTGCAAATAACACGGCCTCACCTTTGCCTTTTTCCTTTTCGAGCAGTTCAAAGACTGTGCTGTTATATAAGTAAGTATAATAATTATGCATTCTCAGAGGATCGGATCCGTCTGCGAAAACAACATCATCGACAGGGATCCTCTCGCCGAAGTCGGTCTTGAAGCAGTCGACGCCCATATCAAGAAGAACCTTGAGCTTGCCTTGATACCATTTGGCAGCATCTTTGTTCGTAAAATCCACTATCCCCATTCCGGCCTGCCAGAGATCCGTCTGCCACACGCTTCCGTCAGTCTTTCTGATGAGATAGCCGTTTTTTGCCGCCTCATCGAAGATCTCAGATTGCTGGGCGATATAGGGATTGATCCATACACAGACATGAAGTCCCCTGTCATGGAGCTTTGCGATCAGACCTTCAGGATCAGGGAACATGTCGCTGTCCCAAAGGAAGTTGCACCAGTGGCTGTCTTTCATCCAGAAGCAGTCGAAATGGAATACCGACAGATCTATGCCGCGGTCACGCATCCCGTCAACGAAGGAAAGTACAGTCTGCTCATCGTAATCGGTAGAGAAGGAAGTAGAGAGCCAAAGTCCGAATGACCAGTCAGGAAGCTTCGGAACGCGGCCCGTAAGCCCGGTGTAAAGCGTGATGACGTCCTTCATGGATTCCCCTGCGATGAGGAAGTAATCCAGGCACTCGCCGCGCACGGAGAACTGTACTTTCGAGACATTCTCGGAAGCAACTTCGAAGTTGATCTCCTCCGTATGATTCACAAATACACCCAGATTATTGTCGGTGATATAGAACGGGATATTCTTATAGGATTGTTCGGTAAAAGTACCGCCGTCCTTATTTATGATGTCTATGCTCTGTCCGTTCCTTATGAAGTTCCCAAACCTCTCGCCAAGACCGTACACATGCTCGCCGACCCTAAGGTTCAGCTGTTCTCTCATAAAGGAACCGTGATTGCCGTCGATATATGCGAGAGCGCCGTTTTTTGAAGCCGTTACCGTGCGGTTCCCTCTTTTGAGCTCATAGCCGTAATCTTTTTTGTTTATTATCAGGCTGCTCTCACCGCTCCTGATGATCAGGGTGTTTTCATCTTCTTCCGTTTCCAGAGGAATGTTATCTACGTTCAGCGCGAAGTAAGAAGGTGCGAGTGATCTGTCACCTTTAAAGTGATATGTCCTGATGTGGAAGATATTCTCAGCAGGGGATGAGATCTCCATGGTGATGTATGGTCCGCCTAAGGTCATGCCCCTTACATAGATATGAAATGACGGCATGGTAAGCGTTATCCTGTCCTCACTATTTTGAACGAACCGGACCTCTCCGGCCGGGTGTATATCAAAACCTTCTGCGATCCTCCATGCACCGTCAGTGAATATCATAAAATGTCCTCCGGTAGATTTATATGAGCATTCTGAATCAGTCCGCATCAAAAATATAACATCTTTTGTGTTAAGCAAGACTGTCAATAAACCTCATAAAAGCTTCGTCGTTCTTAAATACTCCAGCGCACTCCAGGATCTCTGAGAATGCGATCCCGACCTCATCTTTGATGATATCCTGAGTTTTTTCCTCTCCGGTTCTCGGCAGGATCTTCTCTTTTGCCCATGCTGCATGGACAGAGTCTGATATGTCTTTTCCGGCATCGATCGCCTCAGCGAGATCTGACAGTTCTTTCTTGAGTCTTGCAGGAAGGATCGCAAATCCCATTACTTCGATAAGACCGATGTTTTCTTTCTTGAGATGGTGATATTCCTCATGCGGATGGAAGACTCCGAGAGGATGTTCTTCAGTGGTAATATTGTTGCGGAGCACAAGGTCAAGCGCAAATTCACCAAGCATGTTCATTCTTGCGATAGGCGTTATGGTGTTATGGGGGATGCCCTCCGTTTCAGCGAAAATAAAGGCTTCCTCATCAGTATATCCTCTCCATTTAGACAGGATCAGATCTGCAAGATCAGCGATCCTTCCTGGCTCTTTTCCCTCCAGCCTTATAACCGACATAGGCCATCTGACTATTCCGGATCTTATATCTTCATAACCCGGGATCACGAATGTCTTCCTGCATTTTACACACGCCATCGGGAACTGGTAAGCGCCGCCCTGGAAATGATCATGTGAAAGGATGGAACCGCCGACGATAGGCAGATCGGCATTAGATCCGGCTGTATAATGCGGGAACTGTTCAACGAACGAAAGGAGCTTAACAAAAGTACTGCGGTTGATAACCATCGGGATGTGTTTTTTGTTCAGGATTATGCAGTGCTCGTTATAGTATACGTAAGGCGAATACTGGAGATAATAATCATCTCCGTCAAGCTTTAACGGGATTATCCTGTGGTTCTGTCTCGCAGGATGCGTTAGCGTTCCGCTGTATCCCTCATTCTCGGTGCAGAGAAGGCACTTCGGGTAAGATTTTGACTTTGCTTTACCCGCTGCTGCGATGTCTCTGGGATCTTTCTCCGGCTTGCTCAAATTGATGGTTATATCCATTTCGCCATACCGGGTATCTGCCACCCATTTGATATCTTTGGCGGTCCTGTCTGTCCTTATGTAATTTGTCTTTTTCGAAAAGTCATAGTACCAGTCTGTAGCTTCTTTCGGAGAAGATTTTTTCAATTCTTCAAACCTGTTTATGACAGCTGATGGCGGAGGGGTAAGTATCCCCATGAGCTTTGTATCGAAAAGGTCCTTCTGAGCATTTGTGATGTCGCCCTGAAGGCTTAGGAAGTCTTCAAGGATATTGCATAGCATCCGCGGTTTGATCTCTTCGTCAGGTTCAACGTATTCATCAAGTTCCAGGACCTCCAAAAGCCTGTTTACTGTATAGATCCTGTCGGCTTCTGCGACCAGGCCGCTTTGTATCCCGTAGTTAACAAGTTCAGTTATCAAATAGTTATAGTCAGTCATGATCTGCTCCGTTATATTACTTTGATGCCGCCGTATTTTCTGATCTTCAGGATCTGGCATGAACCGTCGCCGAAGACCTTATCCATTGCCGATCTGTATTTATCAGTATTCTCATTCTTAACAAATGCCTGTATCGTTCCGGCAAATCCGCCGCCGTGAACGCGGGAGCATTCCCCGTCAGTGAGGACCGAATCAGATACCGCAAGTGCTATTGATACGTTCTGGGTCCTGACATCGCTTGGGGTATATACATTCTGCAGGTATTTGAATGAGGAATTGCCGGAATCACGCACCATATCCAGGAACTTCTTAAGGTCATTTTCTTTCAGAGCTTTGACTCCTTTTGCTACACGCGCATTTTCCTCTTCGAAATGTATGGCGCGGAGTACGGCCCTGTCTCCGGCTTTTCCGCGCAGCTCTGTTATATTGTCCAAGATATCATCAAGAGTCACTGATCTTAAGACATCGTGCCCGAGGAGTCTTGCGATCTCTTTCATCTCCTGTGGCACTGCCGCGTATTCATGAGTAAGGTCACTGTGTGATCCTTTGGTGTCAGTTATGCAGAGACTGTATCCTGTCATGTCAAAATCAAATCCGATCTTCTCCGTAACCGGTTCTGACGGGTCCCGGAAATCGATATGGACCATGTTGCCGATGGAACAGGCCATCTGATCCATGAGTCCGCAGGGTTTGCCGAAGAATACGTTCTCTGCTTTCTGTCCTGCCTTTGCTATGATGACAGGATCTATCCGCATGTCATTGTAAAGACCTGAGATAACCGTTCCGATCAGGGTCTCAAATGCAGCTGAAGAAGACAGCCCCGCACCGATAATGACATCGCTCGTGATATAAGCATCGAATCCGCCAACAGTAAAACCACCATCTTTCAATGTGCTGATCATTCCCTTTATCAGGGCACCGGTCGTGCCTTTTCCATCTTCTTTTTTTGAAAGGTCACTTATCGTGATGACCGGACCGCTGCCTGAGATCACCCTGACGGTATCTCCTGAAGTCTTTCTTACGACAGCGATAGCGTCAAGATTGACGGATGCGGCAAGGACTTCGCCGTGCTGGTGATCCGTGTGATTTCCTAATATCTCGGTCCTGCCGGGAGCGGAGTAGATCTCTATGCCGTCCCCTTCTCCGAAGTTTTCAGTAAATGCCCTGACAGCTGCCTCGTATCTTCCGGGCTGTTCATCTGCGTTGCCGGCATATATGTCTTTAAAATCAATTACAGAAAGGTTCATGACTGATCCTCCTTTTGTATCTATGATACATTCCAAAGTTCCGGAATATATATGCACATAACGCACAAACGGTGGAAACTATTTTTGTAAAATCAGTTTCCTGCATTTATTATTGCCGCCTGTTATGATAAGCAAAAGGAAACTCAAAATGCAAAATGCGTTTCCAACGGAGGAACTTATATGGACGATCTTAAGAACAGGATCCTGGTAAATACTATAAAGGTTTTTAATAAGAAGGGTCTTAAGCTCACAATGGATGATGTTGCCGAGCAGATGGGCATCTCAAAGAAGACCATATATAAATGTTTCGACAGTAAGGAAGAGATATTCGGTCAGATCGTGGATTATATTTTCGACGGTATAAAAGAACGTGAGAAAGAGATCTTAAACGAGGAGGGGCCGGGTATAGAAGAGAAGACCAGAAAGCTTCTTGCCGCATTCCCGGAAAGTTTTACGGAGATTGACTTCGCAAAGCTCGGTGACCTCAAAGATAAGTATCCGAAGATATATAAGAAGATGACAAAAAGACTGGAATCCGGATGGGAACCTACCATGGAACTTCTGGAACAGGGAAGAAAAGAAGGTATTTACAGACAGGATGCAGACTTCATGATATTCAAGACCATGATGGACGCGTCGATCGCAAAGCTTTTCGAAGCTGACACGATAAAGAAAACGAAGATCAAGTATATTGATTGTCTTAACCAGATAGTTGACATACTGCTTTTGGGAATCACTGCATAAGGAGATTTGACATGGAAAGATCAGAATCCGTATATGGCAATGTCCAGAAACCTTCCACAGTAAAGAAGGCGGAAAAGAGCAAGCAGAAGTACATTAATAAGTTCGGTGACGATACCGGCGCCGACTATTCAGCTGAAGTCGTTGATAATGAATACATCGGGGATATCCTTGGTGTAAAGAATGTCGAGATAGGAAAGAATACACCCGGAACCTGTCTCGGATTTGATATCGACAACGGAATAATCGTCGGAAATATCAGAATGGGATTCGGCCATTACAGGATCTCGATGGCGATGGCAAGCGCAGCGAATTCAATGGGTCTTATACCTTACTGGATGGATCTGAATTCCTATCCGGAGACCACATGCACAAAAGTGATCTCCGCACAGAATGATCTTTATTCCAAAGGCTCGCGCATCTCACAGAAGAGCAAGGTCTTCAACAAAGTCATCTGGGAACCCATTAACTACACCGGATTCAAGCAGCTCTCTTATAATGCGCCCGACCAGAAAAACGCTGAACTCATGGCAACCGTTTACAGGAATGTACCCAAGGACATACCTGTCATCGGAACTCACGTCTGGCCCGCACAGGCAGCCGTACTTGCCGGAATGAAGCATGTTGTAAACGCAGTGCCCGATAACTGGCCGATGGCGCTTCATTTTGCCGAGGGTGCGGTCCATACAGTCCAGACCCATTACGCATATCTGGGTTACAGGACCATGAACGGCATGGCCGGAAATGAGGTATTAAAGCCGATGCCTGAAGATTCGATCGTTTACACCGGACATTACATTGACGATGAACTCGTAAAGAACGTAGAGACTGACAACAAAAGAAGGATCGCGCGTAAACTGTCAGCCAAGCCGATGAGATTCCTTCTCACGATCGGCGGTGCCGGTGCGCAGAAAGAGATATTCGCGGCGATCGTAAACGAGCTCATGCCTGACATAAAGAACGGCAAGGCGGCTCTTTATATCAATATCGGTGACTATAAAAATGTCTGGAATGACCTTAAGAGACTTGCGCCTGAGATGGAAGCGGTAACTAAGACTCATTTTAACGATTGGGAAGAGACGAAGAGATTCTGTGAAGATGCTCTTGAGGGAGAAGTGGAAGGCATTCACATCTTCTGCCACGATAACATCTTTGAAGCTGTCTATGCCACGAATCTTCTTATGAGATCATGCGATGTTCTTGTTACCAAGCCTTCTGAACTTGCGTATTATCCGGTCCCTAAGCTGTTTATCAAGAGAATCGGCGGTCACGAACAGTGGGGTGCTATCCACTCGGCTGAGATGGGTGACGGAACGCTCGAATGCAGGGACATCCCGCATACACTGCAGATGATCAGGCTTTTCGTCGATGACGGAGTCACACTGAAGAATATGTGTGATGCCATCGACCTGAATAAAAAGTTCGGACTGTACGACGGGGCATACAACGCAGTGAAGATCGCTTTGGAACTAAAGATGGGAGGATATTCAAAATGAGACTTACACTAAAGGAAAAAGTCGCATACGGTCTGGGTGCCGTCGGCAAAGACATGGTCTACATGCTCTCCGCGAGCTATGTTCTCTACTACTATCAGGATATCCTCGGAGTGTCTGCAATTGCGATGGGTATCATATTGATGATAGCCCGTGTTTTCGATGCTTTCAACGATCCGATCATGGGTGTCATCGTCGCGAAAACGAAGACAAGATGGGGTAAGTTCCGTCCCTGGCTCATGATAGGCACGATCAC
>Ga0310697_10004041_pt1 | contig 14597 bp, 15 predicted proteins | sample 172DNAGHGlowgp2_FD_203883 | JGI IMG/M metagenome (GOLD analysis project Ga0310697, IMG submission 203883) | Sheep rumen microbial communities from Palmerston North, Manawatu-Wanganui, New Zealand - 1728 DNA GHGlow gp2 (v2) (version 2) | ecosystem: Host-associated > Mammals > Digestive system >...
AGGATTATCGAGAACCGTATAGTTCCCCCTGTGCTTGCGGGAAAGGTATTCTGAGGTACTATCGGATCGTTGAATCAAACGATTGGGGCCAGGAACGGGAGTCTAGCACCCCTGTTGAAATCCTTTGTGATTTCTGCAAGTCGCACTATCGTTACGAGAAGTATCCACACTTCGGCGAGGGACTGCTTGTTCCGAACGAATTATCCATACCCCCGGAGATACCGCGCCTCGACTACAAGCAGCAGTATTCCCCAGATGAAGAATTTATTGGTGAACACGATAAAGAGGACATTGAGGCGATGATTGCTGATATGACAGCGCCCAAGCACAGATTTATCAAAGATCTTACATATGAGCCTGCGAGAAGATATGCTGAGGAATGGGCGTCTCGGCATAAGAAGAAATCCTTGGGCCCAATGATAGACAAACTCTGTAGTATTCTTTCTCACTATGACGAACTGACAGCATCGCGTGAAAAGAAAAAGCCTTGCATTGAGGAATATAGGAAACAGACTGCAGAAAGAGAGTGGGCCGCTCTAAAAGTGGAGGAGCAGAGCTTTCGCCCATTGTTCAAATATGACTCAGATCAGGATAAACTGGACCATGAGAGAGCTCGGAAGGAACAGAATGAATACAGAGAGGCCCATAAATATGATCCATTTGATGCGCGGGTGACATACCACGATTCCTGCAGAGTCGATTCAACCGGCGGCTATTGGGACAGTCTCCATATTCTCGAATGCGTTGATCCTCAGTATTTGGTTTTAGATAAACCGCAGTATGGTTCTGCCAACATAACCATCGTAAAGAAGTACAGATGTAAATGCACCATTTGCGGGAAAGAAACGGAGGCCCTTTCTTCCCAATTTGAAATCAGGTTTGATGTGGATTCAAACCGCTTTTACCCTGCACTCCAGTGTGACTGTCACACTGTCTCATCGTTTGAAGCAAAAGCAATGGACATTCTTAACGGTCTTGGAATCTCCTACGAGCGAGAGGTTTCATTTGACGGGCTGGCTGGGGATTATGGTCATCCCCTCAGATTTGATTTTGCGCTGTTCAGCCCTGATTCACGCGACAGCGATGGCAATAGGGAAATCCGACTCCTGCTCGAATTGCAGGGACCTCACCACTACAAACAAGGCAAATATGACGAATATGGGGATTTCATAGAGGACAAAGAAAACGCTTCTCTGAGTGCAAAGGCGCGGTCCGAGAAACAGATACGTTATGATGGCTTGAAACAGCAGTATTGCGCAGATCATGGAATTGCGCTCGAACAGATTAAATACACAGGCAGCAACTACGATAAGCTCGAAGAACGAATCACTGGAATTCTCAAAAAGTATGGATTTGATAACAATCGGGATGATCTTCCATTTTGATGCGCTGAGATAAGATTAATCAGTATGAACAACTACTTAAGTAAACATTAAAAAAGGCGCTTCCAGCGCAAATGCGCAGAAAAATAGGATTGCTATCTTTGTTAAGATAGCAATCCTTTTCTGGTGGAGGCGGGGGGGTCGCTTCTCACTGCGGTTCGGTCACGGCGCGGCTCTGACGCCGCACTGCGGCGTCATTCACCCCCGCGCCGGGTTCTCCTCCCCCCGCACAATTCTATAAAAGAAAACAAGGCGTCAGAAACGCCTTGTTTTCTCTACTGGTGGAGGCGGGGGGAGTCGCTTCTCGCTGCGGCTCGGTCACGGCGCGGCTCTGACGCCGCATTGCGGCGTCATTCACCCCCGCGCCGGGTTCTCCTCCCCCCGCACAATTCTATAAAAGAAAACAAGGCGTCAGAAACGCCTTGTTTTCTTTACTGGTGGAGGCGGGGGGAGTCGAACCCCCGTCCGAAAACCCGTTGGCAGGATTTTCTCCGAGCGCAGTCGGTGTTTTGGGATTCCCCTCGCGCGGCGCCCTCCGACAGGCTCCGCGTTACGGTAGCTTCATAAAGTCCGGCCTGCGGCAAAGCTTACGCAGGTTCGTTCCCTACCCTGATGACGCCCGGTTCCGAAACGGTAGGTTTTTTCGGGCGGACGCGCGGCTGCTTATGCAGCTGCGAGGAGTTTGTGATTGTTGTCAGTTATTTTAGACAGTTCCCGTTTTTAACGAAGCACGGGGCTTCGGCTCGCTTATCCCGCTTCCGCGATCCCCGTCGAAACCATTTCGCCCCCAAGGCCGTAAAGCGGTTGATTCTATTGTATGCCGACGATCCGTCAGCGATACTGTTTTTTGAAGCTTCGATCCATATCCCGATCGGCGTCGCGCTCCGCAATGCTTGCGCGCTTATCATAGAGCTTTTTGCCCTTTGCGACCGCCAGCTCGACCTTGACCTTGCCGTCTCTGAAGTAGACGGACAGGGGAACGAGACTGTATCCTTCCGCCTGCGTTTTCACGCCGAGCTTTTTGATCTCGCGCGCGTGCGCCAGAAGCTTGCGCGTGCGGAACGGATCGTGGTTATAGATGTTGCCCTGTTCATACGGGCTCACATGCATACCGATCAGGTAGAGCTCTCCGTTTTTGACCTGCGCATAGCTGTCCTTGAGATTCAGCGATCCCTTGCGGATCGACTTGACCTCGGTGCCGACGAGCGCGATCCCGCACTCCAGCGTATCTTCAATAAAATAGTCGTGACGCGCCTTGCGGTTTTGCGCGGCGACTTTGATTCCCTTATGTACCGGCATGGCACGTCCTCCTTTCTGAGAATAGAAACGGTGCATCCGAAGATGCACCGTTGCAAGCGCTTGATGTTCCGCTCAGATCGATTTGCCTGCGAATTTGGCGATGAACAGAAGTGCAATCGCCATGACCGCAATCACGATCGCGAGAACAACGGTGATCTTCTGCAGCTTTGCTTCACGGCTTGCCGCCTTTCCGCGCTGCGAGAAGGAAACGGTGTCGCCGCCGTATGCCGCGCCGAGACCGGAAGACTTGGTCTGCTGGATCAGCACGACCACGCACATCAAGATCGACGAAAGCACGAGAATACCGGCCACAACCCACATCAAAATATCCATAACAGTTCCTCCAAAAATATCTGCGGGAATGATTATAACACGCACCTATCGAAAATGCAAGCACAAAAAGAAAAAGATTCCGGTGAATTGTACGAATTTATCCGGATCGTGCGAATCGATTCAAAAAACGAAGAAACATTGCCGTCAGGAAGGCGGAACGCTGACAAGCGGTTTTAAGAAAAGGGGAGGTCGATTCCGACCTCCCGCATGAATTGCCGAATGCCGATCCGCTTAACCGATCAGCGATTTCCCGGTCATTTCCGCCGGGACCGGAAGTCCCAGAAGTTCCAGAAGCGTCGGCGCAAGATCACAGAGCCTGCCGCCTGCGCGAAGCTTCGCGTCTTTACGCGTGTCGTCGATCAGCACGCACGGGACCGGCAGCGTAGTGTGCGCGGTAAACGGTGCGTTCTGCGCTTCGTCCCACATCAGCTCGCAGTTGCCGTGGTCCGCCGTTACGATGCAGCGTCCTCCGGTAGCGAGGATCGCGTTTACGACCGTGTTCAGGCATTCGTCGACCGCGTGGACGGCTTTGACCGCCGCTTCCATGACGCCGGTGTGTCCGACCATGTCCGGGTTTGCGAAGTTCAGGATCATCACGTCATACTTGCCGCTTTCGATCCGCGCCTTCGCCTCCGCGGCAACTTCGTACGCGCTCATCTCCGGCTTCAGATCGTAGGTCGCGACCTTCGGCGAGGGGATGAGACAGCGGTCCTCATTCGCGTTCGGCGCTTCGACGCCGCCGTTGAAGAAGAACGTGACGTGTGCGTACTTTTCCGTCTCCGCAATGCGAAGCTGCGAAAGTCCCTTGTCGGCGACGTACGCACCGAAGGTGTTCGCAAGCGACTGCGGCTTGAACGCGACGTGCAGCGCGTTCTCGAACGTCTTGTCGTACTGCGTCATCGAAACGTAATAGAGCGGGAAGAAGCCGTTTCTGCGCTCGAAGCCGTTGAAGTCCTCGAAGATATACGCGCGGCTGATCTCTCTTGCGCGGTCCGGACGGAAGTTGAAGAAGATCACGCTGTCGTTTGCGCCGATTGTTGCCGTCGGCTTGCCGTCGGTCAGGATCACGGTCGGCTGCACGAACTCGTCGGTGTCGCCGCGATCGTAGCTATTCTGCATCGCCTCGGGACCGGAGGAGGCGGTGAAGCCCTCTCCGTACGTCAGCGCCGCGTACGCGCGTTCGACGCGCTCAAAGCGGTTGTCACGGTCCATTGCATAAAATCTGCCCATGACCGTTGCGATCTTTCCGCAGCCGAGTTCCTTGAGCTTCGCGTCAAGCTGTTCGAGGTAGCCCTTGCCGGAGGACGGGGGAACGTCGCGCCCGTCCATGAAACAATGGACATAGACTTTCTTGAGTCCGTTCCACTTTGCTAGCTCAACGAGCGCATAGAGATGTTCGAGGTGGCTGTGCACGCCGCCGTCGGAGCAGAGCCCCATGAGGTGCAGCGAAGAATCATGCGCCTTGCAGTTCTCGATTGCGCCCAAAAAAGCCGGGTTCTCGAAAAAATCGCCGTCCTGGATCGATTTCGTGATGCGGGTGAGCTCCTGATAGACGATGCGTCCCGCGCCGATGTTCGTATGCCCGACCTCGGAATTGCCCATCTGTCCGTCGGGAAGCCCGACGTCCATGCCGCTCGCGCCGATCAGCGTGTGCGGGTATTCCTTCCAGAGGCGCATGAAATTCACCGCACCGTCGGTCAGGATCGCGTTATACTGTTTTTCCTCACGATAGCCGAAGCCGTCGAGGATGATCAATGCGGTAATCGGCTTCATCAGAAATGGACCACCTTCGAGAAGTCTTCCGCCTTGAGGCTTGCGCCGCCGATCAGACCGCCGTCGATCTCCGGCATTGCCATGAGCTCAGAAGCGTTTTTCGGATTCATGCTGCCGCCGTACTGGATGCGGACCTTCGCGGCCGTCGCTTCGCCGAACACGCCCGCGATCGCCTTACGGATCACTCCGATGGTCGCGTTCGCGTCTTCCTTCGTCGCGGTCTTGCCGGTGCCGATCGCCCAGATGGGTTCGTACGCGATGACGACGGATTCGACCTGCGCGTTTGTCATATCTTTGAGCGCCGCAACGGTCTGACCGGAGACGAGCGCGTCCGTGACGCCCGCTTCACGCTGCTCGAGCGATTCGCCGACGCAGATGATGGGGGTGATGCCTGCGTTCAGCGCGGCAAGCGCGCGCTTGTTGACGGTCTCATCCGTTTCGCCGAAATACTGACGGCGCTCGGAATGACCGACGATCGCGTATTCGACGCCGCGCGCTTTCAGCATGTCCGCGGAGATCTCGCCGGTGAACGCGCCCTTTTCCGCCCAGTGGATGTTCTGCGCGCCGAGCTTGATGTTCGTGCCCTTGATCGCCTTGCCGACGCAGCAGAGGTCCACGTACGGCGGGCAGACGACGACTTCGCACTTCGCGTCGGCTACGAGCGGGATCAGCGCTTCGACGAGCTCTTTTGCTTCGTCGGGCGTCTTGTTCATCTTCCAGTTGCCCGCAATGATCGGACGGCGTCCTTCGGGCTTGTCGTTCAGAACCGCCACGCCGGGAAGGATCTTGCCCTCGAGGAACTCGAGCGACGCGCCGCCGCCGGTGGAGATATGCGTCATCTTCGACGCGAAACCGAGCTTCTTGACGGCGGAAGCGGAATCGCCGCCGCCGATGATCGTCGTGCCGTCGCAATCCGCGCATGCCGCGGCGACCGCCTTGGTGCCTTCGGCAAACGCCGGGAACTCAAACACGCCCATCGGTCCGTTCCAGATGACGGTCTTTGCTTCGAGGATCGTTTTACGGAACAGCTCGCGGCTCTTTTCACCGATGTCGAGACCCATCCAGCCCTCGGGGATCGCGTCGCTGGACACGGTCTTGTGCTCCGCGTCCGCCGCGAATTCCTTGGCAACGACGGTGTCGACCGGGAGCAGCAGGTTCACGCCGCGCTCTTTGGCTTCCGCCATCAGGTCCTTTGCAAGGTCGATGCTGTTTTCGTCGAGCAGGGAGGTGCCGATCTCATAGCCCATCGCCTTGAAGAACGTATACGCCATGCCGCCGCCGATGATCAGGCTGTCGCACTTTGCAAGCAGGTTTTTGATGACGCCGATCTTGTCCGCGACCTTTGCGCCGCCGAGGATCGCCACGAACGGACGCACCGGGTTTTCGAGCGCTTCGCCCATGACGCTGAGCTCCTTGCCGATGAGGTAGCCCGCGACTGCCGGAATGTAATCCGCAACGCCCACCGTGGACGCGTGTGCGCGATGCACGGTGCCGAACGCGTCGGATACGAACAGATCCGCAAGGCTTGCGAGCTGTTTTGCAAATTCCGGATCGTTCTTTTCTTCTTCCTTGTGGAAGCGGGTGTTCTCGAGAAGGACGATCTCGCCTTCCTTCATGTCTGCGATCGCAGCCTTTGCGCTTTCGCCGATCGTATCGGTTGCAAACCAGACGCGGGTGTCGGGCAGCAGCTCCGCGAGACGCTGGCCGACCGGTTCGAGAGAGTATTTCGGGTTGACTTCGCCTTTGGGTCTGCCGAGATGCGAGCAAAGGATGACCTTTGCCTTGTGATCGAGCAGGTACTTGATCGTCGGAAGCGCAGCAACGATGCGCTTGTCGTCCGAAACGGTCCCGTCCTCTGCGAGCGGCACGTTAAAGTCCACGCGTACGAGAACTCTCTTGCCTTCTACGTTGACATCTTCGATCGTCATTTTTGCCATAGTTTTATATTCCTTTCCTGAAATTACTGTATCATGAAGCGGTTGCCCGCGTCATTTCTGCCGTCATTTACAAGTGCTCATAAACTGCATGCCTTCCCGCGCGTATACGGCTTTCCGGTCGATGATCGGAGGATACGGCTTGCCGTCCGGAAACAGATGGGTGAGGATCACACCGTCACAGTCCGCCTGCTTCCGCAGCGCAAGGACCTGCGCCACGGTCATATGGTTCTTCAGCGCTTTTTCGTTCGATTCGTCCCGGAGGCATGCGTCCGCAAGCAACAGACTGACGCCCTTCACGGCATCGACAAGCCCGTCGAACCAACCGGTATCGCCGGTATAAAACAGCGTGCGACCTTCCGCGTCCGTAATGTGAACGCCCATCGTGGGGACGGCATGCTGCATTGCGGCAAAGCGCAGGGTCATCGAACCGATCGTGACCTGCAGACCGTCGTATGTCCGAATGGGATCGAACACCGGAGCCTGCAGCCTGTCGGTTTCGGGTGAAAACACCTTGAGCGGAGACTGCATCAGCCCGAACTCGCACTGATACCGGAACAGATCGATCTCGCCCGCGTGATCCGCGTGCATATGCGAAAGCACAACGGCGTCCAGACGCAGCGGAAGCTCCGGATGGATCGCCCGGCACTTCTGCAGCGCGCCGCTGCCGCAGTCCAGAAGGATGCGGGTGTTCCGGTCTTCGACCAGATAGGACGAACAGCCGCCGCCCGGCGCGGGAAACGGTCCGTATATGCCGAGGATCGACAGCTTCATTGGTCGTCCTCCGCAGCTGCAAGGATGTCGTCGATGATCGCGTCGACGTCGGAATCCGTATCTCCGCTTCCGCTTCCGGCGATCTTGTCGACCGTCCAGAGCTGATCGTCGCCGCCTTCACGGCTCGACGGATAGGAAAGCGGGTGCGCGGCATAGTCGGGCATGTCCGGCATGTCCGAAGCATTCTGATCGGGACCGGCGTCGGGGGTCGAAAGCCCGGGCATCGGAGAACCGTCCGTACCGAGAAGCTGGGGGACCGCTTCGTGCAGCGCACGGGAAAGCTCGGCAAACCGCTTCGCACCGTCCTGCGCCGTCTGCAGCTGTTCCTGGACCATGGCGTCGTAATTGCCGAGAAGCGCCGCGTACTGCTCGATGCGCTGTTCGAGCTCGGCACGCTTTCTGGCGTTTTCATTTTCGGCTTCACGCACGATCTCCCGCGCGGCGCGGTACGCGTCTTCCACGATCCGCTCCGACTTTTTGCGGATGGAATCGCATTCGCTCTTTGCCTGATCCACCAGCACGGACGCCTTTTTCTGCGCGTCCGCAAGCACATTGTCGGCTGCGGCGGTCGCTTCGTTCAGCGCGCGTCCGATCCCGCGCTCACGGCGTTCGACGTCGATCACGCGTTCCTTCAGACGCTTGTTGTCCGCTGCGGATGCTTCCAGCTGCTGCTCGAGCATGCGGATCCGCTCCTCCTGCTCCGCGATGATGCGCTTCTTTTTGCCGAACATATCAAACCTCCAGACGGTCCTGCTGTACCGTGACGGGTACCGGGTAACCCAAATGCCGGTATGCTTCCGGCAAAACGATCCTGCCGCGCGTGGTGCGCGCAATGAAGCCGAGCTTCAGAAGATACGGTTCGTAAACATCTTCAACGGTGCCGGCGTCCTCGCCGGTATAGGCGGCGATCGTGTCTAGCCCGACCGGTCCGCCGCGGAAGGTTTCGATCATGGCGATCAGCATTTTGCGGTCGACCGCGTCAAGCCCGAGCTCGTCGATCTTCAGCATGGACAAAGCGCCCTGCGCGGTCGGAAGGTCGATCACGCCGTTTCCGCGTACCTGCGAATAGTCGCGCACGCGCCTTAAAAGCCGGTTCGCAATGCGCGGCGTACCGCGGGAGCGCGACGCGATCTCCAGCGCGCCTTCCTCGTCGATCTCGATGCGCAGGATGTCCGCGCTCCGCGTGATGATCTCCTTCAGACTTTCGGGCGTATAGAGCTCCAGCTGCTCTTTGATGCCGAAGCGGTCGCGCAGCGGCGAGGAGAGCATGCCGAGCCGCGTCGTCGCGCCGATCAGCGTGAACCGCGGCAGATCGAGCCGGATGCTACGCGCGCCGGGACCCTTGCCGATGATGATATCAAGCGCGAAATCCTCCATCGCGGGGTACAGGACCTCCTCGACGTTCGGATTCAGGCGGTGGATCTCGTCGATGAACAGCACGTCTCCCGGACTGAGGTTCGTGAGGAGCGCCGCAAGATCGCCCGCGTGCGTGATGGCGGGACCGCTCGTTACGCGCAGGCTTACGCCCATTTCGTTCGCAATGATGCCCGCCAGCGTCGTCTTGCCGAGCCCCGGAGGACCGTACAGCAGCGCGTGGTCCAGCGACTCGCCGCGGGACTTTGCCGCCTCGATGTAGATCTGCATATGCTCCTTGACGCTCTCCTGACCGATGTACTCGGACAGGAAATGCGGGCGGATGCTGTATTCGTTTTTTGCGTCGTCCTCCTGCAGGGAGGAGGAGATCAGTCTGTCGTCCTGCATGTCTTACCCCTTTGCCATGCTTCTCAGCGCTTTCGTGATCAGTTCTTCCACGGTGTCCGCTTCCTTGATCTTTGCGACCGCGCGCGACGCGGTCAGCCCGTCGTAGCCCAAAGACGTGAGCGCGGCGACCGCCTCGCTCTGCAGCGTCGGCAGAGAAGGCTTCGTCTCCGCGGCCTTGACCGGCGCGGCGCCGACGGATTCCTGACGGATCGATTCGCCGAGCTCCAGGATCACGCGCTGTGCGGTCTTTCTGCCCATACCGGCGACGCGATCGAACGCCGCGGGATTGTCCGTCACGATCGCGGCGCGCACGTCCGAAGGCGTCATCGTCGAGAGCACGGACAGAGCGACCTTCGGTCCGATGCGCGATACGTTCAGAAGCTTCCGGAACATTTCGCGCTCCTCGGGATCCGCAAAGCCGTAAAGCGCCTGCACGCCCTCCGCAAGATGCAGATGCGTGTAAAGCTTCGCTTCTTCGCCGACGATCAGCGTTTTCAGCGTCATCGTGCTGCAGAACAGCTCGTATCCGACGCCTGCCGCTTCGAGCACGGCGCGATCCGCGCCCGCTTCGTCCACGATTCCTTTGATATATGCGTACATCGTTTTCTCCTATTTGATCCGATATTCTTCCTGCGCAGGTCCCGCGTGGAACGCAAGACACAGCGCCGCCGCAAGCGCGTCCGCCGCGTCGTCCGGCTTCGGTTCGGTCCGAAGTCCGAGAAGCACGCGGATCATCTGCTGGACCTGCTTTTTATCCGCATGCCCGTTGCCGCAGACGGATTGCTTGATCTCCATCGGCGTGAATTCATACATCGGGATCCCGCACTGCTGTACGCCGAGGATCGAAACGCCGCGTCCGGAACCGACGGAGATCGCCGTCGTGATGTTGTGGTAGAAGAACAGCTCCTCGAACGCCGCCATGTCGGGACGATACAGCTCACACAGCTGCCGCGTGCCGAGATACAGCTTTTCGAGACGTTCCGGAAACGGCAGCGATTTGTCCGTTTCCACCACACCGAAGTCGATCGGCACGACAGACTGTCCGTTTTTCTCTATGACGCCGTAGCCCATGATCGCATAGCCCGGGTCGATCCCCAAGATCCGCAAAGCCGAACCTCCACATATAAATTCATCATATTATATCATAGCATGCATACCGATGCAAGAAATCCGCGAAAAAAAGCAGACGGTTTTTATGCGCGTTTCCGCGTATCCGGAGAAAACGGTAAACTTCCGGTCCTATATTTCGGGTTGCAGGCTGAACCGGCATATGATATAATTTCATATTATATAAGTGGAGGTTTCCGCATGAAAACATATAAGACCGGGAAGGCAAAACGGCTGCTGCATCTGCTCTGGATCATCCCGCTTCTGATCGTGCTCACGTTCGGCACGCTGATGTATATCGTTCCGGCGCTTGAAAACGTCGACCGTACGCCGGTCGCGGGCTCGGCGGACTGGATGAAGGACCTGCCGGACGACCTGCCGCTGTCCGCGGCCGTTCTGCCCGGCACGCATGACTGCGCGACGAAGAACGTGCAGCTTGCGTTCATTACGAGATGTCAGGCGCTGACGATCGCCGAGCAGCTTGACGCCGGCTTCCGCTATCTGGATATCCGGCTCGGCGCAAGCGGAGAGCAGTTCAAACTGATGCACGGCTTTACGACCTGCACGACTTCCGGCTGGCCCTGGGGCGGCACGCTGTATCTCGACGACGTGCTGAACGACTGCTATGCGTTCTTAGCGGCGCATCCGACGGAAACGATCGTCTTCGCCGTCAAGCAGGAGCACGGCAGCGAAACGCCCGAGCAGTTTGAAACGCTGCTTTCCGGATACATCCAAAAGAATGCGGACGCGTGGCTGCTGACCGACGCGATCCCGACCGTTGCGGAGGCGAGAGGAAAGATCGTGCTGACACGGCATTACGAGGATGCTTCGGCGCCGGTCCCGACCGTCGGTCTCCCGTGCTACTGGCAGACGCAGAACGGACACGATGATGTCACAAAAAACGCCGCGTCGCATGAAAACGGCAGCTATACGCTGATCGTGCAGGACCGCTACGAATACGACGCGCCGGACAAGCTGAATGCGTTCTCGAAGGGACTCAAAGCCGCGCAAACGGATGAAACGCATCTGACGATCAGCTTCCTGTCCACCAAGGGCAGCGGCTCGTTCGGACATCCGTACAGCCTCGCAAAGACGCTGGATCCGGAGCTGATGACGCTTTCTGATCCGCTGAGCGGCTGGATCGTCGTGGATTTCGGCTCGCCGGCGATCGCGGCGCGCATCTATCAGACCAATTTCAACAAATAACCGAAAGGAAGCGGAGGATCGGAAGATGGAATCGAAAAAGCGCAAACCTTTCAAAACCGTATGCAAGACCGTCGGGATCATCCTGCTCTCGCTGATCCTGCTGTTCGTAGGCTACGTCGCCTATGTGCTGATCAGCTATCACCGCATCGGCGATCAGCCGCTTGCGGTCGAGGGAAAGGCGTCCGGCACATTGGAGACGGGAACGGAGTATACAGTTGTTTCCTATAATATCGGCTTCGGCGCGTACGAATCCGATTTCGGCTTCTTCATGGACGGCGGGGATCGCGCCCGGGCGTGGTCGGAGAGCCGCCTCGACAACAATCTTCGGAACATTGCCCGCGTACTGCGGGAAGCGGACGCCGATCTGTATCTCATCCAGGAGATCGATACCGATTCGACGCGCAGCTATCACATCGACGAACGCCCGTATCTTGTCGACGCGCTCGACGGAACGGCGTACACCTTTGCGCAAAACTACGATTCGCCGTTCCTTGCCTATCCGGTCACGCAGATGTTCGGCAAGGCGCGGTCGGGGCTGATGACGTTCTCGAAAGCGCCTGTGACGGCGGCGGAACGCAGGGAGGTCCCGGTCGAATCCGGTTTCACGAAGTTCCTCGATCTCGATCGCTGCTTCTCAAAACAGCGCATTCCGCTTTCGAACGGCGGAGAACTGATCCTGTACAATCTGCATCTGTCCGCGTACACGTCCGACGGAAAGATTGCCTACGAACAGCTCGAGATCCTGCTCAGCGATATGCAGTCCGAATACGAAAAAGGCAATTACTGCATCGCGGGCGGCGATTTCAACAAGGACCTGCTTGGCGATTCGTCGCAGTATTTCGGCAAATCCGACATCGAATACACCTGGGCGCAGCCGATCCCGGACAGCATGTTCGACGGACGGAATATCGCGCTGATCGCGCCGATCGACGAAGCAAATCCGGTCCCGAGCTGCCGAAACGCCGACGGTCCGTATCATGAGGGACAGTATACGCTGACGATCGACGGTTTTCTGGTCACGGATAACGTCACGGTCGTCTCCGCAACGGTGATCGACACCGGCTTTGCCTACTCCGACCACAACCCGGTCGGGATGCGGTTTATTCTGAACTGAAGGAGGATCATGCAATGTCCGGACTCTTTCTTTATTACAGCCTTTCCGGAAACGGCGACGCCGTTGCGGAGCATCTGAAAGCAAAGGGCTTTGACGTCAGAAAGGTCGAATCGACAAAACAGCCGCCGAAGAAGTTCTTTTTCCAGATCCTGCAGTGCGGCTTCAACGCCGGACGGCGTTACTGCGAACCGCTGAAGGACTACGACCCGGACGTTTCGGTTTACGAGACGGTCGTGATCGGTTCGCCGGTCTGGAACGGACGGCTGTCCTGCCCGATCAACACCGTTCTCAAGAGGACCGATCTGAAGGGTAAAAAGGTTGCGTTCGTTCTGTACTCCGGCAGCGGCGAGGCAAAGAAGGCGGAGGAGCAGATCCGCGCGGTCTTGCCCGGCGCGGCGATCATTCATCTGCAGGAGCCGAAAAAGCATCCGGAAACGCTCGGACGGCTTTCCGAACTGTAAGGAGTACGCGTTATGCGCGGAAAGAGACTGACGGCGCTTGTGCTTGCGCTGCTGATGCTGGTCCCGCTGCTCGCCTGCGGGGGGCAAGCCGACCTATCGCGTCGAGGTCGAAAGCGGCGCGTTTATCGGACTGAAGAAGCGCTAAGCGGAAGGCGACAGGGTCAGGCTGAAAACCTACATCGTATATGACGCGTCACCGACCGTCACCGTCGACGGCGAACGCCTTTCGCCCGAAGTCGAGGACAATGCGTATCTTGTTTATACCTTTGTCATGCCGGCGCACGACGTGAAGGTATCGTATTCGCTCGGAAGAAGCGATATGATGATGCAGCCGTTCAGGATCACGTACGAAGGTCTGGGACGACGCGTGATCGACCCGGTCACATCGGCGTATCCGGGTGAAACGGTCACTGTGAAGCTCGGGATTGTCTTTGACGAGATCACGGACGTCTATGTCAACGGCGAGAAGGCGCAGCAGACCGACGGACCGGAGGATTGTCTGTATTTTACGTTCACGATGCCGTATGAGGACGTGACGGTCACGGCCGAATCAACCAATATTTCCGTTGCCGATCCGTAAGGAAAGCTGCAGGTCCGGGAGGGCAGGATGGATCACATCGTATGCAAAACCAAATATCCGCTGCTGCTTGTTCACGGCACAGGCTTCCGCGATCTGAAGGTCCCCGTTTACTGGGGACGGATCCCGCAGGTGCTGCGCGGACACGGCGCGTCGGTTTATTTCGGCGAACAGGACTGCTGGGCGAGCACGGAGACGAATGCGAAGGCGCTGTGCGACCGGATCGACGCGATCCTTTCGGAGACCGGCGCGGAAAAGGTCAATATCCTCGCGCATTCGAAGGGCGGACTGGAAGCGCGCATGGCGGCGTCCTCGCTCGGATACGGGGACAGGATCGCAAGCCTGACCACGATCAGCACGCCGCATCGCGGCTCCAAGACGTTTACGAAGTTTCTCCGCGCGCCGCGCATGATCTTTTCGATCGCCGGGTTTGCGGTCAACAACTGGATCCGTCTCGTGGGCGATAAGAAGCCCGATTTCGTGCGGGTCTGCGAGGGGTTTTCCGTTTCCTATATGGAGCGGTTCAACGCAGAGAACCCCGACGTTCCCGGCGTCTATTACCAGAGCGTCGCAGGCGTGATGAAGCGTCCGCTCTCGGACGTCAGCCTCTCCGTGGCGTGTTTTGTCCTGAACCGCATCGAGGGACCGAACGACGGTCTGGTCTCTTTAGAATCGGCGGCGTGGGGCGAACGGTGCATCGAACTGCACGGAAACACGCGGCGCGGCGTTTCGCATCTGGACGAGATCGATCTCCGCCGCTCCGCCTTCTCCCGCAGGACGGGGGAGGGCGTGCGCGACATCACGGATTTCTACGTCGAGCTTGTCCACGATCTGAAAAACCGGGGCTTCTGAACCCGCATCAAAAGAAAGAAAAGA
>Ga0310697_10004042_pt1 | contig 14595 bp, 11 predicted proteins | sample 172DNAGHGlowgp2_FD_203883 | JGI IMG/M metagenome (GOLD analysis project Ga0310697, IMG submission 203883) | Sheep rumen microbial communities from Palmerston North, Manawatu-Wanganui, New Zealand - 1728 DNA GHGlow gp2 (v2) (version 2) | ecosystem: Host-associated > Mammals > Digestive system >...
GTACAGGATATAACTGAACACCACGGCGTTGGAGGACGCGATCAGTTTGTCGCTGATGTATCCGGCCTCCCCCACGATGTTGAGAAATGCGTGCCAGTTGTTCAGATTCATGACCTTCTCCAAGGCAAGTTTGAACTGGTCGAGGTTTTTTTGTCGTTCTTCCGCAGAAAACTTCCCGGTCTCCAGATTCTTGCCGCGCAGAAGCATATACGCGTATCGCAGCCGTGCGCGCCGAAAGCCAAACCCCACCGCCATGCGAATCAGGTGGGAAGGCTCAACGGCCAGCAGAGTATTGTACGATGTGTTGTTCGCCGGAATTCGGGATTCCTCGCAGAAGCGGTTTATTTCGTCGCTTGTATCGTTTTCATAGACGGAGATCAGCGTTTGAATGAAGTTGTTCTCATTGAGTTTCTGTCCGCCAGAGTTGACGCGCACAAAGATATCTGCCACATCTTCTTCATCTGCGGTATAACTGATCTCCAGCGTCGGTAATGCGTAGTCAAAGAGACTGAGCAGCGCATTCATGTTGTCTTCGATTCGGTCCTTCTCGGCATCTGTCAACAGAGCAAGGCCCTTTTTGGCGCGCCCCTCGTTGCAGTCTGAAATGAACTTCCGCCGCAGCGTGCTGATTGCATTCTCTTCTTTTGCAAGAAAGACATCGCTGATTTTGCTGATCCATTCCGTATCTCGCGCAAAAGCGTTCGTCCAAACGGCAAACTCCCGTGTGAGCGGATTGTAGGAAATTTTGATTTCCCTCTCTTTGAAGCGTTTATCCTTCACCTTCACGCCAAACATTGCGGCCAGCAGCGCAGTCAGGCGCTGCTGACCGTCGATTACCAGTTCCCTTGGTTCTTCATAGGTCTTAGTATTCAGCCCGATGCTGCTTTTCTTTTCAAAATAATCGGTAGGAGACTCCCAAAGCATAATATAACCAATGGGATAGCCCTTGAGCATCGAGTCGAACAACTCACGGACTTTGTTGTCCTGCCAGACAAAAGGCCGCTGCAAATCGGGAAGGCCGATTCTTCCAGACCGCACGTCTCGGACCAGGTCTCCCACATTGCTGGGAATGTTCTTAAAAATCTGAGCGCCCATACGCAAACCTCATTCTCTTTCTTCTTTCTCAGCAGAAATAGTCAATGCTTCCAAAGTAAACCAGCCATTTGGCAATGACCTCGTTGCTGCGGGCTTCGATCAGCCGCATGATGTTGCGCAGCTTGTCCTCGGGGATGCGGGAATTGTTGTTTCAGAGATAGCATTTGCCGGACTGCGTGATCCAAATCTTCGTGGCGTTCCTCGTCGGCGCTCCAGGATGCACATGGACGTGGATGGTCTCCAGCGGTTCCTGCTCGTTGGACCAGAAGTAGACCCAGTAAGAGCCGATCTTAAAAACCTGAGGCATTCTCAAAGCCCCCTTTTTGCGAGAACTCCAGAATCAGGTGCGCCACGGAGCGGATGAATTCATCATAGCGCGCCAGTTCCGCGTCGGTGAAGCCGTGGATCTCCTCCCAGCGGTACTTTGGGAGCCAGCAGGTGGCATGGTGGAAGCAGTCGGTTTCATCCGGCTTTTCCACATAGACCTTCACCTGACCGTCCGGCTTCATCTCGGAGTGGACGATCTCTGCGCTGTCGTCCAGGGTCACAAAGGGGTACATCATCGCGTCCAGCCTCCCTTTCATATGGAAGAAAAGACCTGACTTCCTTGGAGAAATCAGGTCTCTTTGTGGAGCTGGATGGGGGATTCGAACCCCCGACCTCATGATTACGAATCAGGCGCTCTACCGGCTGAGCTAATCCAGCGTGGCTTGTCTCAAGCTTTACAATTGTATCACGTCCTGGGCAAAAAGTCAACTGTCTTTTTCCCGGTAACAAAAGCCGTGACAAATGATTACAAAATGTAATCGACAGACTTCCCCAGGGTTCGACACGGTCCGGGCGAGGGCTGTCAAGATGATTTTTTCACCAAAGAATCCCGGAGAACTTCGCCTCTTCCGCCAGAAGCGACGGGGTTTTCGGGCGGCGTTCCGGGGCCGGACAGGAAAAATAAAGCGGATGCAACCGTGGTATCCCCAAAGTTATCAACATTTTCAACAGGGTTTTGAACAGTGGGAACGGCCTGAAAAGGCCAGTATTTCCGGCCTTTTTGGGAAAAATCCCCGGTTTTGAACAGGCGGCACTCCACCCCCGGCCCCGCCGCGTTGGTTTCCATAACCTGTCCGGCGCGCCGGGGCCGGGGCGGCGGGGGCGGCTCAGATGCGGAACAGGCCGCTTTCCCGCAGGGAGACGTAGTCCTCCCCGGCGAAGATCAGGTGGTCGGCCAGGTCCACGCCGATGGAGCGCAGGGTTTCCCAGAGGCGGCGGGTGGTCTGGATGTCCGCGCTGCTGGGCAGGGCGGTGCCGCTCAGGTGGTTGTGGGCCAGCACCACCCGTGCGGCCTTGTCCCGCAGGGCGATGTCCACGATGCTGCGGATGGAGATGTTGACCTCCACGCTGCTGCCCTCCCCCAGCACCCGGCGGGAGATCAGGCGGGAACCCCCGTCCAGGCAGAGCAGCATGGCCGTCTCCTGGTTGCGGTAGCGGAACTGGCCCAGCAGATAGGCCCCGATGTCCCGGGTGCCCTTCAACACGGGCTTCTCCTGGAACGCCCCTGCGCTGTAGCGCCGGTGCAGCTCCCGCACCAGACAGATCAGCGCCGCCGTGGTCTGTCCGACGCCCTTCACGGTCATCAGTTCCTTCTGGTCCGCCTCCAGCACGGCCCGGAGGCCGCCAAACTGCTCCAGCAGCGCGTGGGCCAGCTCATTGGTGTCCTGCACGGGGATGGAGTGGTACAGCAGAAACTCCAATAGTTCGATGTCGGTGAAATTTTCCGGCCCGTGTTCGGCGAATTTCTTCCGCTGCCGCAATCTGTGTTCCCGATGGATCTGGTTGCCCTCTCCCATGGCGCGGCCTCAGGCGTCCAGCTCCCGGCTGGCGTAGGCGTTCAGGTCGCTGCCCGCCGTGTGACCGGCCAAAAGCTCATAGTAGCCCTGCGCCCCGATCATGGCGGCGTTGTCCCCGCACAGGCGCAGAGGCGGCACATAGAGCGTCACCCCGGCGGCGTGCGCCGCCCGCTCCAGATCGGCGCGGACCCGGCTGTTGGCCGCCACGCCCCCCGCCGCCACCAGTTTGCCGTAGCCCAGCTCCTGCACGGCGGCCATGGCCCGGGGCACCAGGGCCTCGCTGACCGCCTTTTCAAAGGAGGCGCAGAGGTCGGCGCGGTTCAGCTCCGCGCCGGTCTGTTCGGCTTTGTGGACCAGGTTGATGACGGCGGTTTTCAGGCCGGAGAAGCTCATGTCGTAGGGCCGCCCCTCCACCTGGGCCACGGGGAGCGGGAAGGCGTCATCCCGGCCCTGCCGCGCCAGTGCGTCCACCGGCTTGCCGCCGGGATAGCCCAGACCCAGCACCCGGGCGGTCTTGTCGAAGCACTCCCCCGCCGCGTCGTCCCTTGTGGCCCCCAGGACGCGCATCTCGGTATAATCCCGCACGTCCACGATCAGGCTGTTGCCGCCGGAGATGGCCAGGCAGACGTAGGGGGGCTCCAATTCCGGGTAGGCCAGGTAGTTGGCGGCCATGTGGCCGCGGATGTGGTGGACCGGCACCAGCGGCACCCCCAGGGCGGCGGCCACGCTCTTGGCAAAGCTGACGCCCACCAGCACCGCGCCGATAAGCCCCGGCGCGTAGCTGACGGCCACGGCGTCGATGTCGCCCTTGCTCCGTCCGGCCTCCGCCAGGGCCCGGTCGGCCAGCTGGTAGATGACCTCCACATGGCTGCGGGAGGCGATCTCCGGCACCACGCCCCCGTAGACCGCGTGCAGGTCGGCCTGGGAAAAGATCTGGTCGCTCAGCACCCGCCGTCCGTCCTCCACCAGGGCTACGGCGGTCTCGTCGCAGGTGGACTCCACCGAAAGAATCAACATACGCTCTCCCCCTTCCCGGGGCGCGCCGTCTCCGGCCCGCCGTCCAGGGTCAATGTCATCAAAATAGCATCTTCCCTTGGTTTCTCATAATAGCCCCGCCGCCGTCCCACGGCCCGGAAGCCGTGCTTTTCATAGAGGGCGATGGCGGGGGCGTTGCCGGCGCGCACCTCCAGGGTGACGAAACTCAGCAGCATCCTCCGGCAGCGGCGGATCAGCTCGCCCACCAGGGCGTCCGCCGCCCCGCAGCGCCGGAACGCCGCATCCACGGCCACGTTGGAGATATAGCCCTCGTCCAGCACATACATCAGGCCGATGTAGCCCACGATGCGCCCCCCCGCCTGGGCGGTGAGGAAGATGTGGCTGTTCCGGTCCAGCTGGATGCGCAGCATGGCCTCGGTCCAGGGCAGGGAAAAGCTGGCCTGCTCGATGCGCTGGATGCGGGGCAGCAGTTCCTCCCGCGCCTCTGCAATGGTAAAGTTCAAGGCTCCTCGTCCTCCATGCTCAATTCTTCCGCCAGATACGCGATCTCCCGGCGCAGCGTGCGCTCCGTGCCGTGCCGGCCGGGGAAGATGTCCCGCTCCCCCAGGCAGCCGATGCGCTCGTCCAGGGCAGGATAGCGCCCGGCCAGGGTGTCCGCCTGCTCCAGCGTCATGCACAGCACCGCGTCAAAGTCGGAAAGCTGCGCCTGCGTGGCGCTTTTCATCGTACACCAGCCCGAGCGCAGGGCCAGCCCCCGCCTTTGCGCCTCGGCGCGCAGCAGGGCGTCGGCTTTCAGGGCCAGTTCCCCGTCCGCGTCCACGAACAGCACGCTGTCGGCCCGCAGGGCTTCCCCTTCCAGCCAGCGGGCGGTCTGCTCGGCGTCCCAGTGTTCCAGCGTGTGGTCCCCGGCCCGGCTCTCCACATGGTGGGTCAGCTCGTGGCGCAGGGTCTTTCGCAGTTCCTCAGCCAGGGCCTTGTCGGAATGGTCGGGAAAGGCCCGCAGGAAGGAGCCGTAGAAGATCTCCACCCAGCGGCCCATGGCATCGTGGTGGTACTGGCCCAGGGTGTAGCGCCCGTCCCCGCTGGGCCGTTCCTCCGGCAGCAGGTTCACGCCGCCGTTCAGGTCCTCGAAAATGCCCTGGGGCAGGCGCTCCATCTCCGCGTCCAGCACCCGCCCCGCCGCTTCAAAGCTCAGCAAAGCCTCCGCCTCCCATCTCAGTGGGCGTCGGCCCAGCTGCGGCCGATCTTGGCCTCGGCCACCAGGGGGACGGCCAGCTCCGCCACCTGCTCCATCTCCTCGGTCAGGAGCCTTCGCACGGTCTCCGCCTCGGCCTCCGGGCATTCGGCGATCAGCTCGTCGTGGACCTGGAGGATCAGCCGGGCCTCCAGCTCCTCCCGCTCCAGCCGCCGGGCCACCCGGACCATGGCCAGTTTGATCACGTCCGCCGCCGTGCCCTGGATGGGCATATTCAGCGCCACCCGCTCCCCGAAGCTGCGGACGGCGAAATTGCTGCTTTTCAGCTCCGGGAGGCTGCGGCGGCGGCCAAAGAGGGTGGAGACATAGCCCTGCTCCTTCGCCTGGGCCACGATGCGCTTCTGGTAGTCCCGGACGCCGTGGTATTTGGAGAGGTAAGCGTCCATATAGGCCTTGGCCTCGTTGGGAGACACGCCGATGTCCTGGGCCAGGGACCAGGCGCTGATGCCATAGACGATGCCGAAGTTGACGGCCTTGGCGTGGCTGCGCTGGGTCTTCGTGACCTGGTCCAGCGGCACGCCGAAGACCTGGCTGGCGGTGACGGCGTGGATGTCCTCGCCGCTGCGGAAGGCGGCACACATGTTCTCGTCCCCGCTGATGTGGGCCAGCAGCCGCAGCTCGATCTGGCTGTAGTCCGCGTCCACCAGCACCTTGCCCGGCGCGGCCACGAACATGGTTCGGATCTGTCCGCCCAGCTCTCGGCGGATGGGGATGTTTTGCAGATTCGGCTCCCGGGAGGAAAGCCGCCCGGTGTCTGTGACGGTCATCATAAAGCTGGTGCGGATGCGCCCGTCCGGCTCGATGACCTTCAGCAGCCCCTCGGCGTAGGTGCTTTTCAGCTTGGTCAGCATCCGGTAGTCCAGGATCTGGTTGACGATGGGGTGCTTGTCCCGCAGCTTTTCCAGGGTGTCGGCGTTGGTGCTCCAGCCGGTCTTCGTCTTCTTCCCGGCGGGCAGCATCAGCTTTTCAAAGAGCACGGTCCCCAGCTGCTTGGGGGACAGGATGTTGAATTCCTCCCCCGCCAGGGCCCAGATGCGCGCCTGCAGGGCCCGGATCGTGTCGTTCATGCTGTCCCCGAAGTCCCGCAGGGCACCCCGGTCCGCCAGGAAGCCCGTGTACTCCATCTCCGCCAGCACCGCGCAGAGGGGCAGCTCGATCTCATAAAAGAGCTTCTCCATCCCCTGTTCCAGCAGCCGGTCCTGCATGGGGTCGTGGAGCGCCGCCACGGCGGCGGCCTGGGCGGCCAGGGCGGCTCCGCAATCCTCCGGCGGCGTGGGCGGCAATTCCGTGCCCAGATACTGCACGCTCAGGCGGTTGAGGGCATAGTTGCCCGCCGTGGCGTCCAGCAGATACCCGGCCAGGGCTGTGTCGAAGAGCCACCAGGGCCGGATGCGGTGGCCCCGGTCCAGCAGGTGCCGCTGCAGATCTTTGATGTTGTGTCCCGCCTTGGGGATGCGGTAGGCCAGCAGCGCCGCCAGGGCGCGGTCCCAGTCCCCTTCATAGGTCTCCCGGTCCAGGGTGAAGACCCGGCGCACCGCGTCGCTGCCGTCGGCCTGCAAGACCACCGGGGCGAAGGCGAAGCGGTCAAAGTCCGGGTCGTAAGAGACGCAGAGCATCTCCCCCTTGGGGTCGTCCGCGATCTCGTCCGCCGCGGCCAGGGCCGCGGCTTCCGTCAGGATGGGGCGGATCTCATAGTCCGCCGCTGCATGTGCCCGGACGGACTCCGCCTCCGGGGGCCGGACGCCCCACTGCTCCAGAAAGCGGGTGAAGCCCAGTTTCAGCAGCAGGGGATAGAGCTCCGGGCCGTAGTTCCCGGACCAGCGGGCCTCTGCCGGGTCCAGCTCCAGGGGCGCGTCGGTGCGGATGGTGGCCAGGTCATAGCTGAGCCGGGCCTGTTCCTCCCCCGCCCGCAGCTTTTTCCGCACGGCCTCCCGCAGCTCCGGGGATTCCAGCCCCGCGTAGACCCCCTCCAGACTCCCGAAGCGGTGCAGCAGGTCCAGGGCGGTCTTCTCCCCCACCCCGGCCACGCCGGGGATGTTGTCGCTGGGGTCCCCCATCAGGGCTTTCAGGTCCACCATTTTGGGAGGCGGGAAGCCGTATTCCGCCTGGAAGCGTTCGGGGGTGTAGTCGATGGTCTCGGTCTGGCCTTGCCGGGTCTTGATGTGGAGGACGCGGGTGTGGGGGGTGATGAGCTGAAAGGCGTCCTTGTCCCCGGTGGCGACGACGCAGTCGTCGCCCAGCGCCTCGCAGCGGCGGGAGAGGGTGCCCAGCAGGTCGTCGGCCTCCCAGCCGGACAGCTCCACGCGGCGGATGCCCATGGCGTCCAGCACCGCTTTCAGCAGCGGCAGCTGCACCGCCAGTTCCTCCGGCATTCCCTTCCGCTGGGCCTTGTAGCCTGCATACTGCAAATGCCGGAAGGTGGGGGCGGCCAGGTCGAAGGCCACGCAGACCGCCTCCGGGCGCTCCGCGTCCAGCAACCGCCGCAGGATGGTGAGGAAGCCGAAGATGGCGTTGGTGGGGGTCCCGTCCGGGGCGTTCAGCATCCGAATGCCAAAAAAGGCCCGGTTGACGATGCTGTTTCCGTCGATGGCAAGCAGTTTCATAGCGCAAACTCCCTTATCTCAAGATCACGACGCTGGCGACGATGCAGACCAGGCCGCCCACAATGCCCAGGTTCATGGGCTCGCCGAAGGCCAGGACGCCCACCAGCGCGGCCACTACCGGTTCGATGCTGGCCAGAATCGCCGCCTTTCCGCTCTCCAGCTCCGCCAGGCCCCGGGTATAGAGCAGATAGGGGGCCACGGTGCCCAGGAGGATCAACCCCAGGGCGGGCAGGGCCGTCTCCGCAGAGGCAAAACACGCCGCCACCTCCGCCGGGTTCAGAAGCACAAGCGCCCCCAGGGCGGCGAAGAGGAAGGTGTAGAAGGTGACGGTGCCGGGGGAATCGTGGGCCAGGGCGTAGTGGCCGAAGATGGAATACAGCCCGTAGAACAGGCCGCTGCACACCCCCAGCACCGCGCCCCAGGCCGTCACCTGCAGGTCCCCGGACCAGAGGCCGGTGACCAGCAGGCAGCCCAGGAAGGCCAGCAGCAGGGCCAGCAGCTTCCGTTTCGTCAGCTTCTCTTTCCACAGGATCGCCGCCAGCAGCACCACGAAAGCCGGGGCGGTGTACAGCAGCACCGCCGCCACCGCCAGGGAGCAGAGCTGCTGGCAGGAGAAATAGCAGAGGGTGAACAGCAAAATGCTCACCAGGCCGGTGCCCAGGAAGATGGGCAGATGCCGCAGCCGGACCCGGAACACGCTCCGGTCCAGCAGCGCCCCCAGCAGCCCCAGCACCAGCGCGCCCCCGCTGTTGCGCACCAGCACCAGAGTCTGTACGCTCAGGCCCGCCCCCAGCAGCCGCCGGTTATAAAGGCCGATGCAGCCCCAGAGGGTCCCGGCCAGCAGCACGCAGAGGTGGGGGAGTAGGGCGCGCCGACCCCGGCGCGCCGCCTGCGCTTTTTCCACGGTACTTTGTTCCATTTCCATGTTATTTCCCTTTTAATAGGATGATCCGGTCCCGGAGTTGGGCCGCGATCTCGAACTCCAGCATTTTCGCCGCCTCTTTCATCTGCTTTTCCAGTTTCTCGATCTCCGCCAGGCGCTCCCGCTCGGTCATCTTGACCTTGCTCTTGCCCCGCTTCATCTCGCTTTTCGCGCCGGAGAGCTGCATCAGGTCCCGCACGTCTTTGACGATGGTTTTCGGGACGATGCCGTGGGCGGCGTTGTATTCCATCTGCTTCTTGCGGCGGCGCTCGGTCTCCGTCATGGCGGCGGCCATACTGGGGGTCACCGTGTCGGCGTAGAGGATGACGGTGCCCTCCGCGTTGCGGGCGGCCCGGCCGATGGTCTGGATCAGGCTGGTCTCGCTGCGGAGGAAGCCCTCCTTGTCCGCGTCCAGAATCGCCACCAGGCTCACCTCCGGCAGGTCCAGGCCCTCCCGCAGCAGGTTGATGCCGATCAGCACGTCGAACTCCCCCAGGCGCAGGTCCCGGATGATCTCCATGCGCTGCATGGCGTCGATGTCGTGGTGCATGTAGCGGCAGCGGATGCCCGCGTTGCCCAGGTACTCCGTCAGGTCCTCGGCCATGCGCTTGGTCAGCGTGGTCACCAGCGTCCGCTCGTTTCGCTCCGTGCGAGCGTTGATCTCCCCGATCAGGTCGTCGATCTGCCCCTCCACCGGGCGCACCAGCACCAGCGGGTCGGTCAGGCCCGTGGGGCGGATCACCAGTTCGGCCACATTGTCCGCCCGCTCCCGCTCGTAGGGGCCGGGGGTGGCGGAGACGTAGATGGCCTGGTTGACGCGCTGCTCAAATTCCTCGAATTTCAGCGGGCGGTTGTCGTAGGCGGAGGGCAGGCGAAAGCCGAAGTCGATGAGGCTGGTCTTCCGCGCCCGGTCCCCGTTGTACATGGCCCGGACCTGGGGCAGCGTGGCGTGGCTCTCGTCCACGAACAGCAGAAAGTCCTTGGGGAAATAGTCCAGCAGCGTCATGGGGGCGGAGCCCACCGGGCGGCCGGAGATGATGCGGGAATAGTTCTCGATGCCGGAGCAGTAGCCCAGCTCGGTCAGCATCTCGATGTCATAGTTCACCCGCTCGCCGATGCGCTGGGCCTCGATGAACTTGCCCCGCTCCTGGAAAAAGCGCACCCGCTCGTCGCACTCCCGCCGGATCTCCCGGACGGCCCGCTCCATCTTGTCGTGGGTGGTGACGTAGTGGCTGGCCGGCCAGATGGGGATGGAGATAATCTGCCGCTCGGTCTTGCCGCTGACCGGGTCCACGATGCTGATCCGGTCGATCTCGTCCCCGAAGAACTCCACCCGCACGGCCCGGTCCTTCCAGTAGGCCGGCCAGATCTCCACCGTGTCCCCCCGGACCCGGAACATATTGCGGGCAAAGGCGATGTCGTTGCGCTCATAGCGGATGTCGATGAGCCGGTGGAGCAGCGCGTCGATGGGCATCGAAGCCCCGGTGGTCAGGTTGATCATCAGGTGCATGAAGTCGTCCGGCTCGCCCAGGCCGTAGATGCAGCTGACGGAGGCCACCACGATCACGTCCCGCCGCTCTAAGAGGCTGGCCGTGGCGCTCAGGCGCAGCCGGTCGATTTCCTCGTTGATGGAGGCGTCTTTTTCGATATAGGTGTCCGTGCTGGCGATGTAGGCCTCGGGCTGGTAATAGTCGTAGTAGCTGACGAAGTATTCCACCGCGTTGTTTGGGAAAAACTCCCGGAACTCGCTGCAAAGCTGGGCCGCCAGGGTCTTGTTGTGGGCCAGCACCAGGGTGGGGCGCTGCACGGCCTCGATCACCTTGGCCATGGCGTAGGTCTTGCCCGAACCGGTGACGCCCAGCAGCACCTGCTCCCGCAGCCCGTCCTCCACCCCCCGGGCCAGGGAGGCGATGGCCGCCGGCTGGTCCCCCGCCGGGGCGAACTTGCTGACCACTTTCCACTCCGCCATGCTCTTCTCTCCTTGCGCTGTGATAATGAAAAAGTATATACCATCGGGAGGAAAATGAAAAGCCCCGGAACAAGATTTTCCGGGGGGACGTAGGGGAAATGGCAGGATACAAGCGGGAAATGTGTATTGACTTTTTGTGCTTCCAGGGTACAATATATAGATGTGTAACAGGCCGTCGCCTGTTCTCATTCGCTAAACAGGCTCCTGGTAGTAAGCGCCCCACCTATAAGGGGTCTGCTGAATCCTGGAGCCTTATACATCCATGAAAAGCCCCGGAACGAGATTTTCCGGGGCTTTGGCTTGCCTTCTGGGTCTTGCGGGCGCGCTGCATCATTCATACGCATCCAGATATTCCTGCTCCGCCCGCCGCTGGGCGGCGATCAGGAGGCTTTGGGCTTGCAGCACCGCTCCCTGCTCCATGGCCCGCAGCGCGGCCTCGGAGGCTCTGACCATTCCATAGTACAGCTTCTCAAAATCCGGCATGTCTCGCTCCTCCCATCCCATCAACAAAAAAGTGGCGCAGCCGAAGCCGCGCCACGAAAAACGCGGTCTCCGTTTGCTGCTACACAAATCCCATCATTACACCACGAAACGAGGCTGCATGAGGTGGAGAGGCGTTTTTGCCGAATGGCAAAATAACCCCATACCATGGCGTAATGACTCTCATTCATTATGGAATTTGTGTAGCATACTCATCCTACCACGTTCCGACGCGCTTTGCAAGGAAAACCGTTCGCCGGGATCTGACAGATTCCGCCCCTTTGCGCGAAAAAAGCAAAAAAGCAGCGCCCCGGCTCTTTACAGTCTGTTCACACTTTGCTATAATAAAGCGCACGGCGCAGCCGCGCCGGAATTCCATTCATTTTGGAGGAAACAAGGCATGAGAAACAAGCAAATTCGCGGCAGGCACCTGGTCGTCACGCTGGCGATCTGCGTGGTCCTGCTCCTGACGCTGAGCGTCGTGGCCCTGGCCGACGCGGGCGAGGCGGCGGAGAGCCAGCCGGCGCTGTACGGCACCTTCTGGGCCCTGGTGCCGCCCATCCTGGCCATTGTGCTGGCGCTCATCACCAAAGAGGCCTACTCCGCCCTGTTCATCGGCGTCGTCGCCGGAGCGCTGCTGGCCACGAAGGGCGCGCCCGTCCCGGCCCTGAACCATGTGGTCAGCGACGGCCTGATCGCCGCCATCGAGGGCAACGCGGGCATCTTCCTGTTCCTGGTGCTGCTGGGCATCATCGTGGGCCTGGTGAACCTCTCCGGCGGCTCGGCGGCCTTCGGGCGCTGGGCGGAGCGGAACATCAAGACCCGGGTGGGCGCGCAGCTGGCCACCTTCGCCCTGGGCGTGCTGATCTTCATCGACGACTACTTCAACTGCCTGACCGTGGGCTCCGTGATGCTCCCGGTGACGGACAGCCACAAGATCAGCCGCGCCAAGCTCAGCTATCTGATCGACGCCACCGCCGCCCCCATCTGCATGATCGCCCCGGTGAGCTCCTGGGCCGCCGCCGTCTCCGGCGTGGCCTCCGACATGGACACCGGCATCTCCGGCATCCAGCTCTTTATCCGCGCCATTCCCTATAACTTCTACTCCCTGATGACCTTCGTGTTCATCATCGGCCTGGTGGTCATGAAGTTCGACTACGGCCCCATGCGCGTCCACGAGATGAGCGCCCGCCTGAACGGAGACCTGGGCGGCCTGGAGGGCAGCCAGGTGGAGCAGGGCAACGCCCGTGGCCGGGTCATCGACCTGATCTTCCCCGTGCTGGTGCTGATCGTCAGCTGCATCCTGGGGATGCTCTACGTGGGCGGCTTCTTCGGCACCGACTGGTGGGGCGATACCGGCTTCGCCGGGGACTTCATCGGGGCCTTCGGCAACACCGACGCCACCGTGGCCCTGCCCTGGGGCAGCATCATCGCGCTGATCATCATCGTCATCTACATGCTCTGCCGCCGGACCGTCAGCTTCAAGCAGGCCATGGACTGCGTGCCCAAGGGCTTCATCGCCATGGTGCCCGCCATGACCATCCTGACCCTGGCCGTGTCCCTGAAGAACATCACCAACAACCTGCTGGGCTCCGCCGTCTTCGTGAAGGGCGTGATGTACGGGGCCGCCCCCGGCCTGGAGAACCTGCTGCCCGCCGTCATCTTCGTGGTGGCCGTGCTGCTGGCCTTCGCCTCCGGCACCAGCTGGGGCACCTTCGGCATTCTGATCCCCATCGTCCTGGGCGTCTTCCCCGCCGACAGCGAGCTGCCCATCATCGGCATCTCCGCCTGCCTGGCCGGCGCCGTCTGCGGCGACCACTGCTCCCCCATCTCCGACACCACCATCATGGCCTCCGCCGGGGCCCAGGTGGAGCACATCAAGCACGTCTCCACCCAGCTCCCCTACGCCATGACCGTGGCCGCCGTCAGCTTCGTCACCTACATCGCCGCCGGTTTCATCCAGAACCCCTGGATCAGCCTGGCCATCGGCACGGTGCTGACCATCGTGGCGCTGCTGGTGCTGCGGGCCGGCGCACGGGAAAAGGACGCGGCGGAAGCGTAAACGAATCCTTGCAAAGCCTCACGCGGGCGGCAGACCATGCCGCCCGCGCTGTTCCGTCCGGGCGCGAGACAGCGGAGAGGACAAGTCCGATCCGCTGTTTTTGCCTCTCCTTCGGGCATATGCGAACGATTTTACCGTCAGCAAGCGGTCACGCTCTCCCTCTTCCGTCATCCGCCTCGCGGGGGATCGGCGGATGCCACCTTCCCCCGCTGGGGGAAGGAATTTGACGGGAAGCATGCAGCAGCCATGTAGGGGGCGGCGTCCCGACGCCCCGGCAGCAGCGGTGAGATTATCACGAACGTTCGGCGAATCCGCAGTACCTCCGTTGTAGGGCGCGCCGACCCGGCGCGCCGGGCAGCAGCACCAAAGTCAAACCGCCACCCCCGGCGAATTCGCAGCATTTCCCTGTAGGGGCCGGCGTCCCGACGGCCCAGCAGGAGCGGTGAGATTTTTTAGAAACGTTCGGCGAATTCGCAGTTCTTCCGTTGTAGGGCGCGCCGGGCAGCAGCCGCGAGGACAGGCTGCCACGTCCGGCGAATCCGCAGCCGTCCCATTGTAGGGAAAGGGCTTGCCCTTTCCGCGCAGCACATGGCCCGACACGGGAAAAGGCCGGGCGAATGCGCAGCACGCTTGCGGATTCGCCCAAGGTTGGCGGGTTTCGGAGCATTTCCTGCCGGAAGGGGCAAGCCCCTTCCCTACGGGGAAACGGCTGCGAATTCGTCCAAAGTTGTGGAAAACATGGGCGCTCCTGCACGGAACGCCGAGGACGGCGTTCCCTACCAGGGCGAAAGCGGATTCGCCGTAGGTGGTGGCTTGTCTTTGCCGTTGCTGCCCGGCGCGCCGACCCGGCGCGCCCTACAGGTTCCGATTTGCGAATTCGCCTGACGGGTTGCTTCGGTTATGTGCTGCTGCGGGGGACGTCGAGGACGCCGTCCCCTACCGAACGTGTGCGGATTTGCCAAAGGTGGAACCAAGTCGTTCCCATGTGCTGCGGGGGACGTGGAGAACGCCGTCCCCTGCATATAAATGCTGCGAATTCGCCGAACGTGGCGATCATCGAAAGCGCCCTCACCCATTCCCTCCCCCAGCGGGGGAGGGTGTCGCCACAAGGGCGACCGGAGAGGGAGAACGTGGCGGAACCTCAATGTGGAAATGACCGCAACCGGGGGAGTATGCGAACTATTTTGCAATCAGCAAAGCGATTTACCGTCTGCAAAACGTTTTTACCGTCTGCTGGCGGTCACGTTCTCCCTTTTTCGTCATCCAGCTTTGCCGGATGCCACCTTCCCCCGCTGGGCATAGGCGTTAAGCTAACCATCACAGGTGATTTCAAGCAGAGTAAGCAGCAAAAGCAAGCAAAGTCAAAGGA
>Ga0310697_10004043_pt1 | contig 14592 bp, 7 predicted proteins | sample 172DNAGHGlowgp2_FD_203883 | JGI IMG/M metagenome (GOLD analysis project Ga0310697, IMG submission 203883) | Sheep rumen microbial communities from Palmerston North, Manawatu-Wanganui, New Zealand - 1728 DNA GHGlow gp2 (v2) (version 2) | ecosystem: Host-associated > Mammals > Digestive system >...
TTTCTTCTGTTTTTTCTTCTGTTTCATTTTCGATATTCTTAGCAATTTCCTCCGATGAAACCGTATATAATTTTTCTGTAAAGTCTATCAACTGCAACATTTGCTCATCAGTCATTTCAGATTCTGGTAAATGAAGGAAATTATCTTTTTCAACAAATACCAATTCATCCTTTCCATACTCACTATCCTCCGGATTAGCTTTTGAATAAATTCCGAGATCAATTTGCTTCTTAATATATCTCAAAGATTCTTTAGGGAAACGACCACTCGCGTACTCTTGGCAAAGTTCTTCATATCTTACGCTCTCTTCTCTAGTAAATTCTCTTGACGACTCATAAAAGCCACCCTCATTAGAATTATTAAATATATCTTCCACATGCTCTCTTTCTTCCTTAGGCATATTTTTCATTCTATCCTTATAACTATCAAACCCTGCCTTAACACCAACTCCTCCTATCGTTACCGTAACAAGGAATACTGCAGCAAATGCTACTTTCTTAAGCATATACTTTCTTCCTAATCCTCTACTATGGTTTGAACAATTATTATATATATTTTTTTTAACATCTTCAGGCATCTCAATCTTATCAAAAAGCTTATTAATACCATTATCTTTAATACTCAAACTTAAGTTCCTCCTTAGAATTACCAATTAAAATCCTTAATTCTTCTCTGGCTCTTTGAAGCCTTTTCTTAGTAGCTGAAACCGATATTCCCAGTATTTTAGAAACCTCTTCTATGTTATAGCCTTCAATATAATAGAGTATCACCACACTCTGTAGTTTTGAACTCAAATTATAGATTTGTTCTAATTCTTCTTTATCTTCTACACTTTCATAATTATTACTAACAATATTTTGTTCAACTTCCTCAAATGGTACACATGCATGTTTTTTGTGAAAGCGCAGGAAATTCCTACATTTATTCTGACAAACTTTAAAAAGCCATGCTTTCTCGTGCTCTATAGAAGCAAACTCTTTCTTTCTGGTCATATACTTAAAAAATACTTCCTGTAAGATATCTTCTGAATCCTCTTTATTCTTAACCATCAAAAAGCAACTTCTATATAAAGCATTTCCATATAAATCTATGGCTCTTTCCAAGTCCATGTTCTTTTCATTCATTTCCATGCTCATACTCCTTAAACTTTAATAAAAGATAACGCGTTTATCTCTATATACTAGATACACCCCTAACTAAATAAAGGTGACATTTGCTATATTAAAAAAATTTCAAAAAAATTTATAAGTAACTTATGTGTAACTTTACATATGTATAATTATAACTGTAAAGCAAACAAAGTGAAATATTTAAACAACATGAAAAATTTATAAATCTTCGGAGGAAAAAGAAATGATATTAAAACAAGTATTAACAAAAGGATTAATAAAAATAGCAAAGCGACCACCCAGGCTTTCACCTGAGTAGTCGCTTTTTATCTTTTAACATTTTTCAATGCCTATTCTACCCTAATATCCTTATCAACATTTACAATTTCCTTATTTGTAGGGTTATACACAACATAGTACTTTGAATTCTTATATTTTACAGTATATTTAATCATGTCAAATGTAGTTGGTTCTGTATTACTCTTATACTCACAACCATCCTCATATTCATTAATAAACTTATACTTGCATTTTACAAACTCATCTGTTTCAAAGTATTTCTCTAAAAATGCTAACATATCGCTCTTTTCTTCTTCAGCAATTTTCTTTATTTCACTCTCTGTATAATCCTTAGTATCTGCAAGTTTATACTCTTTAGATCCACCTAAAAGCTTACCTGTTTTAGAATCGATTGTAATATATTCAGTTAATCTTCCAAGAGGAGCATTAGCATCATCTTTCCACATTAATACAAAGTATGCTCCGCCAGCTTCTTCTATATTCTGTAAACGCCAACCATCTTCAACATTAATGTTTCCATCAAATGCTTCATTATATTTCGCAATAGCCTTATCTCTTATTTTATTTCTAAATGCTTCATCAGAAAAATCACCAGAAAATGTTTCTTCTACTACTTCTGAATCATCTCTATTTTCAGCATAATGCTCATTTGCTAATGTGTAATACTTGTTAATAAAATCAACATACTGAAGCATCTGTTCCTCAGTAAGTTCAGATTCTGGTAAAACCACTTTATTAATATCTCTTACTACTGCAAGCTCGTTATCACCTATTTCAGATTCATTATCAACAAATCTAATGGATTCTTCAGGAAACTTACCATTTCTATATTCGTCAGTAAGCTTTTCTTGCATAATAGCTTCAGCTCTAGTCAAATCTCTGCTGAATACAACTGCAACATCTCCAATGTTTTCATCAAACTCACGATTATCATTATCCTCTCTAAAGGATTCATACTGAGCTTTTTCCTTCTTATCCATACTACTAACTCTTTCATGCATTGTGTCAAGACCAGCCTTAACGCCAATTCCACCAAGACTAAGTGTTAACAAAAACACTGCAGCAAATGCAACCTTCTTAGGATAAAACACTGGTGTACGTCCCTTAGTACTACAATTTTCAATTACTTTTTCACTTAAACCTTCAGGAATATTTATATTATCTAACAGTTCATTATGTCCATTATTCTTAATACTCATAAATAACATCTCCTTTATGTTCTTCAATCTGCATCTTTAGTTCTTCTCTTGCTCTTTGCAATCTTTTTCTTACTGCATTTGCTGAGATGCCTAATATTTTTGCAATTTCATCCGTACTATAACCATCAACATAAAAGAGTAACACAACGCTTTTAAGCTTATAACTTAAATTGTAAATTTCGAGCAACTCTTCTCTGTCCTCAAAATATGCATCATCTTTTGCATTACTAATACCGTACTCTATTTCTTCAAATGGTATGTGTACGTGTCTTTTGTGAAATCGTATGAAATTAATGCACTTGTTTTGACAAACTTTAAAAAGCCACGCCTTTTTATGTTCTTCTGATTCGAACTCTTTTTTAGAAACCATATACTTATAGAAGACTTCCTGGAAGACATCTTCCGCATCTTCCTTATTCTTTAATATAAGCAAACAATTTCTATATATAGCTTTACCATAGTCAGAAATGGCTTTCTCTAAATTCCCATTATTACTATCTATTCCCATATCTACTCCTTCACATTCAGGATTCCCGCGTTCATTCCTATACTATATAACACACCACGCCCACCCCAATTGTGACATTTGAAACAATAATTTTTCAAAATTTTTCAAAATTTTTTCAAAAAATTTTTGTTAGTAACTTATGTGTAACTTTACATATGTATAATTATAACTGTAAAACAAATAAAGTGAAATATTTAAACAACATGAAAAATTTATAAAACTTTGGAGGGAAAAGAAATGATATTAAAGCAAATCATTACAAAAGGATTAATTACCACAATACTATGTAGTTGTATTAACTGTACATCTTATGTTGAAAAATATAAACAGGACGCATACAGTAAATCAAAGTTTAAAGAAATCTTAAAAGAAACTAAATTGGTATCTGATAAGAACTTAAACAGCAAATACTATAAATATCTTGAAAAAATCAATTTTACAAACGAAGCTGACTACAGAAGTAATCAAGAATCATTTGAAAACGAATATACAAAAAATCATGGATTATTAGAGGCTTCATCAGGAATCTTAGTAGATACAGATAAAATGGAAATAATCTATGCGCAGAATGCATTAGCAGATAGAGCACCTGCAAGCACAACAAAATTACTTACAGCAATTACTGCTCTTGAGTTTTTAGATTTAGACACACCGCTTAAAGTTGGATGCGAAAGAGATTTCATTGCACGTGATTCAAGCGTATGCGGAATCAAGAAGGGAGATATGGTAACAGTTAATGACTTACTTCATGGACTTTTAATCAAATCAGGTAACGATGCTGCTTATACCCTTGCTTGTTACGCTGGAATGTACATACAAAATAATACTTTCATCCCATTTAACGAAAACAAATTTGATGGTAAATATGCACTTCCTAGTACATATGATTATTCAGAAAAGGATGCTATTAAATACATTAGCACATTTATCAACTTTATGAATATTAATGCAAGAATTATGGGATGTGAAACTGCAAATTTCTCAACACCTGACGGATACGACGATGAACACCAGCGTGTTACAGCAATTGATCTTGCAAAGATTTGTGTATGTGCAAAGCAGAATAAAACAATTAGCGAGATTTGTAATACAACTTCATATTACTGCGAAACACTTGATAAAACATGGATTAGCACAAATGAATTAATGAACAAAGAAACAGAATATTACAATCCAAACGTAGACGGACTTAAGACAGGTACAACAGACGATGCCGGTATGTGTTTCGTATCATCAGCTCATAACAATAATACTCATCTTGTAAGTGTTATTTTAGGTGGTGATACTGAAAGCAGATGGAGCGAAACTAATAAATTGTTAAATGTTGGATTTGCCAGATAACCATACACAAAAAAGGATGCCTAGGCATCCTTTTATTGTGTTTACATATTAATTTTTCTAATCAAAATACTTAGTAATCATTTCGCTACTAACTCTTTCGATGTAAAATTCAGAATCTCCTTCAAAATATATGGAACAAACATAGTTATCTTCTTTCCATATTTTTAAACTGTCTAAATTCATTTTTTCAATCATATTAATTGCCTTAATATCTGTTACGAGTCCTATGCCAATGCACTTTGTGTATGCTTCCTTTGCTGTCCACACCTCAAAGAATCTCTGATCATTGCCATTAATATAATCAATTTCTTCCTTGCAAAAAACATCTTCCATAATTTCAAAAGGGGCTTCATTATTTTCCTCAATATCAACTCCCACCTTCCCATCAAATGTTATTCCACATAGAATCGCTCCATCAGTATGTGCAAAATTAAAATCACAATTTGAAAATTCATTACAATAAGGCTTATGATTTTGAATACATGTAAATGTCAACTCGTCCTTATAACCAGTCATATTACGTATTCCATATCTAACTAGTAATGCTGCATATAACGATAATAATTTATCCGAATCTTGCTTGTAGGACATTATCTTTTTTTTACGTTCTTCTGAAACATAATTCAAAAGATTAGAATATTCATTTTTCCATACAAATGGAACATTTTTTAAATATAATATATTCACTTATGCTTCTAATATAAACTGATTTCTAATTATATAATACTCAGCTTATATTTTCCTTTCTATAATTGTTATCAGACAATCTAATAACTTATTTAATGTGAAACAGTGTAGAGAGAATAAAAATATCCCTTTTCCGCCATAAGTTCATCAAATTTACCTGATTCATAAACCGAACCATTCTTAAGTGTTATGATATTATCAAATCTTTTAAGAATATTTTCATCTAAATCATGAGTAACAACAATACGAGTCATATTTTCAATATCTAAAATTGAATTTAATACAAGACTAGATGTCTGCGCATCTAACGAAGCTGTAGCTTCATCAACCAAAAGAACTTTTGAATTTCTAAGCAAAGCTCTAGCTATTGATATTCTTTGTTTTTCACCACCAGATAGGTTACTTCCATTTTCGCCACACTGATAATCAAGTCCCTTCAGTGCAACAAGATCGCTTAACCCAGACATTTCTACAACTCTGTTAATTTCACCCCTTGAGAAATCTCCAAACATGGTTATATTATTTCTAATCGATGAATTAAATACAAAAACTGACTGCTGAATAGTTGAAACAACATCATATAAAAACTCTCGATTAATTTGAGATAACTCATTATCATCATACAATATACTGCCTGTATAATCATTCATTTCTGCTAAAAGAAGATGGAATAATGTTGACTTACCACTACCAGAAGCTCCAACTATAGCATAGCTTTTATTCTTTTCAAAATAGTAACTAAATCTGTTTAAAACTGTTTTTTCATCTCCATATGAATAATTAACATTTTCTAATTTAATTCCCTTAGTATGAGTACAGAATGAATTTGTATCTAGTTCAACCATTGCACCTTTAGAATCATTAGAAAGAGCATCTTCCATTTTTTGTATTAATTTTTTTGCCGCAGAAAAATTAGCAAATGCAACTGGCAACATAGATATCGGGCTAATAATATAAACCAACAATTGCACAAATACCATAAGCATACCTGCTGTTATATTCATACCAGATAAAACCAGTATCGAACCAACAATCAAAACTCCTTGTTGAGTTATCATTCCAGATATTCCACCTAATAATTCTACATATTTTCTAGTAAAAGTTCTCTCTTGCTTTGTTTCTTCTAATGATGCGTTTTCATCAACTACCAAATCTATTATTTTTTCTTCTGCTTTAAAAGACTTTATAACAGGAAATCCACTTAATGTTTCTTGAATAATCCTCACGTAATTCGCATTTTTTGCTGAAACTTTTTCCTCTAAAACTCCTATCTTTTTACCAGTAAGAACTGAATATACAACTGGACAACTCGAAAAAACCATAGCTATTATAGTAAGAATAAACGAGTAATTAATCATAACAATAATAGCACCTACACCCGTTATTACCATACCTGTTATTTCAAAAATAGCAAGTAAATAATGTTCCTCAATAACCATACAGTCATTAGTTAAACCAGATACATATGTAGAATCAGATTCATATTTAAAGACCCCAATTCCTTTATCCATTATTTTTTTTGTTATCAAATCCTTATATTGTCTTATGGCAGTTGCTGCAAACTTTGCTCTGTACTTTGAAAACAAAAAATAAATCGGAAAACATATACCTATTAATGCAATTACCTTAATAGATACAATTATTAATTCTTTTCTTCCAACTGATCCTTTATTTAGGTCAAGTATCTCTTGTAATATCTTAGCAAATATCAAAGTAATAATAGACATAACAATATCAAGAAACATAACTAATGCAAATGTACGTTTATTATTTTTCCAAAACGAACTTGATAATTTTATTTCTGAAGACCTTTCTTTTACACCAATCAACGTTAATAAATAATCCATACTTTTCCTTTCTGTTTAATCTATTTCGAATTCTTTCTTAATATTATTAATTAATTTTTCTTCAGATTCCTCGTATGATTTAAATGACATCATTATTGTTATCATATTTTTACACAAAGAGACTTCTATAAAACGCATTACATCCTGACTTCCCATATACTCTATCTCATTTAATTTATATATCTCTTCTCTTTCTGCCACTTCATGAATATTGATTTCTATTGATTCCTTATAAGTTGAAATATTATCATTATTTACAATAAATCTGTATTCTTTATCATCATTTTTTAACCTATCGATTACTTTATCCATATATAGAACTTTATTTTTCTCACAACTAAAAATGCATGGAATATATTCTATATACATACCTAATGTATTCATACAGTCACTGGAATATCTACCATGATATAAGGTCAACAATGGTACCTCTTTTATATTATCAATCTCAGCTACCTTCAAATATTTATTTATAAACCATTGTAAATCATAAGTGACATTATCGTTTCTTGGAATATTCATCTTTACTACTTTATAATCATTATAATTATCACCTCCAATTTCAATAAAGTCATTTAAACATTCAATGTACCTATTTTTTTCTTCAGCTAAAAGGAAATCACTTTTTGCTTCATTCTTTTGAATCATATAATCACTAAAATTTTGCGCATTAAAACTATTATCACAATTATTCCTATTTATATGTTTGCATAATATATCGTACATAATACTTGTACTCATATTATCCCACAACGCATGATTAACACTTACAAAAATCTCAAAATCTTTTTCATACTGAAGAACCATAACTAAAGGCAAAAAATCCTCTCCACTAGAAACCACTATAGATTTCAAGCTTTTAAGTATATCTTCTCTACTAAATCTTTCACAACTAATAAAAGGAATATTCCACGAGCCATAGTTATATTCAACCATTTTCTTTTCAGATTCCATATATGCTGTTCTAAATATACTTTGAGATTGAATTATATCAAATAATATCTTTTTCAATTCATCACTCGAAACACTTGATACCTTATAGTCTCCTACCATGTTAACATTTCGCTTAAATGCATTATAAATAAAACCTTCTTGAATATAATTAGGCTTAAATGAATTTATAATCTGTTTATCTAGTATATTCTTCTTATAATTGGATATTATTTCAATAATTTCCCCGTCTTCCTTCCCATTTTCTACATAATTTCCATCTAACATAACAACATTACTTGTTTTTACCAAGGAACTATTAGATGAATTCCTAATTATATCCTTAGATAATTCATATATATTTTTTTTATTAAACATATCCTTTAATGATATATTAATATTTTTTCTTCTTATTTCTGCAACTAATTTCATTGCTTTTATTGAATTTCCTCCTAGCAAAAAGAAATCATCAAAGATACCGATTTTATCAACTTTAAGAATTTCCTGATATGTCTCAACCAATATCCTCTCAATTTCATTTCTAGGAGCCACATATTCTTCTGAACTTTTTGTTTCAATTTCAGGGAGCAACCTCTTATCTACTTTACCATTCCTTGTTACTGGTATTGACTCTATCTGCATCATATACGAAGGAATCATATAACCTGGGATGCTATTACTTAATTCATCTCTTATATCTGATATCGCTAATTCATTATCTTTTTCGTAAACAACATACGCGTATATTTCTTTATTTCCACTATTATCTTCTCTAACTATTACACTAACATCACGTACCCCTGAAATCTCTCTAATTCTACTTTCAATTTCACCTAATTCTACTCTAAATCCACGAATCTTTACCTGCTCATCTATCCTACCTAAATATTCTATATTTCCATCTGGTAACCATCTTGCCAAATCACCTGTACGGTACATAATCTCTTCATCAAATGGATTATCAACAAATTTTTCCTCTGTAAGTTTAGAATTATTAAGATAACTTTTTGCTACGCCTACTCCACCTATACATATTTCTCCAGGCATCCCTATTCCGCAAAGTATATCTCCGTTAAGTATATATATTTTACTATTATTAATCGGTTTTCCAATATACACTTTATCGTTATTTACATTCATTTCAAATACTGTAGAATCAACTGTACATTCTGTTGGGCCATAAACATTTATTAGTTTTTCACAATATTCTTTGTCTAAAATTTCCTTTGCTACATCTAATGGTAATTCCTCACCACCTACTAATAATATATTTACGTATATACCTATTTCTTTCTCAATAGAAAGCATCATCTTTAAATGTGAAGGTGTACAATCTGAAATATCAATTTTATTTATTCTATAGTATTCCAATAACTTTGACACATCCATCTTTCTATCATCACTAATAACATGTAACGTTCCACCTTCAAGTATTGGTGAAAAAATCATCTGAATTGAAGCATCAAAAACATATGATGCTACCAATGCTGCATTCGTTACATATTTAGTATATTTAGAAAGAAATGAACTACAAAGATTAATCACACTATAATTCTTTATCATAACTCCTTTAGGTCTTCCTGTTGTTCCTGATGTATAAATACAATATATCAAATCTTCTGGTTTATTTAATATTTCAGGATTTTCAGGCACACCTATACGAACCTCACTATCTGCGAGATTTATTACTGGTATTTCTTCATCTAAGAAATCAATATTTTCTTCCGTATATACTAATACTGCCTTTGGATTTGAATCTTCCAACATAAAATTAATTCTTTCTTCCGGATATGTTGGATCCATTGGTATATATGCTCCTCCCGCTTTTATTATTCCGTATATACCAATAATCATTTCTATACTTCTATCTGTAAGCATAGCTACAAAATCATTTGATCCCACCCCCATATTTTTTAGTTTATATGCCACCTGATTAGCTTTTTCATTTAATTCTCTGTATGTAAGCTTACTATTTTCATATACAACGGCAACATTATCAGGTGTTCTTTCAACCTGTTCTTCAAAAAGCTCAACAATTGTTTTATCGCTTGGATAATCTGTTTTTGTATCGTTAAAATCATTAAGTAATACTTCTTTTTCAACATTATCAACAACTTCAATTCTTCCTATCTTATTATCAACATTTTCAACAAGTTTTGAAAGAAGAATTTCGAAGTGTGTTAATAGTAATTTGATACTATCTTCTTCAAACAAAGCTGTACAATATTCTACTCCAATATTATATTCATCATCAAGTTTCACAATATTAAAGGATAAATCAAACTTTGAAACTGTTGCTTTTGTACCTACCCATTCTGATTTTGCATCAATAAAATCAAATGTTTCATTTTCATTATTCTGTAAAATTAACATAACATTAAAAAGTGGATTTCTTGACATATCTCTTTCAACATCAATCACTTCTACAAGTTCTTCAAATGGATATTCCTGATTATCATATGCCTTTAAACTTAGTTCTTTTATTTCTTTCAAAAAATCTCTATATGTTTTATTAGCTTCAGGCTTTCCTCTCATTGCCAAAGTATTTACAAACATACCAAGCATACCTTCAGTATCCCTATGTGTTCTTCCACTTATAGGTGTTCCAATTACTATGTCTTCCTGTCGACTATACTTTGATAATAGAACCATTGCTGCTGACATAAATACCATAAAGTCTGTAACACCATTTTCTGATGCTAAATTCTTTATATCAACTGTTAGCTTTTTTCCTATTCCTCTTCCTATTAATGCCCCTTCAAAGCTCTGCTCCTGTGGTCTAACAAAATCAGTAGGCATATCAAGCACAGGAATTTCTCCTTCAAACTGACTCTTCCAGTATTCAGCCTGATCACTTAAATCCCTTGTTCTCATCCACTCACTATAATCCTTAAACTGATGTGTCAATGGTTCTAGTTTTTTTCCATTATATAAAACACTAAGTTCTCTTATAACTGTTCCCAGACTCATACCATCTCCAACTATATGATGTATGTCTATACTTAAAAGATGATATTCTCCTCTATCTACAAGTTGCATCCTTATTAGCGGTGGTTTTTCTAAATCAAATGGTTTTACAAATCCATTTATCAGTTCTTCTTCTGATGTTTTTTCATCACTTATATATTCAAAACTTGCTTCAACGTGTGGTAATATCTTCTGCATCGGCTCTCCATCAACCATAACAAAACTAGTTCTTAAAATTTCATGTCTGTCTATGAGTTTTTGCAACGCATCTCTTAGTGTATCAGGACGCACTTTCCCTACAAGTTTTAAATTCTGTGGCATGTTATACAGAATTCCTTCTGTTTCCATCTGATTTAACAAATATGTTCTTTTCTGTGCAGATGACATTGGATAGTATTCTTTCTCTTCTGCCTTAGGTATTGGAACATACTCTTCCTCAACTTCTCCACTTATAAGCAATGCTAACTTTTCAGGTGTTGAGTTACTAAACACACTCTTAAGTGCAATTCTCTTTCCCGTCTGTTCTTCTATTCTGTTTACTAATCTTGTTGCTCTTAATGAATGCCCTCCAAGTTCAAAGAATCCATCCCTTATACCAACCTTTTCTACTCCAAGAATTTCAGCAAACGCATTACATATTTTTTCTTCCACTTCATTTCGTGGTGCCACATATTCTTTCTCTGTTTTTGCTTCAATTTCTGGAAGTGCTCTTCTATCAAGTTTTCCATTCTTTGTTACTGGTATAGACTCTATCTGCATCATGTATGATGGGATCATATAATCTGGTAAATTATCACTTAATTTTCCTCTAATATCTGAAATTGTTATTTCTTTTTTATTCTCGGTAACAAAATATGCAAAGATTGATTTTTCTCCACTACCATCTGTCCTTGCAACTACAGCTGCTTCCTTTATTCCTTCAATCTCTTTTATTCGTTCTTCTATTTCTCCTAACTCAATACGGAATCCTCTTATCTTTACCTGTTCATCCATTCTTCCAAGATATTCAAGACTTCCATCTGACAACCACCTTGCCAAATCTCCAGTACGATACATCTTACCTTCACCATATGGATTATCTACAAACTTTTCAGCTGTAAGTTCAGGTCTATTTAAGTATCCTCTTGCGAGTCCATCTCCTGCTATACATAACTCTCCAGGCATTCCTATTCCACATAAATTATTTGAATCAACAATATATATCTGCGTATTCGAAATAGGCTTTCCTATTGATATCTGTCCTTCACCATCTTTTATTTCACAACAACTTGACCACACTGTCGTTTCAGTTGGACCATATACATCCTCTATTACAGCATCTGTATATTTTTTAAGTGAATTTATAATGGTTCTCTCAACTTTTTCTCCACCAAGCATAATATACTTAAGTTTTGACAACCCACTTAAATCACAATCTCCTGACAACATAAGCTTTATTCTGCTTGGTGTTGTCTGCATAATCTCTGGTTCCTGATTTATAAGTAACGTATTTAACTTTTCAGGATTTGACTGTTCTTCCGAATTAGCCAAAATAATCTTAAAGCCATTAATCAATGCAAGATGTGTTTCAGTAACAAAAATATCAAATACCATGTTTGTTACTGATATAATTGTCTTTAATTCATTTTTATACGCGTAATCCATTACGCTATATTTCTGATTGCTACAATAATTAACGACAGATGAATTCTGTAACATTACACCCTTTGGCTTTCCTGTTGTTCCTGATGTATATATACAATACAGTAAATCCTCCGGCTTACTTATTCGTTCTAAATTTTCAGACACACCGAACCAAACCTCACTATCTGCGAGATTTATTACTGGTACTTCTTCATCTAAGAAATCAATTTTTTCTTCCGTATATACTAATACTGCTTTTGGTTTTGAGTCCTCTAGCATATATTTAATTCTGTCCTCTGGATATGTAGGATCAATTGGTACATATGCTCCTCCTGATTTTATAATTCCATATATACCCTCTAACATCTCGAGACTTCTATCTGCTATAATTGCAACCAAATCATCTGGCCCTACTCCCAAATCACGAAGTTTATGTCCTAATATATTCGCTTTTTTATTAAATTCTAAATATGTAAGTTTATTATTTTCGAAAACAACTGCAATACTATCAGGTGTTCTATCTACCTGTTCTTCAAACAATTCCACAATTGTTCTATCACTTGGATAATCTGACTTTGTATTATTATATTTGTTAATAATAATCTCTTTCTCATCTTCATTTACAACATCAACATCTTTAAGTTTCTTATTTATATCAAGCATCAATTTTTCAAGCAATGCAATAAAATGATTTATCAAAAGCCGAACACTTTCCTCCTTGTAAAGTGCAGTACAATACTCAACTCCAATACCATACTCATCATCATATTCATCAATTATGAATGATAAATCAAACTTAGATATTGTATTTTTTGTTTCCGCCCATCCAACATTTGTATCTCCAAGATTTAAATCCTGTTCCTCATTATTTTGAAGTACAAGTAATACATCAAAAATTGGATTTCTCGACATATCTCTTTCAACACTAACAGCTTCTACAAGTTCTTCAAATGGATACTCCTGATTTTCGTATGCATTAATACTTATGTCTTTTATCTCATTTAAAAACTCTTTATATGTTTTATTGTTTTCTGGCTTACCTCTCATAGCAAGAGTATTTACAAACATGCCAAGCATTTGCTCAGTATCCCTATGTGTTCTTCCACTTATAGGTGTACCTATTACAATATCTTCTTGTCTACTATACTTTGACAAAAGTATCATTGCTGCCGACATAAAAATCATAAAATCAGTAGCCCCATTTACTTTTGCCATCTCTTTTATCTGCTCCGTAAGATTTTTTCCTATTCCTCTTATTATGAATGCTCCCTCAAAACTCTGTTCCTGTGGTCTCACAAAGTCAAGTGGCATATCAAGTACAGGAATTTCATCATCAAACTGACTCTTCCAATATGCTGCCTGATTACTTAAATCTCTTGTTCTCATCCATTCACTATAATCTTTATATTGACGAGTTAATGGTTTTAATTCTTCTCCATTATATAATGCATTAAGTTCTTTAATAAACGTAGCTGCACTCATACCATCACCTACAATATGATGCATATCAATACTTAATAAATGATATTCTCCTCTATCTACAAGTCTTACCCTAACTAATGGAGGTATACTTAAATCAAATGGTTGTTTCAAACTACTAGTCAATTCAACTTCAGGTGTTTCTATATCACTAATATATTCAAAATCTGCCTCAACTTTAGGTAGAATTTTTTGAACGTATTCTCCATTTATCTCTATAAAACTAGTCCTTAATATTTCATGTCTATCTATAAGCTTTTGAACCGCTTCTTTTATTTTTTCCGGACACACTTCGCCTATAATCCTATTGTTTTGTGCTAAATTATAAACAACACTACCCGGATCCATCTGAGAAATAAGATATGTTCTCTTCTGAACAGAAGACATAGGATAATACTCTTTTTCTTCTGCTTTTGGTATTGATTGGTCTTTTATTTCTCCCGTACTTGCCTGTTCTCTACGTTTTTTCATTAACTCTGCTAATTTTTCACGATTCATTCGTCCTTTTTCCTTTATATCAACCATTTTATCCTCCGTACCCTCCTTATAAAGTACATTATTTATATTTTTTTATTCATTCAAATATTCTTTTTCTTCATCGG
>Ga0310697_10004044_pt1 | contig 14591 bp, 3 predicted proteins | sample 172DNAGHGlowgp2_FD_203883 | JGI IMG/M metagenome (GOLD analysis project Ga0310697, IMG submission 203883) | Sheep rumen microbial communities from Palmerston North, Manawatu-Wanganui, New Zealand - 1728 DNA GHGlow gp2 (v2) (version 2) | ecosystem: Host-associated > Mammals > Digestive system >...
CCTGAGTGGACAAACACCACCATTGAGAGCTATGACCAGATGTGCCGCTTGTACGACACTACCTATCAGTTGCCTGAGAAGGTGAAGTTTGACAGGTATGCCCTTTATGACTTCGATGAGGATGACAATCCGGAATTGTGGGTTTCTTCAGCCAACAATGACAACCAGGCCATCTACACCATTCGGCAAGGTAAAATCGAGATGCTGGCATCCACTTATTACAAGACCCACTTCATCTTCCACGAGAATTGCGTGATTGGTTCAGCAGGCAGTTGCGGAACTGGGTGTTTCCGTGCAGATTACACCAAACTTGGCGAGAGCAAGCCCGTGTATCGCTTTGCTGACCAGCAGGACTATAACTACCAGAAAGACGAAATGGTCAGCACCTACTACAAGGATGGTCAGAAGGTGTCTGAAGCTGAGGGTGAACGCATCATGAAGTCTTTTGGTGAAGTGAAGGACATTATCCCTCTGATGCACGAGTTGGAGGCAAGGAAATAATATTACTCAACTTACGGAAATTGAGTAATTAAGATTAAAAAGTAGGGGCTTCGTATCAATCGGAGCCTCTACTTTATTGTTTTTTTACAAATTGAACCATTTTTTTTGCAAAAAAGTAAGGAATATAAAAAAAGAACCTATATCTTTGTCGCAGAATAACACACACAAACCTTTATCATTATGAATAAATTATTATCAATCTTCAAAGGAAGCGGGAAGGCGAGTTCTTTCCTCTTGTCAGCCATGCTGTCGCTCTTGATGTTGCTCTCAGCTGAGAAAGCATCCGCCTACGACTTCATGTGGGATGGTGACAAGTACGTGTTCCGCAACATAGGTACGAGCGTAAGCATTGAGTTGCCAATCTACGATAAAGACGGTCGCGACATGTGGGTCATCGACGGCTACGTGAAAGTAAAGGCTGCCGGCAAGACGGAGCAGACGCTGCTGCACTACAAGTCGCAGGGCGACATCTCGGGCAGTGCGACGACCAACGATGCCAAGTTCGACACGAGTGCTGGTGGCGTACTGAAGATTAAGGACACCAGCGGCAGTTGGGTGCGTCTGGGCAGCAGTCAGCAGACGGTCAAGATTTATAGCAGTGGTGACAACTTCACCGCTGTGCTGGAATGGGAGGCACCCTACGAGTGGCGCGGCATGGATCTGGAATTTACCGTTCAGGTGCATGGTGACCAGAACGCCTGGAAGGAGTGGAACAAGTCATTTACGAAGAAGATTCCCGCTCTGACGGCTCCTCCTGCAAAGATTGAACCCAGCATCGTCAATTCGATGCTCACGATTGAATCGGGTCACACGAAGGAGATCAGTGTGATATGGCAGATTGCTGCCAGTCAGGTGACAAGAGCCGTTGCCACTTACAAGGCAAATGGTGTGGAAACGAGAACGACGTTGCCGAATGAGAGTTTCGGAACCATCTTTGTGCCGTCGGACAAGTTGATCAACGACCTGAAAGTGGAGGTTGATTATATGGACAGCGAGAATCATACGGTGACGGGGCAGCAATCGACAACCTTCGATGTGCCTTATTTCCATCAGGCCAAAAACGTGAAGACCAAGTTGCTTACCAACGGCAACGTGGAACTGACCTGGGAGGTGGATAATCCCACCCGGACGGATATTCAGCAGTCGGACTACTGGCTCATTCAGCGCAACACGACAGGCTCGATGAAGGATGACGATGAGGGATGGACCACCATCGGGCAGGTCAATTTCACGCAGGGTGAGCAGTATTTCAGTTTCCTTGATGAGACGCTGACGAGAGTATATGAGAGCAAGACGGTCTATTACCGTGTGCAGCGTGCATCGGTGGCGAACAGTTGGGGGTATGGCACGCAGAGCGGCGCCGGCAAAGGTGTGCTGCTGCAGAAGTTGGCACTGCCCGATGTGCTGTCGGCTACAGCCGTCAAAACTGAGGATTGGGGCAGGAACGACCAGCATAAGGTGGTGCTGAGTTGGGAGACCAATCAGAATATCACCGACATAGATAGCCCCACCTTCTGTCTGCGTAACCTCGACGACTGGAATGAGTTATGCATCATGGTGAGCAAGGGCTTCAACACCGTCAATGCCGTGATGCTGAACGACATCGACGTTAGTGCCAGTGAGTTTATGTTGGGTGAGGCAGAAATGCCTTATTGTGGTGTGTTTGATGGACGTGGTCATACGCTGACCGTCAATTACAAGACGGAGGAAGATGATGCCGGTCCGTTCCGATATGTAGGCAGCGGGTCTGTCATCAAGAATCTGCATACGAGAGGAACCATCCAGACCTCCAAGAAGTATGCAGGTGGCATTGCCGGAAGTTTATCAGGCATTGTTACTTTTGAAAAGTGTCGTTCATCGGTTGAGGTCATTTCAACGGTCAATGGCGACGGTACGCATGGAGGTTTGGTCGGTCATATAGCCGAGGACGCGGTTCTATCCATCACCGACTGCCTGTTTGCTGGCAAGTTCACGGGCAGTCAGACGAACAGTTGTGGCGGTATCATAGGATGGCGAGCCAGTGGAAGCCGCCTCACCATGAAGCGTGTACTTTTCAATCCACAAAGTGTAACTTTCAGCGCAAGTGGTTCGAGCACGTTCTACCGTAATACAGGCAATACTGATTTTTGCCAACTTAGCGACTGCTACTACACGCAGACCTGCGGTGCTGCACAGGGCACCCAGATTTCGCGAACGGCTCAGGACCAGCAGACCAAGTTGGGGGACAACTGGACCGTGCTTGAAGGCATGTGTGTGCCGCTGGTAGTGGAGATTTTCCGTATTAAGGATTCTTCGGATTGGGAGACTTTTGCGACACTTGTTAAGAAAGGGAATACAGAAATGAACGCCGTACTCGAAGCCGATATTGATATCAGCAAAAGCGAGATGATGGTGGGTACTGAGGCTAATCCGTACAGGGGTGTGTTCAATGGATGTGGACATACGTTGACGGTGAAGTATAGCACCAGCATTCAATATACGGCTCCGTTCGCCTATGTAGGTGCTGCCACCTTCAAGAACCTGCATGTGGCAGGTAGCGTAAAGGGCGGCATGCATAGTTCTGGACTCATTGGTAAAGGTGTGGGTAGCGGAAGCACTACCATCATGAATTGCCGAGTGTCAGCAAACATCACATTTAGCGGTTCGTCCGTCAATGCACCTCACGGTGGCGGTTTCGTCGGTCATGGCAATGACATATATTACAGAATACAAAACTGCCTTTTCGACGGCACCCTTACTGCCACAAGCAGAACGGACTCTTATGGAGGCGTTTTCGTTGGTTGGGAACACACGGCAAAAAGTTACCTGGAAAACAACCTGGAGTGTGGAACCTATAACAACATAGCGCATGCTGGCTTCTCCTACCGTTACTCTTCAAGTGCGATTGCCTACGGAAACGGTGGTGACAGTGGCAGCAAGAATAACTATTCGTTCCAGAACTGGGGGGAGATGGGCAACGGCTATGCCAATGTCAAAGACCTCTCAGCGGCAGAACTGGTCGGTAAGTTGGGAACTTGCTGGATGGTGCAGGACGGCAAGTGCGTGCCAGTGATGGATACCAGTTCGGAAGGAGACTATTATAGAACTTACGTGTGGGATCACAATGCCCAGATGAAGTTGTACACTGACAAGTATGTGAAAGGAGAACTTCGCTACACGGATGAGCGTGAAATCACCGAAGATGAGCGGAAGGCTGGTCGGCTGGAGATGGAACTCCTGACACCCTGTGTGGATTATGGCTTCCGCATCGAAGTGAACCGAGGCAGTTCGCTGCTCAGCATCGGCAACAAGACTGAGGACGTTGCGTCGTCCGTCTATAGCATACCGGTGATACCTGTACCATCGGTATCAGGATACACGATTGTTCTCGCTTCGCGGCAGGACTGGGAGAATTTTGTGGCTGCAGTGGCTCAATACGAGGATGAAGACATGAAATCCTACAATGTGGTCATGACAGACGACATTGATTTGGGTGACAGTCAGGCCGTCATCGGTGACATTACCGATGTCAATTATACCAAGTTCCGTGGGTCGTTCGATGGTCGCGGACACACGCTGACCGTCAATTACAAGCGGCATTCAGCCCCTTTCCACTGGCTGGAAAATGCAACGATCAAGAATTTGCATGTGGCAGGCAATATCAGTGATAATTACTATGTGGGTGGTATTGCAGAGAGAGCGATATCCTCAACGATAGAGAATTGCCGCGTGTCGGCAAATCTTATGACCACCGTTACCAGTCTGAACACGAATAGTCCCCACATTGGCGGTATCATAGAAAATGCTGAAAGAGGTGATATTGTGATCAGGAACTGCGTGTTTGACGGGTCTATGAGTTTTGCGGGCAGCCTCGTTAATATTGGTGGAATGGCAGGAATTCTGAGCAGGAATACTAATGTTCTGATAGAAAACAGCGTTTTCAGTCCCTCATCATTGCCTTCTCGCCAAACCGATTGTGCAACGATGATTCTCAGTTACCTCGGATATGATGCTGTGACTATCACGAACAGTTACTACACCAAACCAATAGGCAAGTTGCAGGGCACCGATGCTTCATCGTACACCCTCTCACAGTTATGTGCGGATCTCGGCGACCCATGGACAGTGTACAAAAACAAACTCTCTCCCTGGACACACGAAGAGTATTCCACATCACCCTTCTACTTCGACAACAACGTGAAGTTGGATTCAATCCAGTCAATAACGATACACGACGCCGTGCTGCTGAAGTGGTACACCAACGGAGGTGCTGCCGATTACTACGAGGTGTATCGTCGCGACCTGTCTGACACGAAGGGCTTTGTATTGCTGAATGGAGAGGTGCAGGAGAGAAGTTTCACCGACATGACTGCCAAGGCGCATCATGAGTATGAATATAAGGTAAGGTCAGTGGTGCAGTGCGAGGGCGTGCATCTCGACTCTATCACTTGCAAGGGTAAGTGCGACAACTTCGGTCGTGTGAGCGGTTTCGTCCGCATGCCCAACGGCATCGGCATCGGAGGCGTGGAAGTCAAGGCGACTCCTTTGCCAGAACTCAGCGGCGTGGGAGTGGAACGCACCGTGACCACCGACGAGACAGGCTACTATCTCATTGATTCGCTCTACTATGTGCCTAACCATGGTGGATACACTGTTCAGGTGTTAGTGACAGGTGATGGTCCAGACTATACGGATGCCGTCATCAACTTTACGGAGGACAAGAACGAGTTCACCAACATGGTGTTGGCGCTGCGTGAGTATTACGTATTCACCGGCAAGGTGCTCTACGAAGGCTCCAGCATTCCAGTGCCTGGCGCACAGTTCAAAATAGATGGGAATCCTCTTTACAACCACCTCCAGAAGCGTGTGGAGACCGACACTCAAGGCGCATTCACCCTCAACGTTCCGGCAGGACCGCACAAGATACAGGTGGAGAAGGAGGGACACGTTTTTGAATATGACGGCTACTACATCGATAAAGACAACAAGAATGACTCCACGGAGCACAATTGGCAGCGCAACATTGCCGATGTGTATCTCTGGGACCAGACCCGTGTGACGGTGCGCGGACGTATGGTGGGCGGCGAGATTCAAGGTTCGAAGCCTCTGGGACAGTCCCTCTCGACCAACAACCTGGGTCATAACCTGAAGATGGTGATGCAGTTGGAAGGCGACAACACCTCATGGATTGTGCGCGACCCGCAGAACCTCTCCATCACCGAGCGCAAGGACTCGCTGCAGCATGGTGCCATTGACCAGAAGACCAAGCAGCCAAAGGAGATGACCCGTTGGGAGATGACCCGCCACAGCATCACCGTCCATCCCGATGACCAGACGGGTGAGTTTGAAATCAAACTCTACCCTGCGAAGTATAAGATTACCGAGCAGTCATGCACGGGCTATTCTACTTTGTTCCAGCAGGGCAAAGTGGGCGAGACGCTCGACCTGACCCATGTGGGCATGGACAGCATCGTCGAGTACAAGTGCGTCTATCATTCACCCGTGCGACTGGCGGTGAACCAGTTCAACTACAGCGGTGAGCCGTTCTATGGTGAGTCATTCTATATGGCGCAGGACATTGACAACCACGCCGACACGGTGAAGATCTGGACACCGGGGACGGGAGACACTGCTGCACGCTACGTGCTCGGACATCCTGTCTTCATGAGCAATGCCTCCTATCTGTTCAACCTTCAGGCACAAGAGGAGTATCCGTTTGAAAACCGTCTCGACACGGTGGCTGACATCGTGCCGCTGCATGAAGGTACGGTCTATTTCCACAACGACCTGGTGGGCAACAATGTGACTGACAGCGTGAAACTCGATTCTGTCGGACGAGGAAAGTATCAGTTCATACCAAAGAACACCACGTTCCTCGGAAACGACAAGAATTCACTGCGCACCCTCGACATCAACCTGCTCTACGACGGTGTGTACTACGACATCAAGCCGTTCGATGGAAAGACCTTGCAATGCTACGTGATGGGTGCCATCGAGAATCAGGGAAAGCAAACCATCGCCAAGGGTGCCACCCACCTGATTGACATCCTCCGCGACCCGCCAGGTGCCGGCAGTTCTGCCTACATAGAGAAAGGCTCGAAACTGAAGTATTCCTACACGGCAGTGCTGGACGGCAAGTTGGGCATATCGATAGAGAAGACCACAGGCACAGGCAGTGACTACTACATCGGCACCTGGGCTGGCGCAGGCTCCGGTCCTGCCAACGGAACCATCAACTCTACCAGCACCACCAGCGACTGGACGTTCAGTTTCAACATACAGGCTGGCGGCACATGGGTGTACAGTTATGAGATGAACACCACCGAACGTATCCAGACCTCGACAAGCGGCAAGTGGATTGGCGACAAGGCTGACATCTTCATCGGCTTCACCGACAACTTCATCTTTGGTGACGGTATCGCCGTGCGAATGGTGCCAGAGAGCCAATACAAGAAACTGATGAATCGCACGAAGGGTGCAACGACAGTGGGGGAGAACACCTTCAACGTGAAGAACGGTACGGTGACCGTGCTGGCAGAAGGCGTGGATAATGACGGCAAGAAGGTCTATCTGATCAGCGATGAGGTGATGACCTACAGCACGAAGTTCAACTCTGAGTTCATGCACACCGCTGACTACATCGAGACGGAACTGATACCTTATTATATCAATCTCCGCAACGAGCGACTGTTGCCGAAAGGCACTTCTACAGCCGAGGCACAGGCGATGGCGGACCGTGACGGGCGCAACGTCTATATCAGTACCGTTGATGCCAACGACCCGACCTTCGGCTATCATGCAGACTTGACACTTGACAATAAGGACAGGTACACGATTGTCAGACCTGCGAAGAACCCGAATCTGACAGATGATGTGGCAGATTATAATAACCAGATAGTGACCTGGGCATCGTTTCTGGCACAAAACGAGTATGAGAAGGTGTTGGCTCCTTATACGGCAGACCTGGTGAAGAACATCGACTTTGACGGTGCAGCCAATGTACAATATAGCGAGACGTTTACCACCAGCGATGACTATACCTGCTACTTCCGTATCTCGCCTCTCTCGTTCGCCAAGGGCGGCGCGATGGATGGCGTCAACAACTTGGTGAAGACCACCTTCGATACTTTCAGTGGAGAAGACAGCAAAGGGCATCCCTCTGGCGAAATCTATGTCAATCCAGGATTTGGTTCCAAGGTGAAGTTCAAGATCAAGCCTGTGTTTAACGCTGACTTCAACGACAAGAACGGAAAGTCGGAATCGTGGTCGAAGAAGACAGGCTTCACGCTGAGTGCGGCGGCTCGTTCGAACTACAACATCAGCGTCTATCGCACCAAAGTGGATAAGAACGCAATTGACGATGCCGTGAAGAAGGGCGATGCCGATGTGTTCCTGCAGTACATCAACAACACGCTTGACCACGTGCGTGGCGGATTCACAGGGCTGGGAGTCGGCATGAACTGGACAACCTATGCAGGCAGTGATGAACAAATCTATGGTAATTTCATCTTCAAGACCAATGGTGGCGCGACCTGCCAGCCATGGGAAGACGAGCGCAAGACGAAGTATTACAGTCCCGGCACTGTCTATGACCAGAAGACCATTAAGATTGACCAGTTGCGCATCTGGGCTGACCAGAGCATCGTGTCGAACGTGCCATACGGGGAACCTGCCCGCTACACCATCCACATGATCAACGAGAGTCCGCTTCCTGATGCAGCCACTCAGATCTTCAACATTTGTGTTCCAGACAACCTGAATCAGCAGGGCGCAAAGGTGCTCTTCGGCGGCAATGCGCTCAACGGATCAGGCTACACCGTGCTGTTGAAGGCGGGTGAAGCGATTACGAAGGAGATAGAGATATATGCAGGAAGCAGTTTCGACTATGAGGACATAGGCATTAACCTGATGGAGCCTAATGACCCAAAGCATATCGAGACATTGAAACTCTCTGCCCACTTTGTGCCTTCAGCAGGCAATATCTCCATCTCGACCCCGGGCGACAAGTGGGTGATGAATACCGAGTCGCCTTACGACGAGAAGGAAAAAGGCTTCTATATGCCTGTGCGCATTGACGGCTTCAACGTGAACCAGCGCAATTTCGACCATATCGAATTGCAGTACAAACTCTCCACTCAGGGAGAGAAGGACTGGGTGAACATCTGCTCTTACTACAAGAGTGATTCGCTGATGGCGCTCGCCAGCGGTGCATGCAAACTCATTGAGAACGACGGCTACATCTTAGCAAGTTTCTTTGGCGAGAAAGACCCTGTGGAGCAGTACTACGACCTGCGTGCCGTGGTCTATTGCCGGAACGGAAATGGTTTCCTCACGGCAGCATCGCCTATTCTCACAGGTGTGAAGGACACCCGTCGTCCTCAACTCTTCGGCACACCGAAACCGGTGAACGGAGTTCTGGGCATTGGTGACGATATTACGATTGCCTTCTCAGAGCCGATAGCCGGCAATTATCTTTCTGAAGTGAACAATTTCGAGGTGCTGGGCATGACCAACTCCGCCAACATCACCCAAGGCACTTGTCTGCGCTTCAATGGTGGTTACGGGGCGGAAACCAACTCCGGCCGCAATTTCTCGGCGAAGAGTTTCACATTGGATGTGATGATTAATCCTGATGAACACACCCAGCCGATGGGCATTTTCAGACATGGCACGGTGAGAAATCATTTGCAAGCAGGTTTGAATGCCGGGAACTATCTGATGGTCATCATCAACAATCAGCCGTTCTACAGCGACAAGCCTGTGGAGTTCTCCGGATTGCATCAGGTAAGTTATGTGTTTACAGCCGACATGGAGAAACAGCAGACCAACATTGCCTTTTATGACGGAAACACGAAGATTGGCGAGGCGGTTTATGAAGGCATATATGATGGAATGGGTACGTTGTCATTGGGCAATAGGCTCTTTTTAGGTACTGACACCGATTTCGAATCAGAAGATTACCACGGCACCATGCTGGAAATGCGCATCTGGAACAAGGCGCTCTCTGAAAACGAAATCAAACAGTATGGCAAGAAGCGTCTGACAGGTTATGAGTCAGGATTGCTCGACAATTTCGCGCTCAACGAAGGTAAGGGAACCATCTGCTACAATAAGGCTGTGGGTGGCACCGACCTCACTCTCTATTCTGCCACCTGGAATGTGCCTGCTGGCTTGAGCGTGAAACTTGACGGAGAGAAAGGGGTGGTGCTCAACGACAGTGCTTTCGTCCGCACTGACACGCAGGACTACACATTGATGTTCTGGTTCCGCACGAGCAGCCCGAATGGCACGCTTCTGGCAAATGGTCTTGCTCAGGATGAGCCACAGTGGAAGAATCACTTCAATATCGGCATGAAGGACGATAAACTGTACTATCGCAACGGCAAGTTCGAGGTGACCAGCAATAAGACGTACAACGATGGAGCATGGCACCACCTGGCAGTTACGTTCAACCGTTCGCGTAATGTCGGCAATCTGTACGTTGACCATGATTTGTTGCAGACATTCCCTGTTGACACACTGGGTGGCATCATGGGTGGCACGCTGTCTGCGGGCATCACCTACGAAGATGCCTACACCACTTCGGGAGCACTTGAGGGCAACATCGACGAGGTGGCACTCTACGAGATGACTCTGCCTGTCAGCGTCATCAAGGACTATGCTTCCACCACGCCTTCTGGACGTGAGATGGGCACATTGGTTTATCTGCCTTTCAGCCGTTCAGAAACGCAAAAGAGCCATGAGCAGCGCATGGTTGCATCGGGACAAAGCATCAAGCAGAGCCGTGACAATCAAGGCAACTATTCCACACGCATGGATGTCATCATCCCCGATGATATGATGGAACGGGTGAGCGACCGTGAGAACTATGCTCCTATCGACAATACAGGACAACGTGAGAACCTGAACTACAGTTATGTGGTTGATGGTCAGAACTTGCTCATCAACATTGACGAACCAGCCGTGAATATGGAGAAGACCAATGTCTATATCACCGTGCGCGATGTGGCAGACCTCAATGGCAACCTTATGGAGAATCCTGTCATGATGGATCTTTATGTCTATCGCAATCCATTGCGGTGGTCGGAAAAGCGTCTGAACGTGGAAACCTATTATGGTTATGGTGCCACAGTCGATGTGACCATCCAGAATCAGAGCGGGAAGTCGCATTCCTACTACATTGAGAACCAGCCGCTCTGGATCACGCCTTCGAAGACCAGCGGAACGATTGGCGCCACCGATCAGGAAACCATCTCGTTGAGCGTTTCGCCCTTTGCCAACATAGGTGACTTCGACGAGGTTATCAATCTGGTCAGCGAGGATGGCATGAGCGAAGCATTACCCGTACACATCAAGGTGCGTGGAGAAACGCCAGACTGGGCAGTCAGCGAGTCATTGAAAAAGAAGAACATCACCATGAGCATGATTGCACGCGTGAAGATTGACGGTGTCATTGCCGACGATCCTGAAGACATCATCGGTGTGTTCGGCAACGGGCATGAGACACTTGGTACTTCTCATCTACACGTTGACAATACGGCTAATGCCCACGAGTCGCTGGTCTATCTCACCATCTACAACAACAATTCTGGGAAGCAACCTCTGCGCATTGAATACCATGATGGTTCAACAGGAAACATCAATGTGCTGACACGCGAAGATGGAGAACCGCTTGTGTTCTATCCTGACAGCATTTTAGGCACCACTGAGAGCCCGATCATGTTGGTGAACAGCGGTGAAGAAGTACAGATGCAGCGATTGAAGAAGGGATGGAACTGGATATCGTTCTATATGAAGCCCGAGAAGAACATCATCAGCAACTTGCTCAACCGATCCACGGCATGGGAAGTGGGCGACGCGATGGAGGTGTATGGCAACAACGGTTTCTACGAGATCAGTTATAAGGGTATTCCTGCTTCCGACAACCCGACTCGCATCAATTACTTCTGGGACAATGGCAATGACAGCATCGATGTCGATGTCACGCGGATGTATCGCTTCTATTCTTGCAGTGATAAGATTGCATACATCTCCGGTCTGCGTTACTATGACGCCATTGAAGTGAATCCTGGCTGGAACCGCATTGCCTACCTCTCGCATCTGAACCTGCCTATTGCCACAGCGTTGGCTGACTACACGGTGGAAGCCACGGTGGGCGACATGATCAAGTCGCAAAGCGAATTTGCCATCCTTGTGGAGGACTCACAAGGGAACCGTATGTGGAAGGGTACGCTGACACACCTTACGGCTGGTCAGGGTTATATGATTCATCACAAGGGTTCCGAGGCGGTGGTCTTCACCTATCCTTACTATGCAGGTTCCACCCGCTATGGCACCCATAAGAATCGGGCTCCGAAGTTTGTGAACAACACAGCCAACTCGATGAACATCGTGGCACGTACCGCTGGTATTGACCTGCAAGAGGGTGACTGTCTGTTGGCATACAACGGCGCGGAACTGTGTGGCATGGCTGAACTCTCTGCCGACGACCTCTTCTACCTCTCGGTTGGCGACTATGGCAATGACCGCCTGACCTTCGCCATCCAGCGTGGCGATGAGGTGCTGGCACTCAGCAGTGAGCAGATGAATTATCGGACCGATGCCATCATCGGAACGATCGATGAACCTACGGTCATCAACTTCGCCACTGTGAGCCGTTATGCCGACGGCGTCTGGTACGACCTGATGGGTCGCAAGTATGACAAGCGTCCGCAGCAGAGAGGTGTATATATCTTTAATGGTCAAAAAATAATCATCAAATAATGAAAAAACTATTGTATCTCGCAGGTGTGGCACTGGTTGCCACCCTGCTTCTGGGAGCCTGTCACTCGTCTGACGATGAAGACTCGAACACAAATGAAGGTGTCAGCATGATACCGACAGCCGGAACGGACGAGCGTCCTTCGTGGGTGGTGTCATCCAGTGAAGACCTGCTGGACGAGTGGCCCATGTCGGTACAGATCGGAATCCAGTCCGAACTGCTGCCCTACGTGTCTCAGGCAGACCTGATGTGTGCCGTGCTGGGCGGCGAGGTGCGGGCTGTGAGCACCCTGAGGACGACGGGCGGACAGCATTATTTCATGTTGCCCATCCTGGGGAACAGCGGTGAGGGTTTCGTCACGCTGAAGTACTATTGTGACAAACTGCACCGCATCTTCACCGTGAACGAATGGAAGGAGTTTGACTCTTCCATACAGCCCACCGACCAGGGAACACCCTATGTGGTGCCGTTCTTCACGGGCAACTGATTCATCAACCGAAATACTCATGGAATTGTGAAAAGGTTTTTATCTATACTATTCTTATTGTGTGCCGTCATTTCGGTGTATGCTGATGGTGAGGTTGTTGAGATATGGACGAAGTCACAACTGGCTGGCATTCGGGATGACGTCAATTCAGGAACCGACAATTATAGCGGCAAGACCGTGCGGCTGATGGCAGACCTTGATGTGGGGAGTGGATGGACACCGATAGGCACTGCCGATGATGATGCCCATTCTTTCCAAGGCACGTTTGACGGGCAGGGCTATACGGTGAAGATCAGCACCACAGCCAGCAGTACCGTCCTTGGTTTGTTTGGCTATTTTCGCGGCACAGTTGAAAATTTGAAGGTGACAGGAAAAGTTCTCAATACGGAAAAAGAGAACACAAGCAGCACAGCTGGTATTGTAGCTTACAACAGAGGAACCATCAGCCAGTGTGCCAACATGGCAACGATTCAGGGAACAATTGCTGGTGGTATTGCAGGAGAGAATCACGGAACTATCACCAATTGCTATCACCAAGGGAACATCTATGCCACTTCTGGATATGTAGGTGCATATTACTTGGGAGGTATTGCGGGAATCGGAAAAAGAATGTCGATTTCGAACGTATATGCTTTCTGTGGTAAAATGGACAATGTGAGTTCCACGGGCGGTATTGTCGCAACCAATCAAGAGGGGACATTGTCGAACTGTTTTTATGATGTTACATGGATTGATTCTGGGAAAATGAAAGGGTGCACTACTCTTACGGGCAATGCCCTCGATGGACAACTAAACACTGAAAACGATTATTCTATTTGGACCTTTGCTGTTGGAGAATTGCCTGAGTTGACATGCTTTAAGAACAAAATTGTTCGACTGAGTGACAACAACGATAACAGTGCCATTCTTACCAGTTATCATGCAAAGACATCCACTGTTGAGCTCAGTGGTCGTACTCTTTATAAGGATGGGGCATGGAACACGCTCTGCCTGCCCTTCGACCTCACCCTCAGCGGTTCAGTGCTGGATGGAGGCGATGTGACGGCCAAGGTGCTTGACAGCAGTGGCACATCGCTTGACGGCGAAGGTTTGCTGACCCTCAGTTTCACAGATGCTCCTTCAACGATTCTTGCTGGCACTCCGTTCATCATCAAGTGGAACAATACGGGTAGTCACCTGACCAATGTGAGGTTTAGTGGTGTCACTTTGTACAACACTGCCCCGAAACCCGTGAAGTTCAGTAACGCTTTCGGAGATGATGGTCAATTCGTGGGCACTTATTCACCTTTTGGCATCGATGCTGGCAATATTGACAAGATTGTGCTCCTGTCAGATGCTAACACATTAGGCTATTCAAAGAATCCTCGTACCCTGCGTTCCTGCCGTGCTCATTTCATCATCCCGACACCACCATCCGGGATTCGTGCAATGGTGGACTTCGACATAGACTTCAACCGAGGAGAAAGTACAGGAGTCGCTGCGCTAAATGACAATGGAGAAATGATACATGATAATGATGGTTGGTACACGCTCACAGGCGTGAAACTGGATGGGAAGCCTACACGGAGAGGCATCTATCTCCACAATGGAAGGAAGGAGGCTGTGCAATGAGCAGGAAGACACACATCCATAGACCATCGTATGTGAAGCCCGAGATGCAGACGGCCTATTTCCAGCACCAACCTCAACTGATTGTCACTTCAGCCCAAGGAGAAGACATTAATTGGAATCCCTCCGGCATTGACAGGGGAGATAGATAACGTTTAACACAACGACTATCAATAAAGAAGGGTGCACTGAACAGTACACCCTTTCTTGTGATATGATTTGCAGGAAACTTATTCGTCTTCTTTGATGGTTGCC
>Ga0310697_10004045_pt1 | contig 14583 bp, 14 predicted proteins | sample 172DNAGHGlowgp2_FD_203883 | JGI IMG/M metagenome (GOLD analysis project Ga0310697, IMG submission 203883) | Sheep rumen microbial communities from Palmerston North, Manawatu-Wanganui, New Zealand - 1728 DNA GHGlow gp2 (v2) (version 2) | ecosystem: Host-associated > Mammals > Digestive system >...
GGCCGCCCGCCGTGTGACTTTCGCCATCGTCCTTCTTGCTCAATATCGCCATCGCGATGCCGCTCAGCGTGACCACCATTCCCACCACCGCCAGGGGCTGCATCCGCTCGCCCAGCAACAGTCGTCCCACGATGGCCGCCGTCGGCGCCGACAGCGTCATGAAAAGCTGCCCCAGCCGCGAGCCGATATAAATGTAGCATTGCATCAGGCAATAGTCGCCGATCACATACCCCACCACACCCGATGCCAGCAGCCATAGCCACGTGGCCCCGTCGGCATAGCACGGATACGGAGCACCCGTCGTCAACCACAGCGTCAGTGCCAACAGCACCAGCGACATCGACATTCTCACCACATTCAGCGGCAGCGACCCCATCCGTTTCGAGGCCACCTCGGCAAACAGCGCCGTTACCGTCCACGACAGCGCCACCATCAGCGCAATGCTCTCTCCTATAATCATAACTTCCATAACGGCCGTCGTCGCCGTTTATTGTCCGCATCCTTAAACCAGACCTTGAACGACTGCTGCATGGTTGTTGTACGACGGTTGGAGGGGGGATGGAGGGGGAAGGGCCGATTTCGCCGTCGTTTCCTGATGCGCCGGCTGGCCTTGAGGGCAATTAACAAAAAAAAATTAACATTTCATGCAATAAAAATGCAATCTTATGAGTTATTCCGATACATATATAATGAACACGAAAAAAACCGATTGATATGAAAGGTGTGATCAAGACCCCGAAGGGGGTGATGCATTTCACGTTATACGACGAGGCTGTGCCTGGCACGACGGCCAATTTTGAGCGCCTGGTGCGCGAGGGGTTCTACAACGGGCTGCGCTTCCATCGCGTGATTCCCGACTTTGTGATCCAGGGAGGCTGTCCCTACAGCCGCACCCCCGGCGACCCGCGCGTGGGCACCGGCGGACCGGGCTGGACTATCAAGTGCGAGACGAGCGCTCCGATGCAGCACCACGACCGCGGCGTGATGAGCATGGCCCATGCCGGCAAGGACACCGGCGGCAGCCAGTTTTTCATCTGCCACAACCGCGAGAACACGCAGCACCTCGACGGCCACCACACTTGCTTCGGCCGTGTGGACGAGGCCGACTGGGACGTGATCGACAAGATACGCCCGGGCGACCTGATAGAGAGCATCGTGCTGGAGTAGGGCGGCCTGCCGCATCCGTGACGATGTCATTTGAATGAATGAAAAAACATAATCAACGACAGATATGAATCTAGGAATCAAATTGCTGGTGGCGGAAGACGATCCCAATCTGGGAACGATACTGAAGGCCTATCTGACGCAGAAGGGCTACACTGTGGTGTGGGCCAAAGACGGCGACGAGGCGTTGAAGAGCTTCGACGAGGAGGATGTGGACGCGTGCATACTTGATGTGATGATGCCGGCGAAAGACGGGTTCACCGTGGCGAAGACGATACGCAAAGTGGACAAGAAAGTGCCGATCATTTTCCTGACGGCAAAGAATCTGGAGTCGGACAAGCTGAAAGGTTTCGAAGTGGGTGCCGACGACTACATCACCAAGCCGTTCAGCATGGAAGAGCTGCTGGCACGCCTGAATGCGACGATGCGGCGCTCGTTCAACGAGGACCGTCCGGACAAGAATGTGTTCCGCATTGGCGAGTTCACATTCGACTATGTGCACCAGACCCTGACCATCGGCGACGACGAGCGTAAATTGACGGCCAAAGAGTGCGACCTGCTGCGAATCTTCGCCATCAACTTCAACCAGTTGGTCGACCGCAACACCACTCTGCAGAAGATTTGGAAAGACGACAGCTATTTCGCCGCACGGTCGATGGACGTCTACATCACCAAACTGCGCAAGTACCTGAAGGCCGACCCCTCGGTGGAGATAGTGAACGTGCACGGTGTGGGCTTCAAGCTGACACACAAAGAGTGAGTGACACCCGACCGCCGCTTGTTGGAATGAGAAAAAGGATGAAGGGATGAAGGTGACGTTTCTGGGAACAGGCACTTCGCAAGGTGTGCCTGTGATTGCATGCCGATGCGACGTGTGTTCGTCGCACGACGTCCGCGACAAACGCTTGCGGACGTCGGCGCTTGTGTCGACCGACAGCGGACTGAATATCCTTGTGGACATCGGACCCGATTTCCGCCAGCAGATGTTGCGCCATGAGGTGGAGCACCTCGACGCCATTCTGGTGACACATGCGCATCGCGACCATGTGGGCGGACTGGACGACATCCGGTCGTTCAACTATGTGCAGCACCGCAAGATGGACATCTACCTGAACGGTGAGGCCCGCACGGCGCTGTTGCGCGACTATCACTACATCTTCGAGCCCCACCAGTTTCCCGGTCTGCCGGAAGCCGAACTGCACGATGTGACCGACGTGGCCGACTTTCACCTTGCCGACGGCACTCGCATCGTGCCCATCCACGCGATGCACAAAGACCTGCCGATCCTAGGCTATCGCATTGGCGATCTGGTGTATGTGACCGATGCCAACCACATCGACGATGCCGAGCTGGAGAAGATGCGCGGTGCCAAGGTGCTGGTGATCAACGCCCTTCGCAAAGCGAAGCACTTTTCCCATTTTTCGCTGCCTGAGGCGCTGGAGGTGATAGCGAGGGTGCAGCCGCGGCAGGCTTTCATCACACATATCAGCCACGAAATGGGCCGTCACGCCGACGTGCAGAAGGAACTGCCGGAGGGTGTGCAACTGGCCTGCGACAACCTTACTATTGAAATATGATATCGGTCTGCATACCTGTCTTCAACCATTGTGTGGTGCCCCTGGTGGAGGCTGTCCGGCGCCAGTCGGAAGGCCTCGCCCTAGAGGTGGAGACTGTGTGCATCGACGACCATTCCGACAGCGGATGGCTCATCCGCAACGAGGCGCTGGAGGGTATGTGCACCTATGTCAAGCTGCCCGAAAACGTGGGCCGGGCGAGGATCCGCAACCTGTTTCTGCAGCACGCTCGCGGAGAATACATGCTCTTTCTTGACAACGACTCGATTCTGCCCGAGGGGTTCCTGCAGCGCTATGCCGCGATGCTGGAGGCGAAGCCGTGTGTGGTGGTGGGTGGCCGCATCTATCCGCCCGAAAGCGACGACCGCCAGCACCACCTGCGCTATGCCTACGGCACCCGTGCCGAAAGCCGCCCCGCAGCTGAACGAGAGAAGCATCCCTACCAGTCGTTCATGACGAACAACTTCATGATTCGACGCGAAGTTCTGGAGCAGATACGCTTCGACGAGCGCATCTCGCTCTACGGCCACGAGGACACCCTCTTCGGCTACCGCCTGCAGCAAGCCGGCATCGCTATCGACCATATCGACAACCCCGTGGTGAACGGCGAGGTGGAGACCAACGCCGATTTTCTCCGCAAGACCATCGACGGTGTGCACTCGCTGGCGGCCATCTATCGCTTCATGGAGTGCGACGAGGACTTCGTGCAGAGCGTGAGGCTGCTGCGCGCCTACCGCAAGCTGCGCCTGTTGCGCTGGCCCATACGTTGGGTACATCTCTACACCCGAGTCCGCTCCGAACGATCTTTTCTGGCGGGCAAATCATTCTCGATGACTCTGTTCAATTTTTACAAATTAGGCACCTTTATAAATACAATGCATTATGAGAACGCTTAAAATCGCCCTTCTCCTAGCCACCTTGCTGATGGCCGGTTGCTGGGGCAGCCACTTCATCTCGGCCGACAACGATCTGGAGGAGATCTACGTCGGCAAGTCGTACTACGACATCGTGCGCGATTTCGGCCGGCCCAACGCCACCACGCAGGACGGTCGCGGCGGCACCAAGATGGTCTACGACTCCGTCAACTTTGCTGGCACGCAGGCCGCCAGGCTCTACACCGACTACTGGATGCGCAACCGCACTACCCGCCAGACTGGCAATCCTTCCGGCCGCATCACCTTCCTCATCAATCCCAACATGAAGTGCTATGCTGTCGACTCCGACTTCCAGCGCCGTCGCGGTAATCCCCCTGATGACGGTTCGCAGCGCGTGATCGTCCCCGAGCCTCACCGCAAGCAGATGGCCAAACCCAAGTTCCCCCGCACTATCGATTTCCCCTATGTCGAGCGACGCAACGCCTATGCCGAAAAAATCCGCATCGAGAAGGTCGAACTTGACCGTCTGCAGACCAAGATCTATTTCTCCTACCAGGACCGCACCCCTGTGCACCGCCCCCTCAACGAGCACGGCGTCTACATCATGCCCGAGGTCTATATTGAGGACTGCCAGACCCACCAGCGCTATGCGCTTACCGATGCTGACGGCATCACCTATTATCCGGTCTACACCCAGTTCGCCCACAACGACGGCGGCTACGATGTCCTTGTCTATTCTCTCACATTTGAACCCGTCAGCGAATCCACCCGAAAAATCGACATCGTTGAACCCGGCCACTCCGGCTGCAACTTCTATGGCGTCGATGTGGTCACGCAGAACTATAAACGCACTGGTGTCCAGTCACGATAAAACATAAAAAATCAGTATAATATGAACAAACCCCTACTTCTTATGGCTGCCGCCAGCCTGTGCTTCGTCGGCTGCCACAAACAGCAGGCCACCGACAGCGCGGTGGTCGAAAAACCGCAAGTTGCCGTCGAAAACGGCCGCTTCACCCCCGAGGTGATGTGGAGCCTCGGCGTGATGAGCGAATATGCCGTCAGTCCCGACGGCAGCCAGGTGGCCTACACCCTCCGCTACACCGACATGCAGCAGAACAAAAACAATGCCGAGCTCTACATCATGCCTGTCGCCGGCGGCGAGGCTGTCCGGCTCACCACCACCGCCCAGAGCGAGTTCAGCCCCGTATGGTTTGACGACAACACGCTTATGTTCTGCCGCGGTAACCAGATTCTGTCCATCAACACCTCGTCGCGACGCGAATCCGTCGTGGCCGAATGTGAACGAGGCTTTGAGGGCTTCAAACTTGCTCCCGACGGCAAGTCGATCGTCTACATCAGCACCATTCCCGTCGAACGTCCGGAGCATATCGACAAGCTCTTCGCGGGACTCGACAAAACCACCGGCCGCATCAACGAGGACCTCATGTACCGCCATTGGGACCAGTGGGTCGACGAGATCCCCCAGATCTATCTTGCCCCCCTCGCTGGCGGCAAGGCCGACCTGTCCAAGGCTGTCGACATTGTCGATGGCAACTTTGAATGCCCCATGCGCCCCTGGGGTGGCACTGAGCAGTTCAACTACAGTCCCGACAGCAAAACTATCGCCTACACCTGCCGCAAGAAAACCGGCTACGACTATGCCCATTCCACCAACAGCGACATCTTCCTCTACGACATCGCCTCCGGTGAAACACGCAACATCAGCGAAGGCATCATGGGCTACGACCAGAACCCCGTGTTCAGCCACGACGGAAGCATGATCGCTTGGGAAAGCATGGAACGCGACGGCTACGAGAGCGACAAGCTCCGCCTCATGGTGATGGACATCCAGTCCGGCAATAAGGTCGACCTCACCCAGGATTTCGACTATGGTGTCATGAACATCTGCTGGACCGACGACGACCGCGAGCTCCTCGCCATCGTCATGTACCAGGGCATGAACGAGATCTTCGCCTTCAACCGCGAGACCCGCGCCATCCGTCAGCTCTCCCACGGCTACCATGATGTCAACGCCATCCAGCTCCACGGCAGCGCCATCGTTGCCTCCCAGGCCTCCATCAGCTATCCCGCCACACTCTACACCTATTCGCTTGATGCCGACAAACTTGAGGGCACCAAGCTCAGCACTTTCAACGACGATGTCCTCTCGCAGGTTCGCATGGGCGAGGTCAAGGAGCAGTGGATCAAGACCGTCGACGGCAAGCAGATGCTCACCTGGATCATCTACCCCTACGACTACGACTCCACCCGCACCTATCCCGCACTCCTCTTCTGCGAGGGTGGTCCCCAGACCATGGTCAGCCAGTTCTGGAGCACCCGATGGAACTTCCAGGTCATGTCTGGCGCCGGCTATTTCGTCATCGCTCCCAACCGTCGCGGTGTTCCCGGATTCGGAATGGAATGGCTTGAAGAGATCAGCGGTGACTATGGCGGACTCTGCATGAAAGACTATATGACGGCCACCGACTGGGCCGCTGCCAACATTCCCCAAATCGACCGCGATCGCATCGGTGCCTGCGGTGCCTCCTTCGGCGGATACAGCATCTATTGGCTCGCCGGCCACAACTATGGTGCCGCCGGATATCAGGACGGTCGACGCTTCAAGGCTTTCCTCGCCCACAATGGCATGTTCAATTTTGAGCAGCAGTATCTTGAAACCGAAGAAATGTGGTTCGACAACTGGGATCTCGGTGGTCCCTATTGGGACTGGAACAATCCCCAGATCAAGAAGAGCTACGCCAATTCGCCGCACCTCTTCGTCGACAAGTGGAACACCCCCATCTGCGTTATCCACTCCGAGTTTGACTTCCGCATCGTCGCTTCCGAGGGTATGGCCGCCTACAATGCCGCCCAGATGCGCCACATCCCCAGCCGCTACCTCTACTTCCCCGACGAGACCCATTGGGTGCTGCGTCCGCAGAACAGCCTCCTCTGGCACCGCAATTTCATTGACTGGTTCGACCAGTGGCTGAAAGCTGAATAAATCCACCCATACGCAACACAATCCATACAGACGGACTCCTGCCGCATCGGCTGGAGTCCGTCTTTTTTTTGATCTTCGACGTCGTCAACGGTAACGTTATTGTTATCGTACATGGCTGCACTAAAGAATAAAAAATGCGTTAGCCATTCGATATTGCCATTTTCCTACGCTTTGATATTCAGCATGGTGTGCCTGTATGGCGACGAAACTGCACTTTTGCACAGCCCTCTGATATGGAAAAATGGCCTATCTTTGCACCAGACAAACAATGGAAAAGAAGACAAAATCGACCATCGCAAACGGCCTCTTTGCCATAGTGGCATTGTTCATCATCTGGATGTTGGCAGGGTTGCAAGCCGGATTTCACCGCAAGGCGGATTCGCCCGACGAAGGAGAATTGCTGGAAGATGAGTTGAGTCCGATTGATTCAATCGTCACTAGCGGCGACAGCACACTCTATTTCAAGAACGGATGCGCGATATGGTTCAGTGTGCTGGATTGACTGTCGACAGGTGGCGGTAGAAGTCCGGCGCCCTTGCCGCAAGGGCGAAAGAGTATGAAAAAAATGCGGCAACAATCATTGCCGGTCGCACTTTGCTGACGGGAGGGGGCGAAAAAATGGAATTCAGGACAAAGCAAAGATCAGATGTGCAGTGTGTCCCCTTGATCCGCAACAGCGTATTTTTTGACCGGCAGGACGGCAAAACGGACCCTTCAGCGTGGGTCCGTTGCCGTCTGTTTTTTTCAGTTGTTTCAAAAAAAGGGGGGATGCGCTGCCTAGTGGATGCCGCGGGCGTTGAGAGCGGCGTGAAAGCGTGCTGCATTGCGGTTGTGCTCGGCGAGGGTGGCGGCGAAGAGATGGCGACCGTCGAGGAGTGGGGAGGCGCAGAAGTAGAGGTAGGGTGTGGAGGGGGCGTTGAGCACGGCATCGACGCTACTGGCGGAGGGGAGGCAGATGGGCGAGGGGGGCAGACCAGTATGCAGGTAGGTGTTGTAGGGACTTTGGACAGAGAGGTGGACGCCGAGTATGCGGCGGAGAGAGAAGTCGCCGACGGCGTATTTGACGGTGGGGTCGGCCTGGAGGGGCATGCCGAGCCGCAGGCGGTTGAGGTAGACACTGGCGATGAGGGGTTTTTCCTCGTTGGCGTTGGTCTCCTCGTCGACGATGGAGGCGAGGATGATGACCTGGCGGTTGGAGAGGGAGGGATGAGGAGAGCGACGGTTCCAGAAGCGGTCGTATTCGGACTGCATGCGGAGCAGGAACTGGGAGGGGGTGATGGTCCAGTAGACCTCGTAGGTGTCGGGACGGACGATGTGGAAGAGGGAGTCGGGGATGAGGAAGCCGGAGTGCATGAGGCGGGCGGAGAGGTAGGCGTCGAGGTCGGCGGGGAGACGGAACTTGCCGATGGTGAGGCGGATGGGGTCCTGCTGGGCGCGATAGAGCTTCTGCACAAGGGCGACGACGGGCATGCGGGCAGGCAGGAGATAGGAGCCGGGGTGGACATGGCTGTGGAGACCGCGAATGCGCGACAACATGACGAAGCCCTGGGAGGAGAAGGAGCTGGAGGAGATGACGCCGTGTGCGTCGAGGGAGTCGAGGAGGGCGGGGAAGGAGGTGCTTTCGGGGATGTTGACCCGCTGTGGAGCGGTGTTGGCGGAGTGGTCGGAGAGGATGGCGACAGCGGCGGCCAGGAGGAGGGCAAGCATCGCGAGGGCGAAGATTACGAGGGGGATGCGGATTTGACGTTTCATGGATGTGGAGAAAAAATGACAGAATTGTTCGATAAAAAAGCAAAAAAACGTTTGGATAACAGTCAGAGTATCAGCTGCATGCGAGTGGAAGAGACGAAACTGTCGCCGACGAGGAGCCACTGGCGGAAGGTGCCGCAGGGTGAGTAGCCGGCTTTTTCGAAGAGGGCGAGAGAGGCGGCGTTGGAGACTGCGATGTCGGCATAGAGCTGATGCAGATGGAGCGTGGAGCGCGCCAAGGTGGCCAAAGCCTGGAGCATAGCGAGCGCGTAGCCGCGCCGGCGATAGGCGGAGGCGACGACGATGGCGACGGCGGCGCGGCGGTTGAGGGGGTCGTAGGCGTAGAGGTCGACGCAGCCATAGGGCAGCGCATAGAGGCGGAGAGCGCCGGAGGAGAGAGAGTCGCCGGGCCGGGCGACGAGTGTCAGCTGATGTTGCTCCATAGCAGACGGTGTTTGGACTGGAGGATGTGCTGGGCGAGGAGGGGTGAGGACTGCAGGGAAGGGTCGGCAGAGAGAATCTGACGCACGAGGAGACAGATGTCGTGGAGAAGTGGCTCGTCGTCGACGATGGAGGCGATGCGCAGATCGAGGACGCCACTCTGCTGGAGCCCCTGCACGTCGCCTGGGCCGCGGAGCTGGAGGTCGGCTTCGGCGATGCGGAAGCCGTCGGAGGTGGAGCACATCGTCTGGATGCGCTGTTGGGAGGACGAGGAGAGCTGGCCGTCGGTCATGAGGATGCACCAACTCTGGCCACCGCCGCGGCCGACACGACCGCGGAGTTGATGGAGCTGCGAGAGGCCGAAGCGGTCGGCGTTTTCGATGACCATCACGGTGGCATTGGGCACATCGACACCGACCTCGATGACGGTGGTGGCCACCATGATGTGGGTTTTGCCCTGCTTGAAACGCTCCATCTCAGAAGCCTTGTCGGCAGGAGAGAGAGCCCCATGGACCATCGACGTCTGGAACTGGGGGCGAGGGAAATAGGACTGGATCATTTCGAGGCCGGCCTCGAGATGACGCAGATTGACCTTCGGGCTCTCGTGGATGAGAGGAAAGACAAAATAGACCTGCCGCCCCTGGATGATCTGACGTTTGAGGAAATGGAAGAGCCGTGGCCGGTCGGGCTCGGTGCAATGGAGTGTGCGGACAGGCTGACGACCGGGGGGCAACTCGTCGATGACGGAGCAGTCGAGGTCGCCATATAGCGACATGGCAAGGGTGCGAGGGATGGGAGTGGCCGTCATCACGAGGACATGAGGCGGCGGCGAAGCCTTGCGCCAGAGGCGAGCGCGCTGCTCGACACCGAAACGGTGCTGCTCGTCGATGACGACGAGTCCGAGAGAGCGGAATGCGACATCGTCCTCGATGAGGGCATGTGTGCCGATGAGGATGTCGACCCGGCCGTCGGCGAGGAGCTGTTTGACACGCTTCTTCTCTGAGGGCTTGAGGCCCCCGACGAGGAGCTGGACATTGAGGCCGATGCCGTCGAGCAGAGAGAGGAAAGAATGGTAGTGCTGTGTGGCGAGAATCTCGGTTGGGGCCATGAGACAAGCCTGACAGCCATTGTCGACAGCAAGCAGCATGCAGAGCAGGGCGACGAGCGTTTTGCCGCTGCCGACATCGCCCTGGAGGAGACGGTTCATCTGATGGCCGGAACGCAAATCGGACCATACCTCGCGGACGACCCGCTTTTGGGCTCCGGTGAGAGGAAAAGGCAGCTTCTCGCGATAGAAACGGTTGAAAAAAGAGCCCACATGGCTGAACACATGCCCCTGGGAATGAAGCTGGCGACGGAAACGTGCATACTGACAGTCGAGCTGGAGGAAAAACAACTCCTCGAACTTGAGCCTGAATCGAGCCTGGTCGAGCTGCTGCTCGGACTGTGGATAGTGGATGGCGACAAGCGCCTGATGGTGAGGGATGAGCTGGAAACGGTCGATAACAGACTGGGGAAGATTTTCGGGTTCGGGCTCGACTTGCGCCACAAGAGAGGCTGTGAGGCGGGCCAGCGCCCGGGAAGAGAGGCCGTTCTGCTTCATCCTGTCGGTGGTGTTGTAGACCGGCAGGAAAGGGGATTGAGGCACATCGGCGGCGGCAGAAGAAGCGAGCTCGATTTCGGGGTGGCTCATCTCCCAATGGCCGTTGAAAAGAGACGGCTTGCCCATGACGACAAAAGAGACATTCGGCTTGAGCTTGGGACGGATCCATCGGGTGCCGGCAAACCACACGAGGCGGACCGTGCCGGTGCCATCGGAGAGTTCGACAGTAAGGCGCTCGCGGTGAGGCCCCGTAGGAACCGACTGCAGATTCTGCAAGGTGCCGGTGAGGACTGCATAGCCTGTGTCGGGAGAGAGGTCGGCAATAGAAAGACGGGCGGAGCGGTCGATATAGCGGAACGGAAAATACATCAGCAGATCGTGGACCGAGCGGATGCCCAGTTCGGCAGCGAGCACCTTGGCGCGCGAGGGGCCCACGCCCTTGAGATAGAGGATGTCGGAATTGCTGCTGACGGCCATGATGAATATCGTTCAAGAGTGAGAAGGGTGGAGCATCTTTTCGCGCTCGAGCGTGCTGGAGATGTTGCGATGCTCGTCGTCGGCAAGAACGAAGAGCGTCTCGATAGCGGGATCAATGCGCCGGTTGACGGTGGCGATGAGCCGTTCATACTCTATATCTTCGGCACCGCGGATGCCCCTGACGATGGCCTCTGCTCCCACCTGGTGACAAAGGTCGACGGTCATTCCTTCGTAGGAGAGCACCTCCACCTTGTCGCAGCCGGCAAAACGTGCCCGTATGCGAGCGACGCGATCGGGTGGGGAAAAAGTGCAGCGTTTGTCGCTGTTGACGCCGACGGCAATGACGACACGGTCGAACAGGGGCAAGATGCGCCGCACCACAGCCTCGTGGCCATCGGTGAAAGGATCGAACGAACCGGGGAAAAGTACGGTGGTCATAATGCAGGGTTCAGAACTGGTAGATCAGACGGAGGGCGACAGAATGGTTGTAGCAGTCGTTGGCAAATTCCTTCGGACGATTGTTCACATATTGGGTGAAATGCCATTCGCGCTTGATGGGCAGTAGGGAATACTGCCAACGCAGATTCAGCTGCAGACCGCGCCAGATGGTGAATCGGCAGTCGAGAACAGCCGAAATGTCGTTCTTGAGAAACGCCATGTCGTTGGTGTCGGGGATAAGGTCGTAGGGACTGTATTTCAGTTCGCCATGCGGCTGCTGTACGAGGCGGGCATAGCTGATGCCGGCACCGATGAGCATTCCGCCGAAGAAATCCTGATAATGAACCAGCACCGGAATGTCGACATAATTGAGTCGGAGGTCGGCGGCATAGGCATTATAGCGGCTGGGGTTGGCATGGGCGCCGCGTTGCGAGAAAAGCACCTCGACACTGGCGCCCCAATGGCCACGGTCGCTGAATGCGGTGAGCGCTCCGACGCCGCCCACAAATCCATACTGCTTGAATCCCTTCAGCTCGTCGCCCTCGATCTGCGAGGTGGTGACGCCGGAGGTGATATAGCCGTGGATGCTCTGGGCGCCAGCCGATGTAGCGGTCAGCAGCAGCAAGGTGGCAACGATATTTCGTAGATGATTCGTTATGGGCATATCTTATCTGTTTATAAACAATTCCAATAGCGCAACAAAATGGCCACGTCGGTACCTGCGCGCCGGTGGCGCATATAGCGCAGCATGAGGCGCGAGGCCAGTGCGGCATCGGCATTCGGCACGATGGCCGAGGGGAGGAAGATGCCAGCCTTTCCTGTGTAGCCCACCCATGTGAGCCGGCCGGTGAGCACCTGCCAGCAGTCGGTGAAAAACCGACGCTTGTCCTTCTGGAACCAGACGAGGATGGGGGAGAGCAAGAGCGCCAGCAGACTGGTGGCAATGTCGAACAGGCGTTTGGCACGCTGGCCCGACGGGGTGAGGATTGTGTCGAGGTCGTCGAGATAGGCGTCGTCGGGACTCATGATGCTGTTGCTGCCGATGATAAAGTCGCCTTCAGCCGGGGCTATTTTGTATTCTACGCCGGCGGTATGGTTCTGAGTCATGTATTCGATGATCGACTGCAGGTCGACGTCCGATGCGCAAAAGACCACCTCTTCGATACGGTCGATGCGTACCCGCTCGGCAAGCCGGTGCAGGTCCGTATCGGTGAACGTGGCCACTTTCCCAGAGGGCATTCCTAGCGAGGCATACAGCTGTTCCACCCTCCGGCATTCCTCCTGGCTGCCCACCACGAGCGTCCGGGTGCCTTCTTTCTTGCTGTAGCCGGGCACTTTGAGCCATCCCAGCACCTGGCGGATGGCCAGCGTCGACAGCAGCGTCCACAGGCTGCCGCTCAGCAGCAGCATGCGCGAATAGCGCTGCTGCTCGTCAAGCAGCGAATAGAATGCCAGCAGCAGCACCATGCCGATCAGCAGCATGCCTTTCACGATGCGCCCTTTTCGCAGGGGCTTGTCGTAGCCGCCGCTCAGCCAGCTGCAGCACATCAGCACAAGAATGTAGATCGGGATGATGATACGGGTGTATTCGGCAGGATAGTAGTTGATATTGTCGGCCCAATAGCGAGCCCACAGTCCTTTCAGCGCCACAAAGCCTCCGTAGGCGGCCAGAAAGTCGGCCACCGGCAGCGCCAGCCGCCTGGCGATGCGCCCTGTCCATGCCAACGTGGCCCGCAGCCAGATAGCCACCCGCAGCAGCCCGCTGTAGAGCCGCGCTCCGCCGCCGGTGAAGTAGCGCTTCACAAAAATCGACATCGCATTGTAGAAGGTGTACACGTAGTTCATCGACCCCTTCTTGGTGCTCTCGCCCTTGTAATGGATGATGTGGGTGGTGGGCAGGTACACATTTTTGTAGCCCGCCATGTGGATGCGCCACGAGAAGTCGATATCTTCGCCATACATGAAGTAGCTCTCGTCGAGGCCGCCGATTTTGTCGTACACCTCGCGGCTGAACATCAGGAATGCGCCCGGCATGATCTCTATCTCGTTGATCTCGTCGTCCGGCAGGTGTCCCATGTAGTAGGCCGCCACTCTGCGCGAATGGGGGAACAGCCTTGTCAGCCCCGTCATCTTGAAGAATGCCGCCTCCGGCGTGGGGAAGCCCCTTTTGCTCTCTTTCAGGTAGCGCCCCTGTCCGTCCACCATCTTCACGCAGCATCCGCCCACGTCGGGGTGCTGCCGCATATAGTCGGCGCATTTCACCAGCGTGTCGCTCTCCACCAGCGTGTCGGGGTTGAGCAGCAGGATCAGCTCCCCGTCGACGGCCTCTTGCGCCGTCAGCTGTTCAAGCGCCTGGTTGTTGGCCTTCGCGAAGCCCACATTCTCGTGGTTCTCGATCAGGTGCACCTCGCCGAATTCGCTCCGCACCATCTCCTGCGATCCGTCCACCGAATCGTTGTCCACCACCCATACCTCCAGCTCCAGCCTCTCGCCGTCGGCAAGCCTCCGGTCGGATTGCATCACCGAGGCCAGGCACTGTTTCAGGAAGTACTTGACGTTATAGTTGACTATGACTATCGACAGCTTCAACGGTCATCCGGTTTGGGTTGCACTTCAGCTCTTGCGGCGTTTCTTCGATTTCTGCAGCAGCGCCTTTGCGTCGTCTACCGTCAGCTTCAGCGGGTCGGCGTCTTTCGGCAGGCGGAAGTTCTCGCCCCGGTAGGTCAGGTAGGGGCCGAAACGTCCGATGTTCGACACCACCGGCTCGCCGTCCAGTTCGCCTATCTGGTGGGGATAGATTTTTTTCAGCGCCTCTTTCTCTTCTTCGCTGCTGCGTTTCACGCGGATGATCTCTATCGCTCGCTCGAGGGTCACTTCATACGGGTCGTCGTTCTTGCCCAGCGAGTAGAAGCGCCCGTTGTGGCGCACATAGGGTCCGAATTTGCCGATGCTCACCGTCACCTCGCCATCTTCGAAGTTTCCCAGCGTACGGGGCAGCGCAAACAGGCTCAGCGCCTCTTCCAGCGTGATGGTGTCGATGCTCTGGCCTTTCTTCATGCTCGCAAAGCGCGGCTTCTCGTCGGTGTTCGTCTCGCCCACCTGCACCAGCGTACCGTAGCGGCCTATCTTCGCATACACGTTCTTGCCGCTCACCGGATCCACTCCCAGCAGCCGCCCGCCGTTGGTGCGCTGGCTCGTCTGCTGCGTCTGACGGATGTTTTTGTGGAACGGCACATAGAATTTGTCGATCACCTT
>Ga0310697_10004046_pt1 | contig 14583 bp, 26 predicted proteins | sample 172DNAGHGlowgp2_FD_203883 | JGI IMG/M metagenome (GOLD analysis project Ga0310697, IMG submission 203883) | Sheep rumen microbial communities from Palmerston North, Manawatu-Wanganui, New Zealand - 1728 DNA GHGlow gp2 (v2) (version 2) | ecosystem: Host-associated > Mammals > Digestive system >...
CAACGTATTTATCTACCTGCTGGAGGACGGCAGCATCATCACGCTGCCGGTCCACCTGATCCGCATCGCCAACGTCATGATCGGCGGCGAACCGGTGCTGGAGTTCAACTGCAAGAGTGTCCGCGATGACATGCGGCAGCAGGGCACCAAGGCGCAGAAGAGCTTCCTTGAGGATGAAGACCTGAAGGTCAGATTGGAAGGCTTCCCACCCGAGGTCTCCGACGCCCTGAACAAAGGCGCGGACTGGGTACAGCTGAACCCCGAGAATACCTTCGTGCTTCAGGACGTGAAGGAGGACTGGGCGCGCTACGCCGTCCCAATGGTGGCGACCTGTCTGAGCGCGTTCCGCCGCAAGGCTCTCATCGCCCAGTATGAATCGGCGCTCCTGAACTTGGGGGCACATAGCTTCGTGCATGTGACCTACGGCGACGCCAAGTCCGACATCATGCCGGATATCACGGCCCTCAACGCGGTGAACGCCCTGTTCAGGCGGGCGATGACCGGCTCCGCGCTGGCAACGACCAATCACCTGTGCAAGGCGACCGTGATTCAGCCGGACACGAAGGAGATGTTCGACGACGACAAGTACCGTGATGTGAACGCCGAGATCCTTTCGGCGGGCGGCATCTCCGGCATTATCGTCAGCGGGCGCGCCGAGGACGGCAGCAACTTCGCCTCCGCGCAGGTTTCCATGCAGACGGCGGCGATCCGCATCAAGCAGGCACGGGACAACTTCTGCGAGTAGATGAACAAGATCAACCTGCGGCTCAACGGCGCCGGCAGGAAGGGCGTCACCCACAGCAGGCCGGACAACGTGCCGCTGTTCACCTTCCCGCCTGTCGATTTGGCTGGGAGCCAGAAGTTCCAGGAGGTCTGCCGCCAGCTCTGGGAGAAGGGCGTCGTCTCCACCAAGACCATGCTCCAGACCCACGGCTACGACATGGAGCAGGAGGAGGAGCGGAAGAAATCCGATCCTCCGAGAGAAAACGCTGTTCATGAGAAACGATCCGATTCACCCGACAGCGGACAGGCCAAGCGAGGCCGCCCGACCATGGATGATACGGAGCGTTCCTCTGATCCCGCAAAATCGAAATCAGGAGCGCAGCCGAAGCCCTCAAACCCCGAAGGCAGTCTGTAACGAAGGATGTGAATGAATTGCAGAGAATCACTTTTCAGGCTTCGCAGGTGGAACTGAGCGAGGTTCAGTCCAACGACATCTACATGTCGGTGCTGATGCGCATGTTCTCCACCCGGCCCAACCGCAACGGCTACGCCGTCAGCGAAGCCTTCATCGACAACATCATTGCCAACGCGGCGAAGTACACCTGCCTGCCGTAGTGCGCGGATGCCAATCGGCTGCGCCTGGGCGTGGACAAAGGCCTGACCCATATGCTGGACCCCTTGAGCGGCGAGTTTGAGAGCGAGCAGATCGGCTCGTTCTTTTCTTTTGCCAAGGCTACTGACGAATTCGGCGTGAGCCTGATCGGCGAGGCGCGCATCCCCAAGCGGAATCAAGTGCTCTGCGAAACGCTGCTGAAGATGTACGAGCGCCGGGAACTGAACTTCTCCTTTGAGATCCTGGTGAACGCCATGGAGGAGCGCAACGGCGTATGGGTGATCGATGCCGCGGAGGGCAATGAACTGATCGGCATGGCCGTGGTCACCACCCCGGCCTATCCCGAAGCGACCGCATAGCAGCTGGTCGCGGAACGACAGAACAGAGAGGAAGATACAGACATGGATGAATCCCAGAAGAAGATCGCGGAGCTCGAAGCCAAGCTGATGCTGGCCGAGCAGAAGAGCGAAAACGACGAGGAGATGCGCAAGAAGGACGAGGAACTGGAGCAGGCCCAGGCGGACAAGGCAAAGGCCGAAGCTGACCTGGCCGCTGCTCAGAATACCATCGCCGAGAAGGACACCACGATTGCGGAAAAGGATACGACTATTGCAGAGCGTGATGCCGCCATCGTCGTGAAGGACGCCCGCATCGCGGAGCTGGAAGCCCAGGTTGCGGAGCTGACTCCCTTCAAGTCGCAGGCCGAGGCGCTGGAAGCCGAAAAGGCTGCCGCGGAGCTGGCCGCAAAGCAGACGGAGCTGACCCACTTCGCTGAGGCGCAGGGCCTTGACCCCAAGGCAGAGGCTGTCGCGGCGGCTATCCAGAACGTGGACTATGCCGCGCTGATCGCGGAGGTCAACAAGAACGGCAAGCCGGGCATGAAGCCGGTGGTTGCCAGCTACGCCATGGGCGGCATCGCCGCGAAGGGCGAATACGACGATCTGCTTGAAAAGGCTTGATCATGATGAGAAAGAGCAAGGAGGAATGAACTATGGCAGGTTATGTTACCAAGCTGGTTGGCCACGTCTATGACGGCGCCAATCTCTCCGGCGAGGCGCTGATCAACGGCGTGTTTGCCGAGATCACCGCGTCGGGCGTGAAGAAGGTCACCGCCGCGAAGGACACGCTGCTGCGCGTCGAGGAAAAGACCGAACTGTGGGGTCTCCCCGCCGTCGTGCTGAATGTCACCGGCGTCGGCACCGACGAGGTCTATTTCGTCGAGAACGAGTGGGACATCAACGATTCCCAGGAATACGACGAGACTGACTACACGCTGCCCACCGGCAAGTATGTCCGCATGAAGCGCCTGGTTCCCGGCGAGCAGGTGATCATGTCGGTGGACGGTACCCTATATGCGGCGCTGTCCGTGGGCGATACCGTTAAGCCCGCATCCGGCGGCACCGTCGCCAAGCAGAGCAACTGATGAAGGAGCGTGAAGAGATATGACCCCGATTGAGATTCGCAATGATTCCAAGCTGGTCAAGCTGATCGTGGCGCAGGCCAACGGCGAGCGCGTGGACAGCGACCAGGCGGAGAAGGCCGGAAAACTCATCGCCGAGTAGGCGTCCGACCCCACCCCGCACAACAAGTACCTGATCGGCCAGCTGGTTGGCTTCACCGTCAACGAGATGGTCAAGCCCAGCACCGACTGGCTGAACCACGTCGCCGACACCAAGCGCGTGAACTACGGCGAGAAGGCCGCCTTCCGCGTGAAGATCGACGGCATCCGCGCCTTCCTGCAGGCCAAGGCCGCAACCCCGGCGCGCAGCAAGATCGCGCACAAGCAGGTCACCCTGGACACCATCGCCGTGTCCGCCCGTCCGGTGATCAACCTGTACGAGCTGCGCACCGGCCGCGTCCAGATGGCCGACCTGATCCGCGACGCCTCGCTGGAAATGTCCGCGAAGGAGATCGAGTACATCCAGAGCGTGCTGCACGGCGCTTCCGACAACTGGGCCACGCCCTTCTACGGTACCGGCGCAGGCATCGTGAAGAGCGTGCTGAATCCCATGATCCAGCACTGGATGCGCACCGGCGCAGTCACCCTCCTGGGCGACATCTACGTCGTCAGCAAGCTGGCGGAGCAGACCGGCTTTACCGCCGCCACCGCTACCCAGCAGTATGCGCCTTCCATCATCGAGGAGCTCAACCGCACCGGCCTGATCGGCACCTATTACGGCGCGAAGGTTATCAACCTGATCAATCCCTACAAGGCCGACAACGTGACTCCCGTCATCGACGAGAAGCGCCTGTACATCCTTCCCTCTGCCGCCTCTGCGGACATGCGCCCGCTGAAGGTCGTGTTTGAGGGCGACGTGCAGTCCACCGAGTCCACCAACATCGACGATCTCGCCTACGAGATTCGACTGGATCAGTGGTTCGGCGCCGGCATCGTGATCGGCAAGACGCCCACCATGAGCGTCTACAAGGACAGCACCACCTGATGAGTACATGGGGAGCGGGAACAATCCCGCTCCCCCAGAGAGGATGATGAAATGGACAAGATCAGAGTATACAATCCCCGGAAGTATGACATCGGGCTGGTGCTGCAGAGCGGCATGGAGCGCGTGATCCACCCGGGCTCCTTCACGCCTATGGCCCGGGACGACATCGAGTATGCTGCCAGCATGGCTCCGGTGCTGTTCGAGGGCGAGAAGCAGCTTCGGCTGGAGGACCGGGCGCTGGCCGTTCAGCTGGGCTTCATCCAGGATGAGTCTGAACCTACTCTCGACGCGGAGGAGATCCGCAAGAAGCTGGGTCAGCGCCCCGCGCAGATCAAGGCCTGGCTGGATACCATCCAGGAGGGCTACCTGCTGGACGCCATCTGCGACGTGGCGGCGACCATGGACCTGCCCGCCAGCAAGCTCCAGCTGCTGCAGGACCGGCTGCCCGAGCGGGAGTTTCTCAAAGCGGAGTGAGACGGAGGTGATCGGTCATGACGGATGTCGAGCGACTTGCAGCTGAGCTGAAGCAGCGCACCGAATGGCAGGACACCCCGGTTGAGCTGGAGGACGCGGACTATCTGGAGATGGTTACCCAGGCGGTTCGGCATCTGTACGTCATGACCGGGCGCTATCTCCAGTTCGATCCCGAATCCGAGTTCGAACTGACCGCCGACGAATACGAATACGTCCTGACTACGGCGGAGATGGGCTTCTATCGCAAGGTACAGGCGGATGTCAATCGAATCGTCGGCTATTCCACCGACGCCATGACGATCACCAACGCCGACAAGCCCTACGCGAACATCAGCCAGACCCTCGCGGAGCTGGCGAACCGGCAGCGCATCCTCTACTACAAGATGGTGCGCTACACGCTGCTGTGAGAGGTGATCGCCAATGAAGTTCTATATCCCTCCGAAATAGGAGCAGGATTTCAAGGACTGGCTGGACACGGATGTCGCACACGCCAATTATGATTTTGAGCTGATCCGGGACTGGTACGCCAAGGATGTGGAGGACTATGAGCCCATCCGCCTGCGGGCGCTGTACTTCTCAATCAACTGGAAATCGAAGATCGGCAACTCGGACGCCAACTCCAATTTCAAGACCAGTTACGACGTGCGCATCAGGAAAGGCGATATCGTGATCCGTGAGGACGGGCGCATCTTCATGCTGAACTGGACGGTCCAGGACATGCCCAACAACCAGAGCACACAGGCCATCGTCTGCAACGCCATGCTGTCCTTCACCCGTCATGTGGACGAGACGGTGGACGAGCGGGGATATCTGATAGAAGAAGCCCACGAAGAAATCATCGCACCTCCGATTCCCTGCGTTTTTGCGGAGTACGCGGGGCGGCCTGACTATGCCGCCAACTACAATTCGCCCGGCGTCAGCGCGGATCACCTGCTGACCGTACAGGTGCAGTGGAACGACAGGACAAAGCTGCTGCGCACCAGCGACGAGTTTGAACTGCTGCATTCCCGCTACAGGATCGTCGATCTGGTGGGCACAGAGTTGGACATCTCCCATGAACACGGGATACTCAACCTAATGGCGCGAAAGATCGCCGGGGAGGACAAGCCATGACCAATCCCTGTAATCAGCTTTCGCTGAACGAAGCGGCGCTCATGTCCATCCTTCGGGATGAAGCCCAGAACGCGCTGAAATTGGAGGGGCAAAAGCTGCTCATCCATATGCGGCAGGAGGTTCACAGGACTGTCGGCAGCGGAGGCCCCGGTAAGCCCGCGTGGCGCAACGAGCTTGCCTCCAGGCTGGACAAGCTCGCGTTATCTGTTTCCGACAGCGCGGTCTCCATGGACTTCGGCTATTCCCCCTCCGGCAAAGCCGACCTGGTACGCGCCATGATCGTGGAAGCGGGCGCTGGCAGCGCTGCAGGCAACGCTCCGATCCACGCCGGTCCCACGGGTAGAAGCGTCTGGGACGACGATGTCTCCGGGCAGCATCCCTCCCGCGCCAAGAGCGAATACTTGTTGCCTGCGGAATTCAACCAGGCGGGCAACCAGTTCGTTGAGAACGCCATGCGGATCATGCAAACCTATTTTGGCGACATCACCGAATTCGTGTTTGCCACGGTGCCCGACAGCGCATACTATGGAAACGTGCAGGTGAGCAGCCGATGAAGAAACTGAGAACATGGCACGACAACTGGAACAACGTCATTCGCGACGTGCTGTTCCCGAACGACGAATAGAAAACCCTGATGATGATCCCGGCAAAGAGCCGGAACAACATCAGAGAGTTCATCGCCAGGTATTTCATCGAGGACGCTATGCCGGACGAGCCTGTTGTCGATGAGGATGTGCGCATCATCTATTATGATGAGGAAGGCTCGAAGCTCGGCACGCCGCATGTCACCAAGAAGATCCTGGCCTTTGACATCTACGTCAAGGAAAGCAATCTCTACAACGCCACCAACGACCGGCTGCAGCGGCGCGACAAGCTGATCGCGCAGCGTCTGAAGGAGCTGCTGCTCTGGAAGGAGCACGTCTGCGGCCTGCGCTTTCAGTACGAGGACGAGTATCACCTCGGCGCAAGGACCATCGGATACAAGCGGTATCACCTGGTGCTGTCGTATAAGACGACCTGGTAACCAGCTATCTCCGCAGCTTTGTGAACAGGCGAATTGTCTGTAGAATACTCTGCTTCTGTTCGTCAGAACACTCCGGAAGCGCTGTGATGATCTGAGCAGTCACGTCTGTCGTGTCGAAATCCACTACTGGCTCGCCGAGCAGCAGCGTCGTCGGAGAAACTTCCAGCGCTTTGCAGAACGCAAGCAGGGTTTCGATAGACATCCCACAATACCCGCGTTCAATATCAGCGCAATACTTCGGGACTCTGCTGATCTTTTCAGCCAATTCCGCTTGGGTCAGGTTCAGTTCCATGCGCCTGTGGCGAATGCGCTCCCCCACTGCCTTGTAGTCATATTTCTGTTCACCCATGTCAAAACCTCACAATAATACGTTCTTAACTATTATTATGTGAGTAATGGACGTTGAATTAAATGAGTGTTCCGCGTATAATACTACGTTGTAAGCGTATTTCCGCACAATGACAACGGGATATTATTCGACGGGAGAAATGAGTATGAGAAAAATCGCGTTCACAGGTCACCGCTTGGAAAAGCTGCCTTACAAGGATGAATCAGACCCCAACTGCGCTACGCTGAAGCGAAAGCTGTTCTGCGAGGCGCAGAAGCATCTCCAGCCCGATCAGACCATCTACCTGTCCGGTATGGCGAACGGTGTGGACCTTTGGGCCGCGGAACAGGTCATATTGCTGAAGAACGCTTTCCCGATGCACGATATCCAGCTTTGGGCGGTCGTGCCATACAGAAAGCAGGCGGCATCCTGGAACAAGGCACTGAGGGATCGCTACCAGGATATCCTCGGTGAAGCGGACAAGATCATCCTCATCAGCGAGGAGTACACGCTGGCCTGCATGCACGTGCGCAACCGGAGGCTGGTGGACGAAGCGGATCACCTGATCGCGGTATACGACGGCAAGCAGCAAGGCGGCACTCGCGAAACCATCGTCTACGCCCAAAGGAAAGGGCTGGACATAACCATCATCGAACCATAAGGAGGTCGAGAACTATGGCTCAGTACATCGAGCAGATCGGCGGCTACATCGCCGACAACCCCAACATCGACTTTGAGCGTTGCGACGGCAAGGTGTTCTCCTACTACGAGGTCAACACCGCCAACATGAACGCCACCAACAACACGTAGTCCGTCACGGGCGGCCAGGGCAACTACCCGCTGGCCTTCATCGAGACGGACAAGGCGCTGGAATTCACCTTCGCCAGTTCCCAGTTCACCCTGGACATGTTCGCCATGGCCAACGCCGTACAGATGGTCAAGGGCGACGTCGCTACGCTGGAGAGCAAGCTCTACGAGGTGACCACCGGCCTGAAGGTCACGCTGCCCTACGAGGTCCAGGAGAATTCCGTGCGGATCAACGGCTTCACTGAGGCCGCCGAGGCTGCCGCGGGCAAGTTCAGCGTCGTCATCACGACCACCGGCGATAACGCGCCCAACACCGTCATCACCTTCGCGGAGAACGACGTGGCCGTGGGCGACACCCTGCGCGTGGCCTACCGCCGCCGCGTGAACGGCGCCTCCGTCGCCACGGTGAAGACCAACTCCACCACCGCCAAGGGCGCGCTGTACGCACACTGGCCGGTCTACTCCAGTGGCACCGACTGCACCGAGTCCTCGGTCAAGGGCTATCTGCACCTGTTCATTCCTCGCGTCCGCGTGACCGCGCTGCCGGGCTTCGACAACAGCTACAAGAGCGCGGCGACCAACGCCGTGACCTTCAGCGCCATCGACCCGAAGCGTGCCGACGAGAAGATGTACGACCTGTACTACGAGCCGCTGGACGCCAACGGCGAGATCGTCACCACGTCCACCGGCACGGTGAGCTGGAACTGATTCGCTTCTGAATACGGAGAGCGCGGCATAACAACCGCGCTCTCGTTTGCTCGAAAGGAGAGTCGTCATGGCTACACTCAATAATCTCCAGTAGGTGGCGTATGCCAAGCGGGCGCTGGCCGCGGGCTGGAAGTACTGGTACGGTACTGTGGGCTATAAAGCTACGCAGTCCCTGCTGAATTCGAAGGCCAGACAGTATCCCGCCCATTACACTGCCGGCAGGATGGGCACCTACAGGAAGCACATCGAGGAAAAGCGCATGGTCGCCGACTGTGTCGGATAGATCAAGAGCTTTTTCTGGTCTGAGAACGGCACGATGGCGTCCAAGTACGGCCACGGATGCCCGGACAAGTCGGCCAACGGTCTGTTCAAGCTGTGCAAGAAGACCGGCCCCATCTCGAAGATTCCGAAGACGCCCGGCCTGGTCGTCTGGCGCTCCGGGCACATCGGCATCTCGCTGGACGGCGAGTATGCCATCGAGGCCAGAGGCTTCAACTACGGCGTCGTGAGGACGAAGATCAGGAATCGCAACTGGGAAAAGTGGGGCATGCTACCCCCGTCCATCATGGACTACATGGATGAGGATGTCCCGACCGTTGAACCCGAACCGAAGCCCGTTGCCACGGAAGGCTGCCCCTATGCCGAGCCGGACAGAAATCTGAAGAAAGGCTTCACCGGCGAGGGTGTAAAATGGGTTCAGTGGATGCTGACCCACTGCGGTTACAGCGTCAGCAGTTGCGGCATTGACGGCGACTTCGGCAAGGCCACCCATGCCGCCGTCATTCAGTTCCAGACGGAGCACCAGCTGGAAGCGGACGGCATCGTCGGTCCGTTGACCCGCACCGCCCTGAAAGCGGAATACGAAAAGAAGAAGGGAGCATAAGCCATGAATACCATCGACCTCACCCCCGTCCTGCAGGCGTAGATTGCGCTCCTCGCCAGCTGGATCACCCTGCGCGTTATCCCCTGGCTGAAGGCAAGAACCAATCGACAGCAGCAGGAATACCTGCTGTCCACCATCCGCATCCTGGTCTACGCCGCCGAACAGATCTACGGTGCGGGCAGGGGCAGCAATAAATATCAATACGTCGAGAACGAGCTGGACAAGCGCGGGCTGAATGTGGACGCTGCGGCCATCGAGGCCGCCGTCCGTGAAATGAACCTGTTGAAAAGCTGGGAGACCAGCCTCACCACCGACTTGAACGATCACAGGGAGAATCACGATGCCGAAACAGAGTAAGGAGCTGCCGCCTGTCCAGCAGACAGAAAAGGAGCTGCCGCAGGTCGGCAGTCCCGAGAACACCATTGTGATCGGCGGCAGGCTCGTCGAGATCAAGCCCACCAAGCTGCGCTATCAGCGCAATCGCACCGCAGCGTTCTACAAGATGTTGGAGCTCTATCCCCTGGCGGACATCCTGGCCATGGAGGCCGGCGCTTTCGGCGACGACCGGGATGGAGACAAGGCCGTCATGGACTGGCTCATCGCGGTATTCGACGACGAGGCGTTGGTGCTGGAAAACTACGACAGCATGGATACCGGCACGGTCGAACAGCTGCTTGAGATCTTCCGGCGCGTGAACCGCATCGACGAGAAGGAACAGAAGCAAAAAAACCTGCAGACGGCGCGCCAGGCATAACGCTTGAGCGCGCCGTCGCCATGATCGCGGCCCACCTGGGCGTCGTCGATGAAGAGCAGATCAACAACATGAGCTACGTGTTCTTCGACGACGTGCTCCGGGAACTGGGCTATAAACTGAACTTCGAGGCCGTCGCCAACTATGCCGGCAACGCCTTCTGTGAGAAGTCATGGGACATGATCGAGAAGAGCAACCCATTCAACATCTCGGAGAAGGGCGGCAATCGTGCCATGAGTAATCTTGCGGGTTTCTTCGGCAAGAGCACCATACGAATAATGGGAGGAAAATCGAAATGACCGTAGACAAGAGCAAATATGAATACAGCTACCTCTTCACTCTGGACGGCGAGGAATTACGCGTCCGCCCCATGATCCCCTATGCGGAGAAGGAGCAGATGGCGTAGGATTTCGTCAGCGCCGCCGTGATCTTCGACGAGAAGAAGGGCATCGCCTTTGAGGGGTACAATGCAGACTTGATCCATGCGTTCCTGGTGCTGGTACATTATACCGACCTCGACACCTCCGCCTTCGATACCGCCGAGGGACGGCAGGAACTGTTCGACATCATCGCCACCCATGGCCTGTGGGAAAGCATCATGGAGATCGTCGAGAATGACCTGGAGGATGTGGATTGCATCAGCGCACGGCTGGAGACATCTGCCCGCAGGAGCTTCGAGCACGAGCACTCCCTCCATTTCCAGGCGCTGAAGACCTTCCAGTCCCTGCTGGGCACGGAGGATGTCACCGAAACCATCGCCAAGGCCGAGGGCTTGAACTCCAAGCTGATCGACATGCTCGGCGCGCTCCAGCGGGAGCAGGCGAATCCCGTGAAGGCCGGAGGTTTGCAGCTGGCAAAGAAAGCGGATGCCTGACTATTTTCGGTGTTCCTGTTGCCTATCCAGGCAAGAAAGGGTATAATGATCTCAACAAATCGGTATTTGCGGAGGAAAAGATGAAAAAGCTCCTTTCTTGCTTGATGATTGCGGTGTTGTTCAGCGCTTTTTCCTGTGCCCTGTCGGAAGAGTCACGGTCTCATTCCATATTCCGTCTGGATGAAGAAGGATATCTTTATTATATGGATTACTCAATGGACTACTATGGACCGGAGGTCATGAACGCTCTGAAAGAAGGTGGCTTTATCGATGCAGGCTGTTCATCGTTCTTCACCCACGATCCGGAAGGCAATCCCATCACTTGCAGAAACTATGATTATCCGCATCGCGTATCCCAGGAAGATCCGTCTCTGACTGGCTTGAACATCGTACTTCACTGTAAGCCCGAAGGCAAATATGAATCCATCGCCATGGCGGATGCAGTCTGGTGTGGCGAACGGAACCCGTTGTTGCAGAAGGGCGGCCCGGATCTGCCCGATTTTGACATCCATTTGCTCGATATATTACCCTATGAGTGCATGGACGGGATCAACGAAAAAGGTCTGTGCGTCTCCATTCTCCGAGTCGATATCAAGCCGGGCGAACAACCTGCCCGAATGCCGATTGCGTCCAGCATGCTCGTGCGGTATATGCTGGACGATTGCGCGAATGTTGCTGAGGCAATCCAGAAAGTAGATACAGCTATTGTTACCCCGGAGGATTGGCAGGGCTGCCATGTATTCGTGACAGATGCGGACGGTCACTATGCGGTTATAGAGAGCCGAAACAGCGTCGTTTCCGTGATTGATTCGGATATCGTGACAAACTTCTATCTCGGTTCAGATGATATTGAAGACTATTATAAAAACGGCAACCTTCGCGAGGAAGCTGTCAAGATCACAGATGAATACGGGGATGCGGCGTACCGCTTTGGCTATGGTCATGGGTATCATCGGTTTGTGACGATCGCAGGCCAGTTGGAACGATATCAGGATACGAATTCGGAAGAACGCCACACTGTAATGCCAAGAGCCGCCGCGCTGGTAATTCTGCAAAGCGTTGCACAGAATCCATACACCAATGTGTCTGGCATTTCCATGACACAGTACAGCGCCATCTATGACAACGCTCATCAAACAATGGAAGTCTGGCCGTTTCAAAATTATCAGAAATCATGGGTTTTTGATGTGACAGGAACAGAGCAGTGATACGAGAGGACTGCGTGTCCCGTTTGAAGATATTCCTCAAGCGATGTATTTCAAACAACCACAATTCCAGATTTGCTGAGGCGACCGATAATGATTCAGACAGATAATAGCCGCATTCAAGAATTCGAGGACGGACTACGGTCACAGTTGAAGGAGATCACAGACAGATTGTGCGTCGTTTATCACATCTCAGAGGTTGAGGCAACCAGACGGATTCAGGAATCCGCGTTCTACCAGGCGCTCACCGACAGTTCGAGTAAGCTGCTCTTCGACAGTGCCGAGGACAACTTCCTGCGATTGCAGAATGAGATCGAGTATGGAGACTGGCGCAAATGACTTTTTTCGCAAATGATTTTTTTTGTCGCAATGCTTGACATCCCTGGGGAAACGCCATATAATATAAGCGAAGAGCGAACCACGCACGCGGTTGCCTCTTTGGGTTAATTAGTGTCTTGTGATCGAAGGATCACGCAACAGCCGTTCACTTGCCAGAGTGGGCGGCTGCGTTGCTTTTGCGATCCTTCACGATGATCGTGATGGTATACTTCCCGATGTGAAAAGTAATACGCATACGCAACACCTCCTTTCGGAGGTATTGGCAACCGCCTGCGCGTTTGTGCCCGCTCTTCGACCCTTCCGGACGCCTTTCGGCGCCCTTGGGGCAAGTATTATTCTACACGACACCGTACAGGGTGTCAAGCATATTCGAGTGTACTGACCGCCATGAGCGGTCTTTTTTATGAGGAGGACTGCCATGGCACAGAGTCAAAACAAGCTGGTCGGCACATAGTATCTGGACCTGACGCGGCTGAAACAGGATGTCGCCGATACCAACAACCTGCTGAAATCCATCGGCGCGGGGATCAACCTGAACGTATCAGACGTGGTGGAAAAGCAGATCAAGGAGATGCTCACCCGGTACAGGGCGGAGATTCGGAAGGCGTCTGATGAGGCGAAGAACTCTGGTCAGGACATGGCAAACGGCCTGAAGGCTGCCGATACCCAGATCAAGGCCCTGCTCACCACCACCCAGAAGCTGAACACGGACGGCTCCATCACCGAGACCCGGAAGGGCTACGACGAGCTGGGACGTTCCATCACCGAGGTCTACAAGGCCGGGCAGCTGCTGAATCGGACCGTCTCATCTGAAAGCGCGTTGTCTTCCGACATCAAGCGCGCCAATGATCTCTATAAGGAGCAGCTCGCCAGCATCAAGAAGATCTATGATCTGAAGACAAAGCGTCTTACCGTCAACGACGGCACCGCCATGGCCGCAGATATCGACAAGCAGATCGCGGATGTCCAGCAGTAGATCGACACCAACCGCCAGCTCATTTCCCAGTTGGATCAGGAGGCTGTCTCCCGCTCCAGGCTGGTCAACCTCACGCATGAGGAGGCCGCCGCCCAGCAGAAGTACAACAGCGCGCTCGCCGCGCAAAAGGACCGCGCCACGGCAAAGAGCCAGCTGGACGGTTCCGGGGCGCGGGAGCTCAAGCAGATGCAGGCGGCCTACCAGCAGCTGACCAACGCCTATCGTCAGTACAACCTCGCGGTTAGAAGCGGCAACGAAGCGGGCAAAGCCTACTGGAGCCAGAGCGCGCAGCAAGCCCTCCAGGAGATCGGCAGCATCGAGGAGAAGATCGGCTCCCTCACCGTCGAGGAGGATGTTCGCAAGAAGATACTCGACCTCATCGCCCAGGCGCGCAACGCCGAAGCCGCGCACAAGAGCGGCATGGGCGGTATGCGCGAAAACGCCACCGTCCTGGAGAACACTCTGGATCGCATCTCCAGCCGCCTGCTCCAGATGGCGGCGACCATGCTGGTGCTGCGCGGGCTGACCTCCCTTTGGCGCAACGCCACCAGCTTCGCCCAGACCTACTACGACAAGCTGAACGAGATCCGCGTCGTTACGGGCAAGTCCCAGGCCCAGGCCAACCAGTTGGGCGTCAGCTATCGCAAGCTCGCCCGGGATATGAAGGTCTCTGCCACGGAGATCGCCGTGGCTGCTACAGAGTTCTGGCGGCAGGGCCTGGATGAGAAGCAGGTCAACGAGCGCCTGGTCGCTACCACCCAGTACGCCAAGATCTCGGCCATGGAGTTCGACGATGCCGCGGAGATCATCACCGCCGCCACCAACACCATGGGCATCAGCGCCCAGCACGCCGCCGACATCTTCGCCTACCTGGGCGACATGAGCGCCTCCGGCCCCGATGAGATCGGCGTGGCCATGCAGAAGGCATCCGCTTCCGCAAAGGAATTTGGCCTCACGTTTGAGTGGTTGGGCGCGTACATCGCCACCATCAGTGAGAAGACGCGGCAGGCGCCCGAGGTCATCGGCACGTCCATCAACTCCATCATGGCCCGACTGCACTCCATCAAGGCGAAGGGCTTCAACGAGGAGGACGCCACCCGGATCAACGACATCGCCAAGGCCCTGGGCACCATCGACGTGGCGCTCATGGACAGCGAGGGCAACTGGCGCAGCATGTCGGACATCTTCTCCGACATCGCCGCAAAGTGGGACACCCTCTCCGGCAAACAGAAGTCCTATATCGCCACCACCATGGCCGGTACCCGCCAGCAGAACTACTTCATCGCCCTGATGTCCGATATGGCCAAGGGCATTGAAGGCG
>Ga0310697_10004047_pt1 | contig 14582 bp, 15 predicted proteins | sample 172DNAGHGlowgp2_FD_203883 | JGI IMG/M metagenome (GOLD analysis project Ga0310697, IMG submission 203883) | Sheep rumen microbial communities from Palmerston North, Manawatu-Wanganui, New Zealand - 1728 DNA GHGlow gp2 (v2) (version 2) | ecosystem: Host-associated > Mammals > Digestive system >...
ATCTTTAATCTTTAATTTTTCATCTTTAATCTTTAATCTCCGTTAACTACCCCCCCCCGAATGTTAAACAAAGTGAAATTATTGAATTTTTTCGACAACACCCTTGCATTTCTGAATATTTTCACTACCTTTGCACTCGCACACAACTAGTAATTTTAATCTATATTTATCATTTTCCTCAAAGAAGGGAAGCTGTTCGTGAAGAATCGCTTCCCTTTTTGTTTGTTCAGCCCTCATGGATGATGGCTGAAATTCTTATTTTTTATTTCTTAATTCTTATTTTTTATTTCTTAATTTTTATTTTCCCTACACAGTTCCCAGCCGCGCAGCATGGCGAAGTAGTCCATCGACGTGATGCCGTTCTCCTGAATCGCCATCGCCATACCCACCATGATCCATCGCGAGGGTTTTTCCGACGGGATGCCCAGCGGTTCGTCGGGGTCGATGCCCGTCAGTCGCACGACGTTGCCGATGTAGGCACGGGTGTCGTTCTCGCACTGCGGTGCCCAGCGGCTTATGATGCCCCTGATGGTGTAGAGCCGGTACTTGTGGTAGTAGGTGCGGGTGAGCAGGTAGAAGGCAGCTCGCCAGCCCCACTCCAGCGTTTCAAACTGGCAGAACGCTTGGTCGTTCTGCGTTTTCGACAACCCCTTCCATTGGTCCTTCGAACGCCGTATGTTCAGCGGGTTGTTATTTCTGATTCCTCTTGGTAATGCCATAATAAATACTTTTTTTTAATTTCCGTTTCTCCAATCCTAAAATCTTAATCTTTCATTTTTAATCATTAATCTCTTTTCAATAGGATGTCAAATGTCAAATGTCAAAAGTGAATAAGTGAATAAGTGAATAAGTGAGTGCCCTTAAGGCAACTCACTCACCGTTTTCCGATACAGTCCGTATTTCACCTTCTCCACCGCGCCGTCTTTCTGAAAGCGGTTGATGGCACGCGAAGCTGCTGGTTGGGAGCACCCGAACACGTCGGTGAACTGTTGAGTATTGAACTCGTCGGGCAGTTTGCGGAAACACTCACTGTAGCGGGTGCTGCGCTTCCTTACCACAAACTCTTTGTTCTGGTCGGCAAAATAGTTGAATGCCATCTCGCCGAAGAAGAACTGCTGACAGCGGTACTGAATCTCCATAGCCAGTCGGCACAGGCGTTTATCCCTGTCGTCCATCGTCAGCGTCTTTTTCTCTTGCCACTCGTCCCAATGACGCATCAGGATGAAGGGCAGCGAGATGCCGATGCCGTAGTAAGGTATACGTTTCAAGAGCGTTCTGTCAGCCTTGTCGCCGTTAAACTCAGCTATCTCCATGTGGCTGGTCTGCCAGTCGTAGGTCTCGTCGTTCAGCGGTTCTATGGGCAGTTCGCCCTCCACCTTATCCAGTCGGTAAGCCCACGTGCGCAGCGTCTCGTTGGCTGCTGGGGTCACCTGCTGGTGTCTCGTCGCCATACCCTTGTCGGGCAGCGGTATTACCGCCAGTCGGGTGCTCATACCCGTGCCGAAATTCCGCTGGTTCACCTTGCGGTGCAGGGCATACGGTGTGCCGGTGTAGATGAAGTTCCAGTAGACGTTGAACATACCCGTTACCGACTCCTGATTGGCATACATCTGTCCGTCTTCCTCGTTGTGGAACGCCTTCAGCTCCAGAATCTCGCGGTCTTTCCAGTCGCCGCCCTTGTTCTGCTTCGTCACGTTGTCCAGCTCCGCGTCGAACGAGAACATGTGCAGGTTCAGCGGTCTTCCCTCTACCGTCTCGATAGCTGCATTCATGTGGCGAATAAATTCACCTGTTGCCGTACGTGCCGGATGCACCCTGATGCCCACCACGGGTCGCTTCAGGGCGTCGCCCTTCTGTGCCTTGCTACTCGTTGAGCGTTCCGTTCTGCCCTCCTTGTAGCGGTTTACGGCATCTATCAGACAACTGTCAGCCTGTATCATCGGGTCGGCAATCTTCTTGTAGAACTTCTCAACGATGTTCTTACCTGCTCCAGGGTCGCCGATGATGAAGATGCAGTAGTTCAGGCGGCGCATCAGCTCGGGCTCATACCAGAAGTGATACCACGTGCGCGTCATCAGCGTGCCGAACAGCGCCGCACTGGAGAACCACACTGCTGCCAGCTTGTACGGATGCACATTCACAAACAGCTCCTTCATGCAGGGGTAATAGGCTGCCATCTCCTGCAACTCCCCAGCCCATGCGTCCAGCGGCAGCGTGGCGTAGATGTCGTCACCGGAGGTCCGTTGGCTCATGTTCGAGGGCTGAATACCCGCACCGGCTTTCTCCAGAGCCTGTCGCATGGGCTTGGGCATCGACTCCTTCAGACGGAAGTCCCGACAGACGGAGCCGATAGTCCCGCTGACGTTCTCGCCCTCTTGTGCCAAGTCCTTCACCCACTGCAGCTGGCTCGCCACCTCTTCTATCTTCTTAGGGTTGTTGCCTATCAGATAGCGCAGCTGACTTGTCAGCTCCACCAGGGTGTCATGGCGGTGGTTAGTCAGCTCTCTGCCCTCCATCCATGCCTCGATGATGTTCCTAAGGGGCACGCCGTTGTACGTCAGAGGCTCAGCAGGCTGTGCACCTCCACCATTACCGTCGTAAACGCCCTGTTGCTCTTCTCCAGCAGTTTGTACAGAGGCCACGCCAGCGCCATCAGCAGCAGTCGCAGCAAAATGAAGAGTAGGCTGGCTATGACCAGCATGATACAGCGGGTTGTATTTCTCACCAAATTCTTTATTCTCATACATAAACAGTCTTTCTTCGTCAATCAACAGAATGTCGTCACTCGTAGTCAGAAACGCGCCCCTTGACGCATCCTTGCATGCCTCGTCAGGGTTCAGTCCCAGCTTGGCCGAGAACACCTTCTGGTTGTCTATCAGGTTGCCCACAGCAGCGTCGGCAATAAAGACCACCTTCAGTCCGTGACCTGATGGTGTTACATAGACAAGCAGCACCCGACGCTTATCCTCGTCAGCGAGCCTTCCGTAAGCCTCCTCCCACACCTTGCGCACGTCGCCGTCAATGTGGTCGAAGTCTATCACGCACAAGCCGTTCAGCTGGCATGCCGCCTGTTTTCTCCAAGCCCCCATCTTCTTGCTCTTCTCAGCAAGCGTCTCCGTGTAGGTGGCAATAAAAACCACAAACGGCAGCCCCTTCTTCTTCACGTCGTAGGTCTTCTTGTCGCCCGCAGCCAGCGCCTGTCGCCCCTCCTTCACCAGGGCAACAGTTTTGGGCGCCTTGACCAGCGCCCAGAACTGTTCAGCAGTAACTACTTCAGTTGGCAAACCGAAGCTTCGTTGATAACAAAACATTTGTCAATCTTGCTTGTCAGGTTGTACAACTCTCTCCTTACTTCTATCAGTCCTTTCGCCTCGAAGGTAAGCCAGGCAGTCACCTTGCCCTCCTTTGCCGACAGGTGCACCTTCACGTTGCTCTCGTTCAGCAGGTATTCCCCCTCCGGCAGCTGCGGTTCCTCTATCTGCATGTCCTTCGTCAGCTTCTCCAGCTCCTTGTGGAAGAAAGCCGCCTTGTCGGGCACGTTGTCGGGACACTTCAGTTCAATACACGTCAGCGGGTTCTTGCCCGTGGTGGCATAACGCTTGCTGCGTCCCACCTTCTTCACATCCTTCTGACTGGGTTCGCCCTTCTCCTGCGGTGCAATCTCTATCGTTCCGTCGTCATAGCGGCGCGTGTTCGACTTATAGCTCTCCACCAGTTTCCTGCGTACGGTCTGGGTTTTACTTTTCATGTCTTCCATAATTTCAAGAAATTCTAAAGTCATGCCATTGAAATCTTGTCGATATAAATCGTGGTAGCCTGCATCTGCTCACCCGTCTGTTGCGACATCCAGTCTCTCACCACCATTGAGCACTGCACCCTGTAGAAGTAGTTCTTGTCGTACGCCGGACAGTTCACGGCTCTCTCGCCAGTCATCTCGCCCAAGAACGTGTCGATACCATCCGTCAGCTTAAAGGTAACAGCGTTCATCACCTTTTCCTGACCCGTCTTCCTGTCGGTGTACTTTCGTGTTGAAAGTGCCGACTGCTCCAAAATTCTAACAGTTTTTTCCATTAAACCTTAATTTATTAAAATAGTTTATTCCTTTCTCCTATCCTTCTCCTTGTTGTCTGTTTCCTTGTTTCGACGGTGCAAAGGTACGACATATATAAAAGCACTTCAGGACTTTTCCGTCGTTCAGCGTACATTTCTGCAAACAACGGAAAAACAAAGAGACTTCCATCCGTCGGATGAAAGTCTCTGTATTATTTTACCCTTATTTTTCCGTCAGCTGAATACGCTTTCGCTCTTGATGACAGATTTCAGCACCGAAAGCCTCTTCATGATGCTCTGCCCCTCGCTATTCTTGTAATCAGTAATGCTGGGTGTGTTCTCGTGTTCTTTATGCAGGTAGGGTGCAAACTGCAATTCCTGCAAGTCCAGTTGCACCACTTTATTGATGATGCTCAGGCATAGCCAGTAGCAGTCCTTCATCTTCTCGAAATCCTCCCTCGAATAATTGCCCATCAGGTGCCGTTCATCCATTGCCCCGAACATGTTGCCCAGGAGTTTACCCGTCCAGTCTGTCAGTGTCTTCTGGTCTTTTATGGGTTTATCGTTTTTGAGGTAGGCTTTGTTGATGTATTCTCTCATCTGTATGCCATTCCTTCCATCGTTATTTACAAGTCCTAAATCCTGCATCGCCATTTGCAGGGCGGCATACTGGTAGTTATGGCGAAAGTCAACGTATGTGCCGATGGTGGTAGCCAGCAGGAAGGCCAGCTCCTGACAGGCACGATTCACAAAGAGCCCCTTGTATTCTTCATCGGCAGGCTGCAGCAGGTCGAAGCTTTCCACATGATTCTTCAGCAATCTGCGACAACGTCTGAAGCGGAAATGCAGGGCAATGTCCTCAAACGTCAGTTTGTCTCTGTTTCTTACGATGAAGGCTGCTGGTCTCATATTGTCAAGGTACCAGTCATTCAGTTCTGCCAGCACTTTTCTCTCCAAGGGGTCTGTGGCATTTCTTTCCAACCGGTTCAAATAACGCTGATAGGTCTTTTTTGATTTGTCTTTACTTTCTGCAGTATAATCCTCCACGTCAGATATAAACCGTTGCAGTTCGTCCTCCCACATCAGTTCCTCGTATTGCCTCTCCAGTTCCTTCAGACGCTTATCCTGTCTGTCGCTGTCTGCCTTTAGGGTCTCGTAGTCATGATCTATCTCACGCAATGTGTGTCCTATCTGCTCCAGTCCCTTGTCAACAGCCTCACACATCAGCGGAGCGTTCTCCATCAGCCCTACGCGGGTCTCCAAGAAGTCAAATCCGTCTTCTTCCGCCGTGCGGATGGTCAGGTCGTAGTCGGTATCCTCTTTCAGTGCTATGTCGTTGGGATTGGTGATGGGCATCGATTGTGTATCGAGGTTATGAAAGATGGGAGCCCCTTTCAGTTCCTCATCCCATATTTTGTGCAGATTTTCCACTTTGCGGGCAAAGTCGGTATAGTCTATGCGAAAAGGGTCCAGCAGGTTCTTTCTCAGCAGGGCTGCCACGGTGCGCATATTAGCCGCTGTCTGCCTTACTGCAGCTGTCATGGCCAACAACAGGGCAGCCCGCTCCGTACAGGTGATGTGGGGATAAAGGTCGATGATACGTTTACCCATATCCAGCACATGGTTCAGCTTTCGTTCTATATTCTCATGATCATTAGTAGTCATTGTTGTTGTGGGCTGTAGAGAAAACGTAGTGGCGGTAGTCACCTGAAGCCCAATACAAAGGCTCTGGTATAGCACCTCGAAGAAAAGCAACAAGTCTTGCCGCCCTACGCTGTATCAGCATAGGCGTCATTACTCGTCACCGTTTCTTCTTTATGCTATAATGAATTTACCAGATTCTTATGTATCGCGAAACGATAAGACGCTTATAATTCTGTCTCTTTATTATTATTACGTTCTAATTCTCGTTTTATTGTTTTATGCTTTCAATTTATCAATCTCTTTCATCAGTTGTTCTATCTTTGCCACGATGCGGTGCTGCTCGGCGAGAGGAGGGAGAGGGACTATAAGTGAAGCCATTGTTTCAGTTGCAACACGAGGCATTTTAATGCCAAAAGTAACTGAATTTATATAATTATCAACGTACGCAGATTTTAATAAGCCAACTATATATTCTTTGCTAATATTACCATAGCATGTAAATGGAATAATTTCAGGTGTACATATTCCATCTTTAGGCGCAATAAGGATTTTCAGCAAATATGGGCGTAGTTTACTATATAGGATATCGCCTTTTGAGAAAAAAGTTTTGTCTCCTATTGCTTTTCTCTCTCTTACGAGTTTAAGAGACAACAACTTACCTCCCTTTTCAATGTCCTCCAAATCAAGGCCCCACATATTTGGGGCAGCATTGACGGCATTTATTTTCTTTTTTGTATGAGCATAAGTTGATATTACACCAAGCCTCACCCACTCCCAACTTTCAGGAATCTCAAACGGCTTTTCATCCTCTGAGATAGGAGTCTCTTCAAGGTCTTTCTTTTTGAGTTTCCCTTCCTTCACCAGCTTTGCTTTCTCCTTACGAATTTTGTCAAGCAATACGGATGCAGGCTCATCGTTGGGGTCTTGAGGAACTAAACGCCCTTGAATGGCCTCTTGCAGGATGCTCTTTTTCAGTCGCTCAGGCAGTTCCTCATTCAACTTGTCAAGCGCCTCCTGTGCCTTTCCATATTCCTCCACCTTTGGAAGCAACTCTTCTATCTTTGCCACAATGCGCTTCTGCTCGGCGAGAGGGGGAAGAGGAAGAACATAAGTTCTCAATTTTGACAGACTTGTTCTGACTCTAGTAATACCTTGAACCTCGGAGTATACTTGATTAAGAAAAACTTTTGAATTGATTGCATAGTACAGAAACTTTCTCTCTATCTCTTTGTAGAAATCAAATCTTACAGCATCAGAAGAAAGAACATATTTTACATCGTTAGACGGACATATAATTGCCCTTCCTGCTGGCATCATTTTAGCAATGATAATATCTCCGGCAAAAGCTTCACTCCGAGATATTACTTTTAAATGCTCAAAGGTCGTGTATTTGGTATTTCTATCAATCCAACCATCTTCACCAATGTTGCTGAGTTGAATAATTCGAACCTCTTTGTCGTTTGTATAATGTTCTCTTTTTAGATTACTGCCAAACGGACCGTCAGCAGAATCTAATGCGAGATCTGATAGCCTTTTCCATTCCCATCCATTAGGTGCTTTAAACGGCTTTTCATCCTCGGAGATTGGTGTTTCTTCGAGGTCTTTCTTTTTGAGTTTTCCCTCCTTCACCAGTTTTGCTTTCTCCTTGCGGATTTTATCCAGCAACACAGATGCGGGCTCATCGTTGGGGTCTTGAGGCACAAGACGGCCTTCAATGGCCTCTTGCAGGATAGAATTCTTTAATTGTTGTCCAGTCATATACATTATTTGTTATGCGTCCAGGACAACGTGGCACAGAAAAAGTCAGGGCATTTTGTAAATCTTCAGCGGTTTGCGAGCCGATGAGCGTATGCTGAGCACCGTCAACTTTCGTGTGTTAAAGCGAAAGACGATGGTAAACCCCATCAGGTGGAAGAACCTGACATCAGGTCGCGTGGACGGACTGCTGGCAGTAGGCATTAACGACAGACGTTGCAGCTCCTCAAGAAGACAACGCAGCAGATGGCGACTATAGGTGTCACTGCCGTTGCGCTCATCATAGAAAGTAAGAATCTTCTGCAACTGGTTGGTACTGCGCCGACTGAATTCAATAGTCAGAGCCATTGCGAAAAGATGGTTTTAAATTCTGCCATTGAAACCACCTCGCCACGCTCCACTTCGGAAATCTCCTCCTCAATATCGGGAGTTACCTGCAGTACACCGTTGACGATGCGGGCATAGTCCACATCGTCAGGGATAACCGTTTCATTGTAGGCAATTGCTGCGTCTGCCGCAGGTTCCTGTGCCGACAGGCAACTGCCGTCTTCCTCGCCAATGATGGGATATGGTTTGTTCTCTTTCATCGTCATCTGTGTTTCTTGCTGCAAATGTACGGCAAATAATTGAGAACACCAAATATTTCTCATGAATTCTGTGCCACGATGTCAAAGAACGATTGTTTATATTCTTTCTTTATTTTTATAGGGCTATGCCCAGTATTGTTTCTATCTCACGCAGCTGTGCATCAATCTTGCTGTCGAGGGCTGTGCGCTCCTCATGATAGCGTTTCAGCAGCTCTTCAGGGCGCAACACTTCTTCCTCTTCCTTGGGGAACTTACATTGGTCGAAATTGCAACCCGTATCCATCAACTCCTGTGGAGTGAAAGAGCGTGATTTCTCACCATCCTCTAAGACTTGGCGGTTCTGCCACCATGCATTCACCACCTCGAAATGACTGTTCAAAATGGGGCGAGTCTTAGAGAAATGCTTATAGCCCTCAGGCATATCCATACGATAGAACCAAGTTTCCTTTGTTGCATAACCCTCTGGAGCACCGTCAGCCCGTTCGTTATTGAAGAACAGAATGTTGGTGGCTATCGAGGTATAAGGCGAGAATACACTGCCAGGCAAGCGGATGACGGTATGCAGGTTGAACTCCTGCAACAGACGTTTCTTGATAGCCAATTTGGCACCATCCGTACCGAACAGGAAACCATCGGGCACCACCACACCGGAACGTCCGCCTCTGTTCAGTCGCTGCATTATCAGCACCATGAAGAGGTCGGCTGTCTCGCTGGAGCGGTATTCTGCCTTGAAATTCATCTTTGTGGCAGAGTCAGTTGCACCTCCGTATGGGGGATTCATGGCTATGGTGTCGAGTTTGCCGTCCTCCTGATATTCGCTCATATTCCTGCCTAATGAATCCATGTGGAAAAACTGCGGGTCTTTGATGCCGTGCAGCATGATGTTGGTAACACCCAGCAGATAGGGGAAGGGCTTCCACTCCTGCCCCATCACGCTTCGTTGGAACTTCTCTTCATCGTCGGCTGTCTTTTTCTGCTTTTCAAGATAATTCAGTGTGGAGATAATAAAACCGCCCGTTCCTGCTGCTAAGTCACCCATCAGTTCGCCCAATTTGGGGTCCAGATGCTGGACGGTGAAATCTGTTAGTGGACGCGGGGTATAGAATTCTCCAGCGTTGCCTGCTGCCTGAAGGTCTTTCAACAGCGTCTCGTACATGTCGCCAAACTGATGGCTCTCTTCGCTGTCGAGCATATCTACTGCGTCAATCTCGTCTATCATCTGGCGCAGCAGCACACCGTTCTTCATGTACTGGTTCACCTCTTGGAACACGTCGTGCACCACAGCCTGATGGCGGGCAGTCTCGCGGGTCACCTGTATGCCCTTGATGCTGCCATCCATCGAGTCTTCACCTTTCAGCACCCGGAACAGCTTTTCATTGATGAAATCCAACAGGGGCTGTCCTGTCAGGAAGTCGCTTTTCAGTTTTCCTTCCTCGTCTTTTGAAGGGGCCCAGTTGCGCCAACGTAGCGGTTCGGGAATGATGCTCTTGAACTCTTCTCCTTTGTCGAAAGCATCCAGTTCCCAGTCTTCTTCTGCCGCATCATATACTTTCAGAAAGAACATCCATACCATTTGCTCAATTCGCTGGGCATCGCCATTGATACCCGCATCCTTGCGCATGATGTCCTGTAGTCGTTTTACTAAGTTTCCTACTGCCATATTTTATTATGCTTCTTTATACAATTCGTTCTCTAAATCTCTGACTGCCTCGTTGTAGTCTTCGGGGCTTTTAAATATGCCCTTCATGATGCGGGGGCGCTTGGCTATCTGGGCGAAGGGATTGAGACTCAGAATTTGTGGGTTCTCAATGTTTGTCACACCTACCTCGCCGTATTTCTCCATCAGCCCTTCAACCACCTTGCGTGCCTGCCCCTCATACTTGGCCAGATAGTTGCGCTTCCTGACACCCTCGATACGTTCCTTGCGGGTCAGCGGCTTCTGGTCGAATGCCACATGGCAGATGATGTCGAAGTAGTCGCAGTCTGCCAAGGCGGGGTTCTCTTCACGCACGGCATCCAGCAGCACGTTGTTTTCAGCCAACTCGTCGAGAATGGCCTGTTTCTTGTCTGCCTGTGCCCAAGCACCACGGAAGACATCCAGCGTGGGGTAGTGTTTCTTGATGGTCTTACGGGTGAAGTCGCTGAGCCGTTCGGTGAACAGCGTCTTGCCGTCTTCGCCAAGAAACTGCACCACTTCGTGTACTATCCTGATGTCATGTCCGTCAACGTGGTATTTCTTGTGTTTATCCGTAGGTGTTGGCTTGGGTTTGTCGCCACCCTTCTTGCCACCATCTTTCCCGTTGTCTGTTTCACCGCCTTTTTTGCGGTCGCCATAATCTTCAGGCTCTACATCATCGTCAAAGCCCTTTTCAAACAACTGGGTGGCGCCTCGGAAGTCCAGAATCTCGAAGTTCATCTTCTCCTTCTTCTCGAAGATTCGGGTGCCTCGGCCTATCATCTGCTTAAAGGTGGTGGGGTTGCTCACCTCCTTGTCTATCACTATCAGCCCGCAGGTCTTGCAGTCAACTCCCGTTGTCAGCAGTTCGCTGGTAGTGGCAATGACGGGGCAAGCCTCGTAGGGGTCGATGAAGTTGTCGAGCAGCGATTTTCCCACTCTGTCATCGCTGGTGATGCGGACGATGTAGTCAGGATAGCGTTGCACCATATCCTGATTCATGGCAATGAGCAGTTCGCGCATGATGGCAGCTTCCTCTTGGTCCGGGCAGAAGACGATGGTCTTGGTCATGCGTCCCACCACCTTCATCATCTGCGTGATGCGGTAGGCCACTACCTTCTGCCGTTCCGTGATGTGTATCTCCCTGCCGAAGGTGTTGCGGGTGAAGATGCTCTCTTCTATGTCCTGACCAAACAGGTCTTGCTCGCCTTCCTCCGGCACGTAGCCTTCCATATCGACATTGATAAACGACTTGGTGACGCGGTAGGGTGCCAGATAGCCGTCGGCGATACCTTGCTTCAGTGAATAGGTATAGACGGGCAGCCCGAAGTATTCAAAGTTGTCGGCTCCCTCCACACTTTTGGGTGTAGCGGTAAGACCTATCTGAGTGGCTTTGTCAAAATAGGTCAGAATCTTGTGCCACTCCTTGTCTTCGTTGATGCTGCTGCGGTGGCACTCGTCAACCACTATCAGGTCGAAGAAGTCCTTGGCGTAGCTCTCGTAGGGCTGCTTCTCGCCAGGCTGCATATCCTTCTCGTTCTTCACCCACTGGCCATAGAGACTCATGTAGATTTCAAACCCGCTCTCAGCACTCTTGCCCTGCACCTTCGACATCACCTTGCGGAAGGGCTTGAAGTCTTGCCGCATGGTCTGGTCTATCAGGATGTTGCGATCTGCCAAGTAGAGAATGCGCTTCATGCGTCCTGAGGCATGCAGACGGTGGATAATCTGAAAGGCTGTATAGGTCTTGCCTGTTCCCGTAGCCATCACCAGCAGGATGCGATTCTTGCCGCAGGCTACTGCCTCTATCACTTTGTTGATGGCGATGCGCTGGTAGTAGCGGGGCGGGTAACTGTCGCTATCGCTATAATAAGGTATGTCAAGCAGTTGTGAACCCTCGTCAGTAAGATTCATGTTTTCATACATCCATTGGCGGTGGCGTTCGCGCAGTGCCAAGGGTGTCGGGAAGTCGTCCATCCCGAAAGTCCGTTCGGCACCCGTATTCATGTCGTGCTCCACAAACTGCTCACCGTTAGAAGCGTAGGCATAGGGCAAGTCCAGATCGTGTGCATAGTCGATGGCTTGCTGTATGCCGTCAGCAGGGGCATGTTTCCTGTCCTTTGCCTCGACAACGGCAATGGGATAGTTGTCCTCGGTATATAGCAGGTAGTCAACCCGCTTACCCCGTTTGCGGTGTTTCAGCGAGCCTTGCACTACAATCTGACCTGCGGTGTAGGGATATTCCAGCCGCATGTGGTACTTATCCCATCCCTTGTCCTCCAGTGCCGGCTGGATGTAGCGGGACTTGATATCTTCTTCACTCAGGTGAATGTCGGCATAGGTTGCACTCTGTACTGCCATAAGTCATTGTCTTTTTTTACTTCAGAAATTGATATGCGTTTCGCCATTCCACTCGGTTATCACGATGATGCTGCCAATCCGGACAATGCCGTACTTGGTGAAGGCATTGCCAAGGTTCTGTATGGTAGGCGGATAAAGTGGCTCAGCCTCGCACTCGGGATGCTGGTTGTGGAAGCGGGCAAACTTAGTATAGTAGTTGGCTACGCTGTCTGCGGAGGTTTCCATCAGCCCGCAGCTCTCGGCATAGAAGGCACTCATGCTGGCTTGCAGGGTGTTTTCCTGTACTGAAGACTCCTTGCTGCAACTGGCGAAAAAGGGTAGAGCGGCGAGTGACAGACACAAAAGAGCCCTGCCGACGCGGGCATATGCCGAGTGCAGCAGGGCGGTGTGGGTAGCCTTGTTAGTAGAAATCGATGATATGTTATTTAGCGGAGTTGGGGGGGGGTAATTTTTGACCCCTCATAGCAGTGTTATGCTTGTTGTTCGTCATGACTTATATAATTATTACGCTGCAAAGATAGGGAAAAAATTGCAGAAAACGGCGATTTTATGAAAAATCACCTTGTCAGATGCAGAAATGCAAGGTTTTTTAACAGACCGTCAGATGCCATGTTTTTGCAATTTATTTTTATTCAGGGAAAAGACAGACATTCCCCGAACTTATTCACTTATGCACTTATTCACTTTTGACATTTAGGTTTTTCAATTTTACTAATATTATAATTACTTTATATATAATATATATATTATATATAAAGTAAAGGGTATATTTCAAGTTTTTCTGAAAATGCAGATGTCAAATGTCAAAAGTGAATAAGTGAATAACCTCGCATAATTTTTTGCAAAAAAGTTGCCTGAAAATTTGGAAATATCATGAAAAGTTCGTACCTTTGCATCATAGATGCAAAACAGACATCAGCATCAAAAAATTGCGGCATAGCCAAAGAAAAAATTTTTCCTAGTCGACGAGGATGTTTTTCATGGCTTCAGCGCAAAAACACGCACGAAGGAATAGGTTTTAAGGAAGTGGAAAATTTTTAACACTCTTAAAATTTATAACATTTATGGCACTGAAAGTGAAAGCAATCGAGCGTAAGCTCAAGTTTAACAAGGACGCAAACGACCCTGGTAAGTATCGCTACGTGATGATGCCCGAACTGTACACCAGCTTGACACAGGACAAGGTGATCCGCGAGGCTGCCCTGCGCAGTGGTGTGAGCCGCGGCGTGATGCAGGCCTGCTGGGATGCCGCCGGCGAGGTCATCAAGGCATGGGCAACGGAGGGCCACTCGGTGGCACTGCCCGGACTGGGCACCATGCGCTTCGGACTGCGCGCCGCCAGCGTGGAGGACGTGAACGACGTGAAGGCATCGCTCATCAAGAGCCGCCGCATCATCTTCACACCCAGCGTCGACCTGAAGGACGAGCTGAAGAACACCGCCATCCAGATTACCTGCATCGACCGCAACGGCGACGAGGTGAAGCGCGTCACCTCTACCGACGACGGCACCGTGGAGGACCCCGAGCAGGACAACACCGGCGAGAACGGCAACGGCGGCTCTAACTCTGGCTCTAACTCTGGCTCAAGCACCAGCGAGCCCAGCAACACCAGCGACAACGGCGGTGGCGGCAACACCGACACTCCGACTCCAGGTGAAGGTGGCGGGTCGAACTACGAGTAAACTGAAAGGGTAAACTGAAAGGTAAAAAGGTAAAAGGGTAAAAGGGTAAAAGGGTAAAAAGGTAAAAAACTGAAACCTCGGAGCCTGGAACCTCAGAAACTGAAACCTCAGAACCTGAAACCTCTTACTTTTTACTTTTTTACCTTTTTACTTTTAAAAATTTTTTTACTTTTAAACCATGGAAAAGAAGAGCATTTGGGAAGTCGTGATACGCATCGTCGTAGCGGCACTGACGGCAGCACTGACCGCACTGGGAACCACCAGCTGCATGGGAATGCTGTGAGAAAATAAAAAATAAAAATTAAAGATTAAAGATTAAGATGAGAAAATTGGAAGATGGGAAGCGGTTCGCTTTCGCGAAAAATTAAAAATTAAGGAGGGCTGCGCGTTTGAATGACGTCGCAGCCTTTTTTTACTTCTTACTTTACAAAAGTTTCGCAGATGCTCAACTTCTTAGGTTATCCTGCCATCGTTTTTATTGACACAGTAACTGAAGCCCCGATCTGTATCGATTGTATAGTCAGATATGAAGAAGACAAGTCTCAGAGTACGCTCAAAAGAGAAAATCGAAATAAAATTTGGTTTTCTACTCAATTATTCGTACCTTTGCAGGCTCAAAGTGTGAACTCGAAAGTAATATATTATAAATAAGGTATCAAGAGATGAAGATTCAATTTGAAGCTCCCGACAAGATCAATGGCCTGATGACCATTACGCTGGAGCAGGCTGACTACCAGCCGGAGGTCGAGAAGACCCTGAAAGACTATCGTAAGCGTGCCAACATTCCTGGATTCCGTCCTGGCATGGCTCCTATGGGCATGATTAAAC